>OLGM01000059.1_pt1 | contig 76782 bp, 93 predicted proteins | sample 1606001 | NCBI WGS metagenome assembly OLGM01 (sample SAMN03283294) | human gut metagenome | biome: human-associated habitat; material: feces | host: Homo sapiens | place: Peru | collected 2012
ACGGTTGAGGTGCTCAAGGCATTGCCGCTTCCTCGTACAATGTCCTGGGATCAGTACTTTGAGAAGTATGCCGTTCCTGACAGGGTGCTGGAGGATCTTCTCAAGTTTCCTTCCCTGAAGAGCCTGTATGTCGGCTCCTATCGCAAGAAGGACTTCGAGTATGCACTGGACGGCCTGAAGAGGTTTGACCAAAACAACGGCTACAACATTTTTGCAGATGAGGACTATCTGGACTACATAGAGAAAGCCGAAGCTGAGCTTTCCAAGAAGTGGGGTTCAGAGGAGGAAGCCAATGCAGCACCACAGCCAAAGACAGCACCAGCCCCTCAGGAGGAAGTTCCAACGAAGCCGAAGTCTGTTGTAAAGAAGTCGGCGGCTAAAAAGGTTGCTCCAGAGGAGCCGACACTGGAGCAAAAGTTGAAAGTAATCAACGAGGAGTTCGTTAGGCAGTACGGCAACGAGTATGAGGACATCACCGCTGATGACCTTGGTGATGACCTTGATTCCACCTATGCTCTTGCAGTCAAGAAGGAGGATCTCGGTTACGACCTTGACCACGTTCCTGGATGGGACGCAAAGCCTGAAGTTTCTGCAAAGCCGAAGCTAAAGGCAGCACCAAAGGTGGAGGAACCGAAGTCGGAACCTGAAGCAGCTCCAGAACCACAGCCGCAGACAGCAGCCGCTCCACAGCCATCAGGCAACGCAACGGCACAGTCCGCTCTTGAACGAATCAAGGCTATGCGTGAGAGAGCCAAGCAGAACAAGCAGTAACAAAGTGATGGTATGATTGAGGGGTGGCTGAAACCACCCCTTTATTTCAATTCTTATGAAACAACCTTTAGCGATAATCAGCACCGATTGGCATCTCAAGACTGACAACAAGGAATCTATTTTAAGCATTGCGAAGCAGGAGATTCAGTTGGCTCAGGATCGTGGTGTGGACACGGTTATATGGCTTGGTGATATGTTTGACAGCAGAACAAGCCAGAGTCAGGAACTTCTCACCTTTATGGATAGCATTCTGAATATGTACTATCTTGCAGGGCTGACAGTACACTGCATCCCTGGAAATCACGATAAGACGGATTATGGTGATGACAAGAGTTTTTTGACAGTGTTTAAGTATCATCCTAATTTTCATCTTCACGAAACACCTGATATGGTGGACTTTGGCAGTGCGAAGTTCTGGTTTATGCCGTTCTATCGGCAGGATGTGTATCTGGATAGATTTCAGATGTGTATGCCGTTGGGTCAATGTGTTCTGTTTAGTCATACGGCTATATCAGGTTCAATTAACAATGACGGCAGTAAGGTGGAATCACCTATCAATGCTTCACTGTTTAAGGGGTTTGAAAAGGTCTTTCTTGGGCACTATCATAATAGACAGCAGCCAGCGAAGAATATCTTTCATCTACCGAGCGTTCAGCAGAATAACTTTGGGGAGGATGAGGATAAGGGTTTTACCGTGCTATATGATGACTTATCCTTTGAACTTGTAAGGTCGGTTTTTAAGCCTTATAAAGAGATTGTGGTTGATGCACGGACAGTCACCTCGGAGGAACTTGTGGAACTTTCTAAATCGTCCGTTGATGGGGTGAACTTGCGTCTTACATTCATGGGAGATCAACAGGCGGTGAAGAAGATTGATCGTAAGAAGTTTACAGTCGTCGGCATAAGTGTGCAGGTCAAGTATGATGACGTTGATGTGGATGAAGTGGATGGACAGCAGGACATCGTTGCTATGACTGGAACAAGTATTGCAGAGAAATTTGAGGAATTCTGTAAGGAAAAAGGTTATGATTATGTAAAGGGCTATGAATTATTAAAGGAGGTAATGAAATGGCAGGAATAGAAGAACTTGTATCAACATTGCAGAAGAAGTTCGGCAAGGAGATTGTGGCTGGAAACACTTCACAGGAGGTAACTTTCATATCATCAGGCAGTATGGGTCTTGACTTGGCTCTGGGTGGTGGATACCCTCTCGGCAGAATAGTGGAACTCAGAGGGTATGAATCCAGTGGCAAGACGACGCTTGCTCTCACCGCCTGTGCAAGCATACAGAGGCAGACAGGCAAGGCGATTGTCTATGTGGACAGAGAGAATGCCATTGATATGGACTATGTTGAGGCACTGGGTGTGGATATTTCACCGCAGAAGTTTATTCTTACACAGGCTGGAACAGCTGAGGAGTGTCTGGAAATCATACGTGAATCAGCGAAGTCGGACGCTGTTGGCGGCATTGTTATGGATTCAGTGGCTGCTATGTTTCCACGATGCTATCTGGAAGCGGAGGTGGGGGATGCCAAGATGGGTGTTTTGGCTCGGTTGATGTCAGCGTGGCTTCCTGGAATTGTAGGTGACTTAAAGCGAAATAATATCATTGCACTGTTCATTAATCAGTATCGTGAGAAGATTGGGGTGATGTACGGTTCACCGAAGACAACTCCAGGAGGAAAAAGTCTTGGTTTTTATTCAAGTCAGATTCTGGATATTGCCAAGTCAGGCGTTGTCGGTGACAAGGGTGAGGAATCAGCCATTCATGTCAAGGTGCGTGTGGAGAAGAATAAGGTTGCTCCACCGTTGCGCAAGGCGGAGTTTGATATTCGCTTTGGTGAGGGTGTGGACAGAGCGTCCGAGGTGCTTGACCTTGCCGTTGAATATGGTGTTGTGGACAAGAAAGGATCGTTCTTCCGTTATAACGGTGACTTAATCGGTCAGGGTTCAGAAAAAGCAAGGGCTTTTCTTGTTGACAACCCTGAACTGATGCAGGAAATAGAAGCAAAGGTTACTGAAAAGATTTAGGCTTATGAGACTGGAAACATTGAAATTGAAGAATTTTCTGTCTTTCAAGGAACTTAATCACACGTTTAGAAATGGTGCGACGCTCATCCAAGGGCGCAATCTAACGGAAGACAGCAAGGAGACAAACGGTGCGGGAAAGTCAACGATGGAGGCCGGAATCTCCTATGCGTTAATGGCCACATCACTTCGTAAGCAGACACTTGATAGAGATCTGATAAGGTGGGGTGAGGATGAAGCGGAGATTGAACTGACGGTGTTCTGTCCAGTGCGTGGGCAGCGGCTTCGCATATTCAGGAGGATACGTGTTAAGGGGTCAGCGACACTGGAACTATACCTGAATGAGCAGCCTGTGCAGTTTGCTTCCGTGCTGGAGGGAAACAGATATATTCTGGACTGGATAGCGATAACACCCGAGGACTTGAAGTCCTTTTACATTCTGAATAAGGAGAACTATAAGTCATTTTTGAGTGCATCCAACACAGACAAGCTCGCTCTTATTAATCGCTTTATGAAAGCGGAGCAGCTGGAAGCGGCTGATGATGTAATAAAGGAGCGGAGTGTTCCCTATGTTGAGAAGCGTGATGCGGCTCAGAGAAAGGTCTTTTCCATTGAAGGCGAATTAAACGCCTACAAGAGTCAGTTGGTCTATGAGCAGTCCCGTAACCTTGATGAGGAGCTTGAACAGCAGGTAGGGGCGATTAACGAGCGAATAGAGGGGTATAAACTCAGGGTTCAGGAGTGTGAGAATGACAATAGGCAGATGGAGGAATCCAGGGGTGGTGTTGAAACTGATATCGCTCAGAGAAAGAAGAATCTGATCGCTGTGAAGCAGTCTCTTGAAGCAATGGTTGCTGACAATAGTCTTGAACAGCAGAAGGAAACCCTTAAGGAGGAACGTCAGGGGCTGGATAGTGCCGCTATTGAGGCCAGAAATTTTCGTAGTGAGGAATATAAGCGACTGGAGGATACGAACAGAAAATTATCAGATCTGAACAAGATGCTTGCAGGTGTTGTCACGTGCCCACACTGTCACCATAGATTCCTACTTAATAACACAGAACGTTCTGTCACTGAACTGGAAACTGAAAGAGATGGTGCTACCTGTGACGTGGATGCTCACAATAGAACAATAGAGGAGGTCAATGCAGTGCTTGATGAACTTGCGACTGATCTCTACACTTATAACGGTAAAGAGAAGGAACTTGTTGAAGCTATTAACAAGCGTGATGCAGAGATATCAACATTGCGTAGGCAGGTGGCTGATGCCGAGCGTGTTATTTATGGCAAGGAGGTTATTCTGGGGCAGTGTAAAGAGAACATTAAACATAACAATTTCACTATTGAGAATCTGCAGAAGGATATTCAACAGGAGCAGGAGCGAATCATTGTACTGAAAAAGAATGGCATTCAGACCAAGGCGGAGGAATATGAGGGGTTGATAACATTGACAGAGAAGAAACTGGAACGTGCCCAGAAGGAGCTTGAAAAGGCGGAGAGCGAGCTTGGAGAGCTTCAGCAGTGGGGTCAGCGATTCAAGGACTTCAGAATGTCACTTGCCTGTGGACAGTTAAAGGTCATTCAGGACGTGGCCAATCTGTCTCTGGAAAGACAGAGGTCTGAGCTTCGTGTTTCCATCGACGGCTTTAAGGTGAACGCCAAGGGTCAGGTCAAGAGTGAGATTACTGTGCTTGTTATCAACGGTGAGGGTGAGTACAAGAGCTTCTGGTCATACAGCGGTGGTGAGCGTGCCAGAGTGGAGATGGCTATGATACAGGCCTTTCAGGAGATGCTCAATGCCACAAATCCCTATGGAGGGTTGAACTTTCTGATGATTGATGAGGTGCTGGAGGGTACCGATCCTCTTGGCTTGAACCTACTCATTGAATCGTTGAAGGATGTTGAAAATCCAGTTTATATCATTAGTCACGTGATGAACATTAAGGCTGGAGTGCCGACCTTGACCATCACGAAGGAAAACGGTATAAGCAGAATAGAATGAGCGGTGTTAAGACTATAATAGGGGTGGATCCTGGAAAGGAGGGGTTCATTACATTGATGATAGGTGCTTGCTTTAGACATTACCCTATTCCTATGATAGGAAACAAGGAATTGGATATGGTGGCACTTTCATCATTGATTGTTGAGATAGCGAGCCTATGTGATCCAAGTAGAACACAGGTTGTCATAGAGGACGTTCACGCAATATATGGAAGTTCCGCTGGAGCGACCTTTACATTCGGTGGAATAGCGTATGCGTTGCGAATGGGATTCCTTATGGTGGGACTTCCTGTTGTGCTTGTTTCACCGAAGAAGTGGCAGAAGGAGATGTTTGAGGGGATAAAGCCTGATCCAGACAAGAAAGTGATGTCCATTGCAGCAGCAAAGCGTCTGTGTCCGACAGCTGACTTGCGACGCACGCCACGATGCACCAAGCCTGATAACAACCTCACGGATTCACTCCTTATAGCGATATACGGATCAAGACACTATGTATTATGAAATGGGTTTTGAAGTGTTCAAATAGGGCGAATTGTAAATTTGCTCAGGATGACAGGTGGCTGGAATCAAGTCACTATGTGCTGAAGTATGACAGGAAGCGTAAGCGAACGTTTCCAGCCTCAGATGAGGAAGTGGGGTGTCCAGTGTGCGGTGAGCCGCTTCGATGGGAGGAACAGACGGTTCCTATATCGGATTTTGGTGTCAGCACGTTTAACGGCCTTTCAGATGAAGCGAAGAAAAAGGTGTTACGGGAGCGCTTTGATGCTGACAATAGACGCACTGGGGATGACATTAAGGCAAACAACCATCGTAGAGCGGTGGAAAAGATGATAGGTTATGACAAGCAATGAAATGTTTTTGGATGCCTGTCAGGGCATCGTGATGAACTGCAACAGGCAGATTCTTGTGATTAGGATTATGGACGAGTGGCGTGCAGTGCTCACGCAGTATGTTCGTCTTCCTAACAGGGAGGTTCGCTATTCAGAGGTGTCAGGTCAGGACATAACTCGAATTGTAAAGAATGTTCAGAGTAATTTCCAGAGCATGACGGAACAGCGTCTGGATGAGTTGGTGCAGTCAATATGTGTTCAGACATTTAAGTTTGAAACGAAGGATTATATCTGGCTGACCAAGGTGGATTTGAATCGAGGCTGATATAATCGATGTGAAATGATTAAATTTGGGTCGTATATTAATGCTTTATGATGATGAATACGACACAGATTGTGAGCTCGGCGATTGACACAGGCAAGGCGATTGGCGACGTTGGTATGATGGCCGTTACGGCTGGATTTTTTCTTGTTCTTTCCGGGATTTTGATGGTGGTGTGCTTTAAGTGGTTCATTCGCCTGATTAATAGCATGCTCCAGGATCAGAAACGAACGATGGAAGAACTTTTGAAGGAGACACGAGATCAAAATTCAAAACTTGCGGAATTGTCAGAATGTCTTGCTCCTGGAAATCAGTTAAAGACAAAAGTGATTTCAAATGCTTTCTTTGATTTAGGTGTCGAAAAGGTTTGCCGTGTTATCAAAAAGGTTAGAGCAGAAAATCACATTGTTGACAGGGAAACAACAACGGCAAAGGTTCATAAATTACTTAAAAATTTGCATGATGACAGGAATAGTAAACTGGATTCATTCACCTATTTAGGCAGACCTCTTTCAAGTTACACTGATGAAAAATGGGTTGTTAAGGTTGCGGAAGTTGTTCTTAGCGAAATTTATAATGAAAATGGAGCTAATGATGAAAGAGCCTGTACAAATGTTACAGCCGTGTATGATCAAATAAAGTTGGATTTCTATAGTAATATGATGCAGAGATAGTTATGGGTCTTTTTGAATTTATAACTAAATCACGTTCTGGGGTTTATAAGAATACTTCAGAAAATCGTAGACTTCATCGTGTGGGGCAAAGATATGGTGAGCAGAGACAACTGGCGGATGAGGGTGAACTGATTCCAGGAATGCCTAATTCCACCAAGGTGAATCTGAAGAAGTATTTGTCTGACAAGATAAAGAAAAAGGTGGATGACTATATTGTTAATGTTTCAACCACTCCAGGATGGAATAATCCTGAGCAGGTGTCCCTTATGGTAAAAGTTGTGCAGAAGCACTTCAATGAAGCTTTTGATGATATGACCAAGGCGCAGAGAGCCTACTGGGTGGAATTGGCAAAGCGGCTTTTGGGGCGAATGGAATCTCTTAATGCAGGTGGCGACAAGGAGGAATCCGTTAAGCCTGAAGAGACACCAAAGCCTACATTGAAGGAACGTGTTGACAATTTTGAACAGAAGGAAAAAGCGAAGAACATCTTTGAACAGGCAGCACAGAAGTACGGAATTGAATATGGTAAGCCGATGTCCATTGATAGAGCTGATCGTAAGCACGCCAACCCGAAATTTTTGACGCTTGTAGATGGAAGTTTTCGTCCATACACTTCAAACTGTCAGACTTGTGTGGTTGCCTATGAACTTCGTAAGAGGGGTTATGACGTTGAAGCAAAGGGTGTTGGTGTTAAGCCGAAGTCCTATGTAAATAATTTTCAAAGAGAAATGGCCTATGATAGTACCTTTGCTTTTGCTGATAAGGATATAGATCTTATTAGACCGAACTTTACAGGTGAGATTAAGTCCAATACGAATAAGGGTCGTGGGCAGTTTCGAGTGAAAATTTTTGACGCTATAAAAGAGCAGGGAACTTATTTCTTATCTTTTAAGAACAAGGGGCGGCAGAGTGGTCATATTGTGGTGCTTGAACACACGACCAATAATCTTTTGTTGATAGATCCACAGTCCAACAGAAGAATTGATCTTAAATCTGACGAATTCGTGCAGTATCTTGCTGGAGTGGATGTTGCATATAGAGCCAATAGACTATTTAGGGTGAATGACTTGACATTCAAACCTGAGGTATTTTCTGTGGTTGAAAAGGCAAATACAGAATCAGATATATATGATTAATGAAAAGGATATTCTGAAAATCTGCGAAGCGGCAGGTTGGAAAGGTGGCGAACTGATTTACGGTGGGTTTGCTGACGGCAAGTATTATGTCTCCTATGGAGCTGAGAGTGACGGTGCAGAACTTGCGTGTGTGGGTGCTCCTATAATTCTTGTCGTGGAGAACGGCAGATGTAGGACAGCTACTGACAAGGAATGGGTTTATTTTTATGAAAATTTTGTGAAAGATTAAGGATTAATCCTTGGATATTCCAGAATAATGATTATATTTGCGTAGTGAGATTAAATTATGGGTTTATTTGAATACATAGTCAAGTCCACGTCTGGTGTCTATAAGGATAATGCTGAAAATAGACGACTTCACAGAGTTGGACTGCAATATGGCCAGAAAAAACAGCAGGAAAGCGTTCCTGATATAAACAGGAAGGATCTTGAACTTGCGGAAGCAAAAGTTAAGAAAATGCTTGTCGTGAAGCAGAACTTTGATGATGTTTCACAGGCGGTGTGTCAGGAGGTTGGCTGTATTGTTTCTCCTACTAACATTAAAAAGCCCGTAAGAATTGCTCAGAAAATGGCTTCTGATGGTTCTACTATTGATGAGATTAAGGATGTTATGCGTAACACCTTTGTTGTTAATAGTGACGGTGATGTTAGCAAGGTTATAGAAGTCATATCCAAGCATTATAAAGTCGTTAGAGTAAAGCATCAAACGCCTGACAAGTTCGCTGGATATAGCGGCAATATTGTCAATGTGAAACTCCCTAATGGTGAAATTGGTGAAATGCAGGTGAACACGCCACAGATGATATTTGGCAAGGAAGTTGAACGTGATGCCAGAATGATTTTGGGTGATGGCCTATGGGAACGATTGAAAGCCAATGCAGGAAATCTTATTCCAGGACTTGGTCATAGGATGTATGAGGTGCTTCGGGATGATTCCATTGACGGTGAAAGGCTTGATATTGTTGAACGCAATAGTAGAATTTATTATGATAGAATTAGAAAGATTTCGCTATGAGAACTGTAACTAACAAGGAGCTGGGGGAGTTGCTCCGCTCCAATGAAATGGTCTATCTTCTGGACGACACCGATGAAATCGCCTGGGGATTCCTCGGTGATGGAAAGAACCGTAGAAGAGTGGTGAGCAAGGCAAAGGGAAGAGAGCCTTTCGAGCACAACCCCAAGCAGCCGAACTCCAACAGTATGATCCGTGCCTATTTGAATAAGGATGTGATGACCAAGGAGGAGTTTGAAAACTATTAGAATTTTCCTTGGAAATTCAAGAACAATGACTATATTTGCACTGTGAAAATTAAAAATGATTTCGTTATGATTAAGATTGTTACCAAATCACAGGATCGGTTTCGTCAGGCCGTTGAAATAGCTGTTCAGGCGCATCAGGGTCAGGTTGACAGGAATGGTGTTCCGTACATCTGCCATTCTATTGCCGTTGCACAGAAGTGCTCGTTCTATACAGCCAAATGCGTGGCTATGCTTCATGACGTGCTGGAGGACACGGAGGTTACGGCACAGGATCTACTTAAGATGGGTGTTGAGGAATATATCATTGAATGTGTGGAAAAATTGACGCACGATCCAAAGGTTCCATATCTGGATTATATTCAAAGCATAATTGACACCAGAGATACTAATATCATATCGGTTAAGTACGCTGATCTATGTGATAATCTTGATCCTACGAGGGGTGGAATGAATGAAAAGAAAGTGCCTCTGTATCGCAAGGCCAGAAGAATGATGGAGGAAGCATTATGTCTCATATAGAACTAAGAAATGAAATCCTCCGTTTGAATTCCTTGTATAGGCAGGGCAAGCCGGAGGTCAGTGATGTTGAGTATGACGCACTTGTGGAGCAGTTGAGGGCAATGGCTCCTGATGATGAATTCTTTAGGTCAGGCGTTGCTGAAAAGGCGACTGACAGGATGCAGACGCTTCCGCTTCCTATGTTTTCTCTGGAGAAAATAAAGACGTTTAAGGAGTTTTTGTCGTGGGTCACGAGAATGGTTAAGGCTGGATGTGAAAATTTCGTTGTAACGCCTAAATACGACGGAATAAGTCTTCTTGTCAGTGAACTGTCACAGGCGGCCTGGACGAGGGGTGATGGTGTGCAGGGTCAACGAAGTGACGCACACTTTGCACGAATGAAGAACGGTGAGAGCAGAGAGCCTGTGTTTGAATACACTTGGGGTGAGGCAATATGTTCCAGAGGCGACTTTGAAAAGGTCAGGGGTGAATATAAGAATGCTCGCAATATGGTTGCAGGTTTGTTCAACTCACCTATGGGAGCCAATACGGAGCAGATAGGGGCAGTGACCTTTGTGAGATACGGTCTTGATTCTGATGAGAACAAGTCCGTGCAGCTTACCTATATGAAGAAGCGATATCTATATGTCACTCCATATAAGTTGATTAAGGTGAAGGATATTCTGTCCTATGGGGAGGATAGCATTCTGGATATGCTGGACACGCTTTATCGGCTGTGGAAGCAGACATATCAGATAGACGGATTGGTCATTGAGGTGGATGAGAGTGGTGTTCGTAGAACATTGGGGCGTAAGCCCAATGGAAATCCTGATTATGCCGTTGCGTTTAAGCGGGAGGAATGGCTTCAGTCCTATACCACGACAGTGGAACGAGTTGAATGGAATATCAGCAAGGATGGCTGTCTATGTCCGGTGATATGTGTGAAACCTGTGGAGATGGAGAGCGCCACCGTGTCCAGGGTGACAGGCTATAACGCACAATACATTTTGGAAAATAACATAGCAAGCGGCTCCACGATAGATATTATTCGCAGCGGTGATGTTATTCCAAAGCATATCAGGACACTTGGTTATTCTTCAGAAATGTGTTCGAAGGAATTCCCTACTGTCTGTCCATGCTGTGGTAAGCCTGTTCAGTGGGATGCCACTCACACGGAGCTTGTGTGTGTGAATGAGAACTGTAGACAGCAGGTCATCTCTCGTATGGTGTATTTCTTCAGGACGATGGGCTGCGAGGGTTTTGATGAGCCTATCGTGCGTCGTCTGTATGACGCTGGAATGGATAGTATTCAGCTTGTCGTGGCGAGCAGGTCATTGGCATTTATGCATATACTTGGAGAGAATAAGGGGCTGGCCGTATATAATGAGATCTGGAATAAGGTGCTCACAAAAAATCCTGTTGCACGACTTATGACTGCATATAATGTTTTTGGAGGCGTTCTTGCCGAAAAGACGGCTCAAAGCATTATAGATGGCAGTGAAGCAGTTCAATATCTGTTGCGTTTCGGCATCAATCAACCTATGAGGGACAATGATATTTTGGCAGTTCTTCACGAAGAACTCTGTTCCATTCCTGGTGTGGGTGCTATTACGGCTGACACGTTCATTACAGGCATGAATAAGTTCTTGGATATGAGGTGTCTGTATCCTTATTACACCTGTACCCCTAAGAAGATTTTGGCTGACAACTGTATGTATGTCTGCATGACAGGTTTTAGGGATAAGGAACTGGAGAATGAACTTATAAAACAGGGACACGAGGTTTTGAGCGGTGTTACGGCCAAGTGTACGGTTCTTCTGGTGGCTGATCTGAATTCAACAAGCAGTAAGATGCAAAAGGCTCAGAAGATGGGAATTCGTATTGTGGATAGAAAGACATTTGAAAATGAAATATACGGCAAAGAAAATAAGTAAAGGGCATTATTTGTATCGTGGTTATCGTATTAATTGTGTTGGTTATTATGCCCCTGATAAACATAAATGTTGGGAAGCAGTTGATAAGGACGGTACTGGATTTGCTCATTCTTATTCTTTGCGTATGACCAAGGCACTTGTGGATGATGAGGTGGCCAGAAAGGAATGTGGTGAGGAGGACGGATAGTGATGCGGTATTTCTATCGTGACAGTGCTTGGTGGCACATCGGGTTCAGTTATGATCCAGAGTTGGTGAAGGAAGTCAAGTCCTTTGCCAATTCTGGGTACAATCCTGAGCTGAAAGAATGGTATATACTTGTTCATATAACTACATCGGCAGCGGTGCAGAAGTGGCTTGCAGACAACAATTTTCGGGAGGGGAGGGTCTATACACCGTCACGTAGAGTGGTGGAATATCAGGAGCCGCCAGAGGTGATAACGACTGATGATGTGCTTGCAGCCTGTAAGGAGATTAGCCTGAAGCGCACGCCACGCCACTATCAGGCGGAGGGTATTGCCTATATGATTAATCACGGCAATTGCATAAACGGTGATGATTGCGGCCTTGGGAAAACTGGACAAGCTATTGTCACTGTGGAGCTTATGGACGTGTTTCCTACTCTTGTTATCTGTCCAGCATCCGTTAAATACAACTGGAAGAAGGAATGGCAGAAGTGGAATTCAGCCAGAACGGTGGGTATAGTGGAATCGGGGAAGAAGTATGATGAATCCGTATGGAACAGTGACGTGGTTGTGATAAACTTTGATATACTTGGCGAGCGAAACACGGATAAGCCAAAGGCGAAGTATAAGGAACTTCTGCGTAAGTATTGGGGTTCGTGCGTGATTGATGAGATACACTTTCTCAAGTCGGAGAAGGCTATGCGTACCAGAATGACCAAGAAGATAACGAAGCCCATTGCCCATATATGGGGTCTCACGGGAACACTGACGCAGAATCGCCCTCTGGAACTTGTGCAGCCGTATCAGATACTTCGTAGGTTTGTAGAGATATTCGGGGGTACACTGGAGTTCAAGTTCAGGTACTGTGATGCCAAGAAGACGATGTATGGCTTTGACGCAAGCGGCTTCAGCAATCTTGAGGAACTTCATGAGCTGTTACGAATGGCAGGATATGTTCGTAGGCAGAAGAGGGACGTGCTCACGGAGCTTCCACCTGTCATAGAGCAGATTGTTGATGCTCCTATAAGCAATGCGAGAGAATATCATCACGCAGAGGATGATCTATTGAATTATCTGGAAACAATAGACGTGGAAAAGGCAAGTTCAGCGGCCAATGCTCCTCATCTTGTTATGTTGAATACACTTCGTACGTTGAGCATTGTCGGGAAAATGGCCTTTATTAAGTCCTATATTCAGGAATGGCTGGAATCCAACGAGGAGAAGCAGCTTGCTGTCTTTGGGGTACATCGTGAGCCGCTTCAGGAGCTTGCTGATTACTTTAAGGCTCCAGTCATACAGGGTGGTGTGTCCATAGAGAACAAGCAGAAAATTGTGGACGCCTTTGCGGCACGGAAGCATCGTCTTCTATTCGCCAATATTCAGTCGGCTGGAACTGGAACGGACGGTCTTCAGACACACTGTTCGGACATGATATACATAGAGCTTCCGGATAGAAGCACTGATGTTGAGCAGACAAACGCTCGACTGGAGCGTATGGGACAGACGAGCACGATTACAGTTACCTACCTACTGTCTCCTGAGACAATTGACGTGGAGATGAAGGAGACACTGGACGGCAAGAAGATGCTTACTGACATTGTAAATGCAGGACACAGTGAGAATGAACTTATTGCTATGAAATTTTTTAGAAATCGCAGGAGGAATCCTTGATATTTTCGTTATATGTGTAATAAATAATTTTGTAGATGGAAACACTAAAAAGATTCAAGTGTCGGTTCTTTGGCAGCAAGGAACGCAAGGGTCAGATCACACGGCAGACTGTCTTTGTCACGACCTATAATCGTGCTATGGTTGAGGAAGTTCTCAACAATCAGGGGTGGATTAAGATTAACGGCCTGAAGATAAGAGAATGCGAAGAATAGACATCTACACTGACGGCAGCTGTAACGCACGAATTAGAGTAGGTGGCTACGGTGTGTATGTTAAGGAGGAGGGACATGAAACGGTTATTCATCAGGGCTATACTCACACCACGACGGCACGGATGGAAATGAGGGCTGTACTTCATGCGATACGCTTGGTATCCAACGAATCCATGGACGTTTACATTCATTCCGATTCTCAATTCGTGGTAAATGCGTTTAAGGAAGGATGGTTGTCCAGATGGCGACTGTCTAATTTTGTTGGAGTGATGAACGCTCCCATCTGGAAGACTATTGCGTTTGAATTGGCAAAAAGACCACAGGTTCATTTTCACATTAGATGGCTTCACGGACACCAGAAGGATATTCTGGACGAGACCGTATTCGGGAACACGGTGGCGGATGCACTTGCCGACTACAAGAATCAGGAATCATACATTAAAGACACTGATGACAATATATGACACCGGACAAGTATCAACAGGTGGTGATTGATGAATATAGGCGCACCAATCACAATATCTTCATAAGCGCGACGGCAGGAAGCGGCAAGACCACCTGTCTTTTGGAACTTGCTAAGAGAACTCCTCCTATTAAGTCTTCCATCTTTCTTGCGTTTAATAAGTCTATTGCCGAGGAACTTGGCAGGAAGCTTCCTCCTACGGTTAAGGCTATGACGCTTCACGGATGCGCACTGGCGGCTCTTCGTAAGGCGTTTTCTCTGAAGTTTACAATCAAGGAAAACAAGTATTTTAGTATAGCGAGTGAGATTCTGGAATCACATAAGGTGCATTTCAAGCGGATTCCTGGACTTGCCGTGCGTATGTGCAGACTTCATGATCTGATGCGATATAATCTTGTTAGTGGTGGTGTGAATGAGGTCTGTGCACTTGCTGAAAGATACGGTGAGTACTGTGACGATAAGACAGCTGGATATGCCTGTGAACTGTATTCAGCGGCAAAGCAAGCGGCAGACACATTCTTTGCAGGTGGTGGTCAGGGAACAGTTCCTATGGACTTCACGGATATGCTTGTGTGGGCGGTGAAATATGTACCTCAAGCGGAGTTCAAGCAGTATAGTGTGGTGATGTGTGATGAGTGTCAGGACATTAGTGCATTACAGTATGAGTTGATAAAGCGACTGAAAACACCAAAGGGGCGTCTTGTGGCCGTGGGAGATCCGAAGCAGTCCATTTATTCATTTCAGGGTTCCAATCTGGATTCACTTCACGCAATACAGAGCGCTCCTGATACGGTAACACTTCCTCTGTCCATCACCTATCGTTGTGCCAAGTCCATTGTGAAGGAAGCCCAGAGGGTGTTTCCGGAGGGGATAGAAGCGGCTCCAGCGGCCATTGAAGGAACGGTTACAAGAGGGCGACTTAATGAAGCCGTTGAGGGTGACTTCATTCTATGTCGCAACAATGCACCGTTGATAGACGCTTGGTTGAAATTGGTCAAGATGGGGCGGAGGTGTGTGATTCTTGGCAAGGACTTTGGTGACGCTCTTATGGAACTTTTGGATAGTGCGGAGTGTGTGGATGACTTGGAAAAGCCGCTTGTGGATCTTCTGGAACGACTGCATCGTAAGGGAATTGAACGACCTGAGAGAACAGAGGCATACGCCAATCTGGATGAAAAGGTGAATATTCTGCTGAACCTGTTTGACTTCTTTGGTAGCCTTGAGGCAGTGAGAGAAAGAATTTTTGATATTTTTGTGGAAAACGCTGATGAGAAGCACGTTATTTTATCAACAATTCACAAATCCAAGGGGCTTGAAGCTGATAGAGTGTTCTTCCTTGAACCAGAGTTGATTCCAAGCAGGTTTGCGACAACGGAATTGTCTATGTATGCTGAAAAGTGTCTTATGTTTGTGGCGATTACACGAGCAAGAAAAGAATTGATTTACATATAAATTATGGGAAAGGAAAAGGAATTTAAGATTTACATTACCGTGCCAAGAGGTGAGGAACGTGTTTTGCTCAACTGCAATGATATGAAGTCTATGCAGGGCTTGACACCGACAGCTGAGATTCTTGCCACACATTTTCAGGCTGAGAGAATTAGAATGGCAATCTGGGAAAGGGATCATCAGGGCAAAAAGAGGAAAGAAGAACAGCCTTACAGGCCACAGCCTCTCTACATCGAAACGGAGTCTGACAGGTTTCAGGACATTGTGGACGAGGTCAAGAGCAAGGTTACTGGGTGCAACGACCTATCACACATTGCCCTGACAATGGATTCCGCTTATATGCCTTGCTGCATCATAAGTGAGTTCCACCCTGACGAGTACGAGAAACAATCCATTAAATAAAAGAAGATTACGATGAACACAAGAATTCTTTTTGGAAAGGACGCAAGGGCGGCTCTACTTGCAGGAGCGGAGGAGCTTTATTCAGCTGTGGCGTCCACTCTCGGACCGAGAGGTCACACGGTTGCGATAGACAAGGGGTACGGCATACCTCACATCACCAAGGACGGTGTAACGGTGGCTCGTGCCTATGACACTGATGATCCAATGAAGCGTATGGGGGCGACACTCGTGAAGATGGTGGCCGCAAAGACCTGTGATCAAGCAGGTGACGGCACGACCACGGCCACGATACTTTCCTATGCCATGATGAAGCGTGGAGTGTGTGGCTTGGTGAATATACAGAATCCGCATGAGTATCGCAGGGGTATGGAAGACGCACTGGATGAGGCAGTCAACTACATTAAGTCCAGTGCTGTAGAGATAGAGCCTGATGAGATTGACAAAATCAGGCAGGTGGCCAAGGTGTCAGCCAACGGTGATGATATGGTGGCTGATCTTATCACCTCGGCGATAGAGAATGTCGGCAATGACGGCATCATCACCGTTGAGGAGAGCACCAAGGGAGATGAGTCCACGGTGGAGGTCACTACTGGCTTTCAGTGGAGCAAGGGCATCATCAATCCATACTTTGTCACGGATTCTGAGCGAATGGAATGTGTGCTGGATAGACCCTATGTGCTTATCTGGGGTCAGAACATCAACTATGTGCAGGAGATTCTTGCCGTGGTGCAGACCGTTTACACGGCTAAGAGGTCACTTCTTATCGTGGCTCCAAATGCTTCCAATGACGTTATAAAGTTTCTCGTTACTAACGTTCAGCAGAACAACGGCCTAAAGGCGTGTTTTGTAAAGGCTCCAGGATTTGGTCAGATGCAGAAGGACTTGATGCAGGACTTGGCTGTAAAGGTGGGCGGCAGAATCGTTGGCGAGGACTATGGTAACGCCATTGAATCATTCGGTACGGACTGGCTTGGTGAGGTGGACAAGGCCACAATCTCAGCCAACAGAACAGTTCTTGTGGGTGGTACTGGAAAGGAAGATGACATCAACGCCCGAATAGAGTTCATTAAGAACGAGATGGAGGATAATTCCAACACCTATGACAAAGAGAAGTACAGAGAGCGCATCAGTCGCCTCACAGGCGGTGCGGCTGTCATCTATGTGGGTGCGGACAGCGAGGTTGAGATGAAGGAGCGCAAGGATAGAGTGGATGACGCCATTGCGGCCACCAGAGCCGCTCTTGATGAGGGTTATGTTCCGGGAGGAGGGACAATTCAGTATAAGATAGCCAAGATTCTGGAAAGGTCGCTGGATGACAACCCAAAATGGAGCACTGATTATTCGGAGGGTTATCGTACTGTGATTGAAGCTCTGAAGAAGCACTTTCACATTCTATGTCAGAATGCAGGAGTGGAGCCTATTCGGATTGAGGTTATGATGGACTTGAAGTCCACGGCATTTCAAAAGGGCTACAATCCATTTACTAACGAGATAGAGGATATGTATAAGGCTGGCGTGATAGATCCAGCCAAGGTCACACGAACATCACTGGAGAATGCTGTGTCGGTGGCCGTTCAATTCCTCGGTATGTCGTGCGCTATGTCAGGTGAGGAGGCTAAGAAATAACCAATATAGTATGAGTAGAAAGATCATTGGTAAGGGCGACATTGTTCGCATACGCCATAATACGTCAGATCATTTCTTCAAGGAAAATGAACTTGTGGTTGTCAAGGAGACGTATCCCCTGTATGAGGATGATCCTGAATATCTAAAGTGTGCCAACAGAGAGACGCACTGGATGGTTAATATGGAGGACGTCACTTTGTTTGAGCGTAACCCACATCCTGATGATGAATAAAGATCAAGTTTAATCAATTAAATAAAAATGATTATGTATTACGAAGTAAGAGTTAAGAGAACGTGCATCACTGACGGCAACGCCTATGGCACGCTGAAGGAATCCTATCTGGTCAATGCGGTGAGCTATACTGACGCTGAGGCAAGTGTGGCTCGTTATATGGAGACTGTTTATCCAGGAGCCGAGTACAGCATTCAGCGCATCTCCAAGAGCAAGGTTGAGGACTATGTTCAGGTGCCTCTGGTTGATGGTCAGAAAAGGCCTGAAGCCTATTACAAGGTGCGCTGTGCCTATGTGGAGGACATTGACGGTCACGCCAAGAAGCGTAAGGTGATGGTGCTCGTGAACGCTGTTGACGTGGAAAAGGCCGCTTTAACGGGATTGTCTATCTATGACCCTGATGGAGATCTGAAGCATGAGGAAGTCGTGAAAGTGGAGAAGACATCCATTGTTGACGTTATAGACATAAGTGGTGAAGAACTTAGGTCATAGTTTAGTGTGTGAACCACCCCTGTCGCGGAGGAAGTCTTCGGCAGGGGTTAATTTCTTTTACCTATGTCGAATGGAAAATCAGTACCGAAGCGAGTGATAACCGAGCAGGACGTGGAACGCATTATGCGAACAGCTCCCGACTGGATTCTGGATGCGGCTGACGAGATACATGATTTATATGTGGCGGCAGAATGGGCAAAGGAGGAGCGTGATCTGTCTTCAAAACGATATTTTGACATTACCCTGAATGCAGGCACGGCCAAGGAGAAGGAACTTCACATTGACTTCCAGCAGACGGTAAATCCGTCATCAGTCATCAAGTCATCAGGCGGCACACTGGAGGATATGCAGAAAGCCAACGGAGCACGTCTTGGCTATCTGGCTCTTGATCGTGCTTACAACAATGCCGTTCTCGCCCTGAACACGGCCTTGGGCATACGAAGCCGCAAGCCAAGGAACATTGTGGACTATACAGGCACGATAATGGAGCTGTTCGGCAAGTTCTACACTGTGGCTGACGTGCATAACGTGTTAAGCAAGGAGTATCGCATAAAGGTTCCTGAGGACGAGCTTCGTAAGTTCTATGTGGAGCATCGTGATCTGATAACCAAGCGTAGAGCCGAGTATGTGCTGAATAGCAAGGAGTTTAGGATAGCCACTGAAACAGGTCGTCTGGAGGTGCTGAACAAGCTTCTTGTGGAGTTCGAGGTGAAGAACAAGGCGGCAGGAGGAAGCAATCTGGAGATATCCAACATGATTCTCCGCATCATTGAACAGGCACGCAAGGAGGTCAAGGGAAACGAGCTGAAGATGACCGTGGACGGACGAATAGACGTGTCAGCCACGGTTCACGCAGAATCCAACGTGATGGATGTGATGAAGCATCTGTCCATTAACGCTCTTGTCATCGGTCTGACAGCGGCCAAGGCAGGACTGAATCCAGCCGTGTTGATAGGACAGCTCGCGAACAGTTGGTATAGTCAGTTTAACGGATTCAACGGCAACATTATGGAGGGTAAGGAGGTGCGTCTTCCTTCCGCTCTGATACGCTCCTATGACTGGGATGTGATAGCCAAGGAGAGTAAGGCGTTTATCGGGGAATTTAAGCCCATTACGGATGTTGTTGATGAACAGGACACCATCGCTCGGGAACAGGGTGAAAGTCGTCGTGAGGAGCTTGTAAATCGTCTTAGAAACATAAAGAATGCGAAGAACAAAGAACAGGAAAGAGCCAACCCTTACACCACGGACGGACTACCAGAGGAGGTCTCAGGAGGTCTGGTGGCAGCACCTGTCGAAAGAGGAGAAGGATTAGCGGAGCCAAAGCACGAATTTGAAGTGGATTACGCCTTAAATAACAATCAGAAGCAGAAACATAACATTCGCATTCGGGGGAAGATACGTGAATCCATTGACCGTCATGCGGCTCAGAGGGAGGCCACAGCGGAGGAGCGTCGCAAGGCCAGAGTCATGCGTAAAAAAGACGTCAGCAAGTCCAAGGATGAATAGATTTGCTATATTTGCAGTGTCATGAAGATAGTGTATAACAAGATTATACCCTTTAAGGGGTATCTTTGCATCAACCTGTTTGGGGTGCTCTTTGTGCGTGGCACGAGGGCGGAAAAGGAACATCAGATTACCGCCAAGGTGATGAACCATGAGCGGATACATACGGCACAGATGAGGGAGATGGGTTACATTTTCTTCTATCTGTGGTATTTTGTAGAGTATTGCGTTATCAGGCTATTTCATCAGAAACAGGGTTGTGCCTATCGGGACGTTTCCTTTGAGGAGGAAGCCCATCGTCACGAGAATGACTATCAATATCTACAGAATAGATGTCATTACACTTGGTTCAAGTATCTCAGGGCGAGAAGCAACCATCTGCATACTGGACACGGCTACTGTCAGAGGTGATATATGTATGTAAATCAGGGATGCCCAGACGTGGGTATCCTCCAAAAATGTTTAATAATTATTAAAATTTAATTCATTATGGCAAAACCAGATTGGATAACATTAAGCAAGACGTCAGGTACAGGCAATGATACTGTTATAGTGACGGCTGCGAAGAACACGGGCACCTCTGCAAGGAGCGGCTCAATCACTGTTAAGTCCGGCTCTCTATCAAAGGTGGTGACGATAAGTCAGGAGGCTTTTACCGTTGTTGCAATGAAGATTGCAATATCAAACGCTGATCAAGTGTTAGATGTAACGAATCATGATCCAGAAGTATATATTAATACCAATGGCTTGACTGTAACGGATGGTTTATCTTTGGGAACAATTGTATCAATGGATTCACAGTACATATACATTGATATTCCAAAGTCTAATGTTGCCGAATTATACAACAAGTTGCAGGTTGACTGGAAATATAATCAGTACTTATATGTTCATATATTAAACGGCTCCACTAATCCTGATACTGTTTATAATAATGAAACGTCTGAACATACAGACTTTTATAACAATGAAAACTTCTTGTTATGTGAAATTGCAAAAGTTCAAGCAGATCTCTTTACCAAAGTTGAGAATGCCGTTACTTCTGGTGATTCAATTATGCTTGAATCTGATTGTATTATTGAAGAATATCAAACCAGATACCACGCAGTCATTAGAACAAATTCGCTTTTCCTCTTCAGAATGCCATCACAATTTACCAGCGAGAAGTTCGGTTTTGTTTGGTTAATAAACAGAGATAACAATACAAGTTACTTGCCTATATTCCCTTATGTGACAGGTGTAGATGCAGGTGGATCAGTACCAAAACTTAGGATGGATATATACAGGTGCATTCCAATGCCGTCCTCAGTTTTCAAATTAAATAATCTGGCCTTTGTTACTGATTTTGCCGCCATAGAAGCTACCCAAATCGGTGTTGTGTCAATTTCAGAGATCAAAACAGGTAATTTAAGTTTATCAAATTTGCCTACCTTTGATTTGTCAGAAACCCATTTTGGAACAGAAGTTCCTGGATTTGATTCGTCTGTCGTGCTTGAGATGCAAAATCCATCTGTGTTAGATTTAAGTAGTCATGTATCTACTGGTTTCAATGGCGATATAATTATCACCTTAGATTGTGATGATGAGTTCCTTGATATATCATAGTTTATGAAAAGGATTCAGATAGAATCCCTCTTATTAAGGATAGTGTTAATGTCATAATGCGTCAGCCATTATCACCTGTGATAACAGTAACTCACATAGGTTAACCCTACAATCTTCTAAATAATTAGGGAACGCCCAATAGGACGTTCCCTTGAATTTGCAATTAAATTCACAAAATCTACGGTCTAATGTAGATTGTACCTTCTGTCGTGATTGTCTGACCTTCAGAATCACGACCTGAAACGTTGAATGTGTAGTTCAAATCCGTCAACGCTTCTGAACTAACGGTAATATAGAGATTAAATGTTCCACTGCTTATTTCCTGTCCGGCAGGCAGGTTCTGAGGGGCAATTGTAATGCTGTCAGAGACCTCACTTGTGTCTATTTGAATGGAAGAAGGAACAATGTTGGAATAAGTTACGGTAACGGAATCATTACCCTCAAGATCAATCTCCACAGTTTTAGGCGATAATGTAATTTTACCGACAAGACTTTGTGTCACCTTGTAGATTGTAAGTGCATACGCTTCGCTTACAACACCCACACCGTTCATACCTTTCAATCCAGTGATGTAAAAACTCATGTCTCCATAATATGGCTCCGTCTCAGTTCCCTCTCCGTAATAGGAGGTGTCCAGCTCAGCCTCCAGCTTGGTGGAATCAGTGACTGTCACCTGAAACCTGACTGTCGTGATGTCGCCGTTTGTCTTTATGATAGACCCTGTCAAGGATAGACCGAAGTCAGATAGAACTCGACTGGAGGATTCTTCCCCACCATTCACCATAAAGATTGTAGTGTCCAGTGAAGCGAGTGAACCGTCAAAGTATTTAAGATCCACATCCAGGTGGGTAGAATTGTTAGAACTATAATTCTGAATCGGAGGAAACGCCAGCCCACTTGTAGGCCACACGAGAGAATTCTGGGTCTGTCCCTCCTGACTTATCGTCACCACCTTTGATAGAGAGCCGGACTGAAGGACTGGACATCTGACGGAACGTTATTTGCATACATACATTAAAACGATAGAATTATGGCAGAAGAAAACATTACCATTAAGAGGCTGAACGAGCTTCTGGGTTCACACTTCACCGTGATGACTCACGCTTGGGGCTGTCACTGGAACGTGACAGGAATGGGGTTCAAGGCGGCTCACGACTTTCTGAAGGATCTTTATGAGGCCGAGCAGGAACGTGTGGACGCCACGGCTGAGAGGGTTCGTGCTCTGGGTGGAGTTGCTCCAGATTCCATAGAGGAGATGGAACGTAGAACACTCATATCCACCATTGGCAGCTCGGCTAACAACCATGATATGAAATCTGTGTGGAACAATCTTGCTCATCTGTGGAGCAACACAATTAACATTATAGTGGACGTTCATAGGGCAACCCCTGAGGACGACATTGCCACACGATCATTTCTGGAGAACATGACCGAGGAGATGCAGAAGGAACTGTGGATGATTAAGGCAAATCTCGAATAGCTATGAAATACAGCATCTGGAAAAGAATAGTGATGGTGTTCAGTCCAAGGCGACTGGAACAGGCCATTGACGAGGAGGTGCAGAGAGTGAATCTGGGGTGGCATAAGGTGTTGAACTCCACCTACACTGACAGACCTCTTGATCCTGACGTGACACCGTTCGTGTCACTGCACGTGACCAAGGCCGGAATCTGGTGCAACGGTAAGAAGTGGGGTAGAAGTGATGTCATATTCCAGCAGAGATCCGGAGGGCAGGCAATGGACTTTAGTCCAGCTGTTATGCAGGAGTTCTGGGATGAGGCTACAAAGGCGCTCGGTGCGTACATCCTGGAGCACGGCTATGGTCAGATAGTGCTGTCCACCGATCCTATGGACAGTGGCGTGAAGATTGCCAATGTACGGTTGAACGCCTATAATCCAGAGAAGGACAGGTAACTTTCCGCAAGTCCATTATAAAGTTTGGAAATGGTCAGAATGTATTTTCTGACCATTTTTATGAATTATCTGGAGTAATTCTTGGATATTCCAGGACGATTATGCAACTTTGCATTCGTAATTAAAAACACACTGAACAATGAAGTCACTAAAGAAATTATTGATGAATCTTTTGACTAAACCTGTGTCGGATCACGTCTATATGAACGGCAAGTCGGTCAAGGAAAAGCTGGAATTGATAGCCAGAGCGCACACAATCTACTTCAGTAGGGTTAATCTCATAAACTATGAGGACACCGTGCGTGGGTGGTTTGAAGCCGCTGGATTTGTGGTGCGGCAGAGCTATTCTAATATCACACCGTTCACGGCCAGAATCACCGTCAACTTCTCCTATTTGAACTCTGACGGCAGTGTGGTGTCACGTGTCGTGGAGCTGTTCACCAGAACTGCATAGATATGACATACGTTATGAAGAGAACAAGGAGGGAAGCGGACTTCTTTCTTGTGCAGAGGGCAATCTGCGGTGATCAGTCCGCCTACACCAAGATATATGAGGACTATCAGAAGTCCGTTCGATATGTTGTGACCAAAATCTTGTATAGAAAACCGATGGAAGTGGAGGATGTGTGCATGGAGACGTTCGAGAGGGCGTTCTCCCTACTGCACAGATTTCAGCCTGACTATCAGCTGTCGGCTTGGCTTGTGAGAATAGCGTCTAACAGAGCGCTGGACTGTCTACGAAGAAGCGGCAGACTGGACGTCACATCCGTGGACGCCACCGTTGATGATGACAGCCCTGTTCTGGAGTTGCAGCTGATGGATGACGCACCTCTTCCCACGGAGCAGGTGGAGCGGATACAGGACACCTCCTATCTGAACAGCCTTATGGAGGGGCTTCCAGGCAATGAGCGTGACGCACTTCGCATGAAGTGTTTGGACGGCCTTTCAAGCGACGAGTGCGCCGAGCAGATGGGAACCACCAGACGCACGGTGCGTCACTCCGTGCGTGACGGCATACGTCACTTGAAGGATATGGTTAATGAGACGGATGTTGAATTGAGAAGTAAATAGCATATTATATGGCAGGAAATAGAATGGACACCCTCCGCACGAGGGTGAGGCAGGGGGCAGGTGTCACGATAGATCGCAGCACGCTAAGATGCGACTGGATTGAGGGGGGCAGCAACGGCATTCAGACGTTCTTCATGACGGCTGAGGAGCTGGAGGCCTTTAACGAGAAGCAGATGAAGAAGTTCGGGCGACTGAACCTAAGAACGATGAAGACGGAGAAGTGGGTGAAGGATCACTGGGAGACGGACGAGGGTGATGAGCCGACCGCTGATGATATGGAGGAAACAGGTTATGACGAGGAAAATGAATAGTACGGATCCACGTGTGGAAGCCGTTCGTCAGTCCATTGACGAGAGCACCATTCCTGAGGAGATGGCCTCCTGTATGGTTCTTGCCACAGCTATGGAGACGATAATGAATGACGTTATGGCCAGAATCAAGATGAGATACAAGGCCGTGGGGCTGGACGCCAAGGGCAATAACGTGCTGAAGGGATTGAAGAGCTACTGTCAGGCGGTGAAGACGGCTGGATACTGGTTTGACAGAGAGGTTGAGCCGAGGAACGTTGAGTGTACCTTTGGAACATACGGAACGGCCTCTTCCTATGACGGCTTTCGTGCAAGGTGCGGTGAGGTGGCCGAACTGGTGTCCATGATAGTGCAGGCAAGCAAGGATTCCTCCGCAATGGAGAAAATTAGAGACACAGCGAGAGAGGCCGCTCGTGACCGAGGAGTTACCCTTGAGGACTGGACAAGACTGCATCTAAGGACAGATTAATAGCTAATAATACCAAATTATGAATTTCTATGAAGCTGCAATAAAGGCTGTCTGCACGGCCTATGACATAACACCGGAGGTGTTGAGGGGTGATCGCAGAGATGAACGAATAGTTGAGGCACGAAAGTGGTACTGCCTACTCACGACACCACGACCTCTGGAAAGGTCAGGCAGATATATCAATCGTGATCACGCCACCGTTCTGCACCACAGAAGAGAGATGCGTGAGGCCATAGGCATCTATCCGCTTCATGAGGAAAGGTGGCGTGTGATGAAGCGCCTATTCAACAGCATTCTTGTGGAGGATCGAATGAATGGGTGTCACGTGGGTGTGAAGGAGTACAGGGCTGAATGGAGAAACTATCAGGATCTACTGTCAGCCGCTGAGAGCGCGAGGCACAGGCTGGAGGAGCTGTCCACGACCGTCACGGGAGAGCCGTGCGTGGTGTGTGAGAGCGGTGACGGTGGATTTCACGTTGTAAGGGTGAGGGACAGGCTTGCCGGGCCGCTGACGCTGGACTATATGCTGAACGTCATAAGGAAGAGAAATGGACAACCAATATAAAGAAAAGAAGTTATGAATATTGATGAATGTATTGGGATTCTGGATGCCATAAGGCAGCAGAAGCCTGTTGAGTATCGCTTTAGGGGTGATGATGTCTGGAAGGACTTGCTGATGGAGGATTCACGGGTGGATGACGTGACCCTGAACTTTCACAAGAAGGAGTACAGGTTGAAGAAGCCTATCAGGTATAGATCCTACACTGGAGTGGACGAGTTTGTGAATGAGGCCTGTAATCATGAGTGTATGCTTATGAGAAGGAGGGATACAGGGGTGGTTCTTGTTCCATCCATAATTACTGATGATTATGTTCAGTGCGGTGATTATCGCATCAACTATTCTGAGCTTCTGGATAGGGTGGTGTGGTATGATGATGAAACGCCTGTGGGAATGAAGCTATAAAGTGGGGCAGGTGCATAATTAGAGCTTATCACCCTCGATAAGCAGAACTTATAGTTGATCATAATTGATAGACACACAGAGAATCCGGAGATTGGTCCAGACTCTGTGTGTCTTTTCGTGTGAACTCCGTAGGAAGTTCACACCTGGAACGTTCGAACAGAACGTTCCTCAACTCCCTGATATTCAGGACACTCCACTATTCCTATGATAAGCATTTCTTATAATGGATGATAATCCTTCCTTATATGGAGCACTTGAATACAGGCATTGATGGTATTGAGGTGAATGACATCAAGGGGAGGGGTTCAGTCAGGAGGCTCGGTTTAGGGGTATGAGGGTTCAGGAGGGGTCGGCTGGGGTCGGTCTGGGTGTATTGATTCAGGTTCAGTAGGGATATCTTGAGGTCGGTTTGGGTGGGTTTTGAGGTCATAGTGTGGTGGTTTTGAGAGGTCGGTTTGGATTGAGAGGTTCTGGGTATTTAGAGTCGTGCGGAGTCCTCCGCCACAGAATCCCTTTCGCTCACGTCGTGGCTGTTTTCGGGCGAAATTAGCCGATGACAGAGTGTTTCTGACATAGATACATCACCTATGAGCGGCCAGTTCCCTAAACTCCGGGAAAATCGGTACTTAACGGAAGCTCATCGGGACAGGCGGATGCCGATATTTTGTGAAAAATTGGGTGTGAAAATAACGTGAAAAATATAATTCACTGATAATGAGTGACTGATTTCAAATGTTAAGTGGCTGATACCAAAATCCCAGAGGGTATTAAAACGAAATTAAGCAAAAATCCCGAAATTCCGTAAAATGTTAAGTCATTCATGGATGTCATTCCTATAACTCCACTCAGGTATCCCGAGTTATGATGATTAAAATTGTAAGTTAGTAGAATTCCTTAGAAACTTCATTGGATATTCAAGAAAATATGCCAACTTTGCACCGTAATCGTTAAAACATCGAAATTATGAAAGCACAAAAACAGGTTCAGGAGCGTATCAAGTTTCACGAGGATCGGATTAAGAAACTGGATCTTCAAATTAGCGAAAAGATCAACGAGCTTCGTGTTCTGCAGAGTTCAGCAACAATGTACAAGGATAGGCTTGCTGCCATCAAGGATGCAAGAGGTGGGATCTACGATAAGTGGTATCGGCATCACAGGGAGGACAATTTTGCATACGACACACAGTGGGAAGCAGAGAAAGAGCGTATGCTGTCAGAGGGGTATGAGGGTGAATTCAAGGTTGTGGAGGGGTAATAACTTTTGCTTATAATTAAAACTTATGGGTATGACACAGAAGGAACGAAACGCACACATCGCACGAAATGCAGTGGCCACGTCAGACAGCATCACAATACATCTCGAGGACGGAACCGAGCTCTGCTTCTATCGCAGCCAAGCCTTGGCTGCACGGCAGTTCAGGGAGGAACTCGGCAGAATAGTGGAACAATATCTATTGGCATGACAACCTATAATCAGAATCTATATGAACACACCTACATGGAGAATCTCCTGGTTGGAGAAAGGGTCAGAGGTCGTCCACACGACACGCCTCACAAGACAGTGCAGTCGCATTGAAGCGGAGCGGTATATAAAGAGAATAAGGCCGGACATCGTGTGGTGTGAGGTCATTCTTGAGGGTATAAAGTAAAGCTGATAAGTGGGGGACTCTGCTCCTCCATTTATCATATATGATAAATGAAAAATGAACGATAGGAAATATTGCTGTGCAAGTTGCAGACACTGGGAGCCAGGAGACTTCTGGAGAACCACTCCCATAGGTATGGAACGTAGGATTCCAATGGCTATTATGGCACAGGGAATGTGTCATGTCACGGATAGACCCTATGGACGAATGAACTATATGAAGCCCTGTAAGAGGTTTGAACGAGGAATATATGAAAATCCAGGATTAATTTCACGAAATTTTCAGAAGTAGTCTTGGAAGATTCAAGAAATAGCCCCAACTTTGCATCGTTGGTTCAGTTGAGCGCTGCCAACACAGGTTGAAAGTTTAACATCTAAATCATTTCGTCATGAACGCTACAATCATCACCCCGGACGTTAATTTGTCAAACAGGTCACACATTCTCGACAAGGACAAGACGGCTATGAAATATGTTACCTGTGCACAGATTCAGACGGAGCTTCACCTTTTATGTGAGGCAGTTCGCAAAGCTGGGGCAAATATTATCATACCACGCAGAGAGGTGAAGTCCAAGACCGACCTTATGGACTTATACGGCTACCTCTATAGAGAATGCGAGAAGTATAATGCGGAGGTTCTGGCCGAGCGTCAGGCCAAGGTGGAGCAGGAGTCAGCGGAAAGGGCACTGAAGTCATCTAACAGGCACGAGCGCAAGGCGGCACGTCTAAGTGATGCGGAGGAAAGGTTCACACGTTACAGTGACGAGCTTGCCAAGCGTGAAGCAGGAGACATGATGGGGCTGGACGCAAAGGGGCAGAAGCATCGCATAGCCAGCCTGAAGCGTAAGATCGCTCGTGCTGAAGTGAGCATGAAGAAACTTCAGGAAAATTCATAGTGTGATTCTTGGATATTCCAGGAATTCACCCCAACTTTGCAGGCGTAATCATTAAATCACACACGTTATGTCACATTTCAACAGCATCACATCGTTCCAGAATCTCAAGGATCAGTACAGAACTCTCGCTATGGCCAACCACCCTGACAGGGGTGGTGACACAGCCACTATGCAGGAGATCAATGCCGAATACAGCCGTCTCTACGCCATCTGGGTGAACAGGATAGAGGACGCAAACGTTCGCCCCACGATGACGGCCGAGCAGTCCATTCATCATTTCTACACGCAGAACGGATGGGAGGGTTCCAACTATAACTCCAGTCTCAGCACCAAGGACATCGCCGCTCTGGTTCGTGAATACTGCAAGCAGAACTGGAATCAGTGGAGGTTCAACATCAGATGTCACTTCGCTTCCATGTGCAGTGAGATCAGCGTCTATCTCAAGGGAGGTCCGATTGCCTCAGGTCTGCTTGGTGAGCAGAGTTCATGCTGTCAGGAGTACGGCTACCAGACGAGATACCACTACGGAAGTGAGGGTGACGACAGGGTGGCACCTGAGGCGGAGATTGTGATGCAGGACGTCATCGCCTACCTTAAGTCCTTCAACTATGACGACAGTGACAGCACGTTTGACTACTTCGACACGAACTTCTACATCTCTGAGCGCATCGCTGGAAGCAAGGAATGGAAGCACGTCCAGAGACAGGCTCGCATCACAGCACCACAGCCCACACCAAGCGAGGAACAGGCCTCAGCCCCAAGTCTTGGGGAGGGTGTGGACATTATCACCTACTCTGACAAGGCTTTGGCCGTGGTGGGAGATACCAAGCCGCTGAGAGCACGCCTGAAGGAGCTCAAGGGTCGCTTTAATCCAGGCCTGACGGTAGGTGGTGTTAGGAGGGCTGGATGGGTGTTCAGCGCAAAGACCTACACGGTTGACGCCCTGAGACAGGCGATATTCGCTTGAATTTGCGTTAAAATCACGAAAATTAGGAGGTGTTGCTCCCCATCTGATACATTCGGCAGAACACATCTCCACAATCGTAAATAATGACCGAATATGACATTTCTACAAATCAACATAGGCACGAGAAAAGTTGACGTGACGGAGGGCGGCAAGGCCGTGTCTGATTCAATCAAGGGCTTCTTCCGCATTCCAGTGACGGAATTAAGGGCGTGCGTTCTGGACGAGCGCAGCGGCTTCCTGTCCCTGAGAATGCGACATGAGACGCTCAACCTCCATTCCACAGGCTGGAAATGGGTAGATCTTCTGGACGCATTCGTCGCGACCACTGAAGCCCTGATGAGCCACTATACCGACAGACCTGACATGGAGAGCATGATAACCATAACCGAGACAGGAAACATCACAACACTTGTAAATCTTTACTACGATGAATAGAAGAAAAGAAACACAGGCCGAGCCGTTTCTGAAATGGGTCGGTGGAAAGGCTCGCAGGGTGAATGAGATACTTGACCTTATGCCTGAACAGATTGACTACTATATGGAGCCGTTCCTGGGAGGTGGTGCGGTGGCACTGGAGGTTCTCCGGAGAAACCCTGGCTGCAAGGCTTTGCTCTCGAATCTAAATCCACACCTCATCAACTGTTGGCGACAGGTCAAGGAGAACCCACAGGATGTCATACGTTCCGTCCACGCACTGGATGACCGCTATCTGCGTCTAAAGTTCGCCGACGAGCAGAAGTCCTTTTATATGGCCGTGCGTGAAAGATGGAACATCTATATGGCCGTGCTTGAGCGGTGTAACGAGAGTATGGATGATGAGGGCAGCGGTGGCGAGGCTGGTAGAGCCGGAATGTTCCTGTGGCTGAATCGCAACTGTTTCCAGGGAATGTGGCGTGTGAACTCCAGGGGTAAGTTCAACGTTCCACCAAGGCAGTCTATCACAAGGAAAAGTCGTGTGAACTATGAGGCGATAGAACAGGCGTCCGTTCTGCTGAGAAACGCTGATATCCAGCAGGGAGGCTTTGATGAGTTCGTTATGGCTCCAGGAACGGTCGTCTTCGTGGATCCACCGTATATACGTGAGAATAACGGTCGTGGATTCACGGCATACACCAAGGACGGCTTCACCGATGCGGATCATCTTGCACTGGCCGAGAAGCTGAGACTGAGCGGAGCCACCTATGTGCTGACGATAGGCGGTGATGAGGACATCGTGCGTGAGATATATGGACAGCCTGACAGTATGTCAGAGATTCCCTGTACGTTTGCAGCCACCAACGCAGGAAGAAGGACGAGGAGTGAGTTTATAATTACAAACAATCTACATAAGAAATTTAAGTAATGGATAATATGGAACGATTTAATCTAAGAAAATATTTGGCAAATCCAAATAGAAGAGTCATAACAAGAGAGCCCTTTTAAAAAGGGCGACAGAGTACTGGTTCGTAATTATGACAATGAAAGCTGGCGTCCTCGCATCTTCAGCAGTTACGACAGTTACGACAAAGAATGTGAGTATAAATATGAGTGCGAGGGTGATGATGATAAATATATACAGTGCATTCCCTATAACGAACATACATGGAAATTATTAGGTACGACTGATGAATACAAGGAAGAGTGATATGGGTGAAAACAAACAGAAAATAGGCCGAGGGTCTCGAACAAAAGTTGTAAAAGTTGCAGGAATAGAGAATCTTCAGACAGGCTTTAAGGAAGGAGCCGAATGGATGCTTGGAAAAGCTGTAAACTGGTTACAGGATCATGTGAATGACTACCTCTTTGACGATGGCACTCCTGAAAGACCGTGGTTGAAGTGTAAATCAGAGATGTTTGATGATTTCAAGAAAGCAATGGAGGAATAGCTATGAGTATAACGAAAATCAAAAAGCAGTTTGCAAGGACGGAATCAATGCTGAGAAGTGCTGACAGCCAGAGGGTGCATCTATGGGATATGCTGTTACCATATATGTCAGAGGAATTCCATGATGAATCCTGTTATATTGATGTGGCGCACGGTGACGGTCTTGTCGTTGTATTTGAAAACAAGCTTCGTTTCGTCAGAAACTATCCAGTAAGCCAGATTATTGACCTCATTGAAGAGGGTGTAACCTGTATAACGCCTGACCAACTGATAGCGATATAGTTATTATAAAAATTCTAAATTTATGAGCAAACGAAAGAATGAGGCTGAGGTTCTGCTGAACAGGCTTATGGAGATGCACGGTGAGTGGATAGCTCACGGATGTGAGCCTGGAGACGTCATGAAGCTGACAGCCGCCATGATGGCCGTGTTGACGCAAAAGGCATTTCCACAGAATCCCACCCAGAGTGATCTTATGGAGTTCCCAACTCGTCTGCTGAACTGCAATATGGTCTGGGAGAAGTTCGTGTCCGGACACAAAGACGCACTCTTCTACACAGCTGACATGTTCCGAAAGTGGGTCTGGGGGCTGTATCGTGACCACACGAAAACAAGGGCTGGTCTATGGAGGATTCTCGGGTGGGAGACGTTCAACACCGATGATGAGGAGGTGAACAATGAAGAAGAATAAGGGGCACGTCAACGGTGACATTCGCAAGGTCGTCGATGACGTGCTGATGGAAGGCTCCGAACGCTACCCCTATGCCAGAACGTTTGTGGAAGGCCTGTTCGGTATGACACCTGACGACTATCGTCTGGATGGATAGACAGAATGTGCATCGTTCACGACCAAAGCCACGCTCACGCACGTGAAGAGCACCATCGAGGAGAATATGAAGAAATGCAACGTGGAAGACGTGATAGGCGTGTCCTATGGGTTTGGATATCGTCAAGGTGTGCGGGACGTGCTGGACTTGCTTGATGAGATGATTAAACAACTAAATAAAGAAGACAATGCTAAACGGATGGATTAGGTGGTTCAGCATTCTGATGGGAGTGGTGAATCTGGCGTGCTGCATCTATAATGGGTGCACAGACAGGTGGGAGGTGGCGTGCTGTGAATTTGCGACCTCTATGGTGTTCCTTACACTTGCCCTGTATGACTGGGCGGTGAAGCGGATGCTTTCAGTCACACGTCGAAGATGGTTTCGCAACGGGTGGATACAGTGCCAGAGCACGATGGATGAGAAGCTTTTGAATCGATACAGACTGCTTCTACAGTGGAAGCACTCCACGACAAACCCACGTGTGAACGAGGTGAATCACATTCGATGCCACACAGTTTACAGCCTAAGGGATTCCCTTAGGAAAAGGATGATGAATGACAATTTTGAGCACTACGACTATGAAAGCAAGAATGGCACTGAAGATAGTTAGGCGTATTCAGGAAAGGCCTGAACTCCTCTACTCCTATAATAGAATAACAGTAGAGCGTGCCGTAAACACGGTGTATTGCAAAAAGCGACTTAAGAGGTGGATAAAGTCCCACGTGAGACTTCGTCTTGCTGATAGAACGGCAGTCATGATGCCGGACAGAACATTCAGTTTTATTCTAAACGAGTATTTTGACACATTATGAACACACGACAGACACGACGAGCCAGACGGCTCATAGTCTGAAAGGGGTACTGGAAAGCACGATGGCTTCAGATGAGAATGAATCTAAGGGATCTTCAGCTGGACTACACCACCTACACGAATGAAATAGACGGTGACGCCAATATGGATCCTGGATTATTTCAATGGTACAGAGACAGATACGTGAGGATATCCAAGAAGATAGCATACTACGAGAGAAAAATGTAACGAAAAACGTTATATAGATGAATGAGTTTAGTCATAGCTAAAATGACAAATCAATTGTCTTAGGTGAATTAATGATTATCAGAAATAGGGTCGCAGGGATGCGCTCCTGTTTTTCTTTTTTATCCACTTTAAAAACGACATATATAGCATACAGAGAATTCTATACTCCACCGAATTTTCTTCGTTCACGTTCAATGATTTCATCAAAGGACAGTTCCTCTTCAACAGGAGTATCATCCATTTCAATTGGAGTGACATTATCAGAACAGCCCTGCACACACCCATTGTCAGTTACCGTGAATTTAATTGCAGCTATTCGATCCATTCCCTTCCATCTGGCTGGAGCCTTTATCTTTTCAAAGGTAAATTGAAGTCTAGTTCCAGCTTCCTCAAACTCTTTAGCCGCAAGTTCTATGTAATTATAGAAGAAGTCCCATGGCCTTATATTTTCATTCGCTCCTACCCACTTCATGACATCCTCTATCTTAGCAGTCCATGTCTCGCATTTCATATTGCTGGAAATGTAAAGATATGTCATCATGGTCTGCGGACGTGTAAGACGAAGGAATGACTGCACACAAAAGGACACATAACCTACTTTCTTGGTGAAATTCAGTAACCAACACAGGCTTCGTGGAACGATTCCAACTCCATACTGGCCGTTTGGGTAGGTGATGATGTCATAAAAGAGTGGGTACGTATGAAGCGCACCTTTTTCGTCCACTTCATCTATGATGTCCACCTTTTTCATCTTTAGAAGTGTCGATTTAATACTATGCTTACCTGAAACGACATAACGTGATGGAATAGGAATTTCCAGTTCGGCCTTGTCATTCAGAGGAAAATACTTTTGCAGTGTTGTTCTGTCAGCTGTTTTCCAGTCAATGTCTTCTGTTTTTGGAATATACTCCTGGAGTGCTTCCACTACAACAGCCCAACACCTCTTCTGTCGGGCATACTCATAACGAGCTACACCCATTGCGGCCTGTTTTGTTGTTCTTAATACCTGTTTTTTCATAATGTAAACATTTATTTATTATACGCAAAGGTAATTTATTAACTATCAGATATAAAATTACAGTTCAATAATACATTTGATTTTGAAGTTTAATAGGTATCGTTTTGGAAGTTAATAGGTATCGTTTTGGAAGTTAATAGGTATCGTTTTGGAAGTACTTAAGATTTATGAAATCCCGACTACATCAGGAGGGGGTCGGGAAAATTCGGGATGTTTCAGATCCCTAAATAGTAGGAAATAGTAATAAGAAAAAGAAAGAAATAGAGCCACTGTCGTGGCTTCTGTTTTTTAGAGATTTTTCATAAGAAAATATGAAATTTCATAAGAAACTCCTATATTATATCTTGGATATTCCAAGAAATCACCCCAACTTTGCAGCAGTTAATCATTAAATCATCTACATTATGGGATTCACACCAAGCAAGTATCAGCAGCGCATCTACGACTTCATCGAAAAGGGGTCAGGCAATGCGGTCATCAACGCTGTCGCTGGAAGCGGCAAGACAACGACCCTAATCAGTCTTCTGGAACGTGTTCCAGCCACAAGCAGGGTTCTCTTTCTGGCGTTCAACAAGTCAATCGTGGAGGAACTCAAGATAAAGACCTCCCGATTCAGCAACGTGGACGTCAGAACACTGCATTCACTTGGGTGCTCGGCTCTTCGTAAGCAGCTCTCCATAGGTGACATTAACAGCAGCAAGTATCGTCAGTATGTCACGGAGCAGTTGAAGTCCGGAGCATACGCACCGACACGTGAACTGTCACTGGAGGAGAAGTCCGAGTACAGAAGCAATGTGCTGGATCTCATCGACCTTGCACGTGTCAACCTGTGTCAGTCCGCTCAGGAGGTCGCTGCCGTGGCTCAGAAGCACGGTCTGTTCCTGCACGACAATGAGATTCAGCTCGCCCTGAACGCTATCGTCTGGGGTCGCAGTGAGAGCGGTCTGTCCACCATTGACTTCACGGACATGATCTACCTCCCGTGCTACTTCAGTGAGGTGCGATTCTTCAAGTATGACCTCGTTCTCATTGACGAGTGCCAGGACTTGAATGCGGCACAGAGAACCCTCTTTCTAAAGACCATCAAGCGCAACGGTCGCTTCGTGGCGGTAGGAGATCCTCGTCAGGCGATATACGGCTTCGCTGGAGCGGACGTGGAGTCATTCAATCTCCTGAAGTCTCTTTCTAACACGGTGGAGCTTCCGCTGTCCGTGTGCTATCGCTGTGACAGGGGGATTATCAAAAGGGCACAGGCCGAGGTTCCACAGATAGAATGGCGTGAGGGAGCGCCTGACGGCATCGTGAACGATGAGGCCAAGGTGGCCGACATCAAGGACGGTGATATGGTGCTGTGTCGTCTGTCAGCACCTCTGGTCGCTCTCTGCATCAAGTGGATAGGTGAGGGGGTCAAGGCCTACATCAAGGGTCGTGACATTGGAACCAACCTTGTCAATATGCTTCAGAAGACCAAGCGTGTCCGCATCAAGGACGCACTCAAGGTTCTGGAGAAGGAGCTGGCTCGTGTTCAGGCCGAAATCGTAAAGACCACTGGTCTGACCGCTGACGAGGCCGTTCAACACACGTCCTACGTTCTCTATGCTGACAAGATTAAGGCTAGTGAGGTCATCAGTGAGGGTCTCACCAAGGTTGAGGAGGTCTGTGATCGCATCAACGCCATCTTCAGTGACGAGAGCAAGCAGGGCATCTGCCTGTCAACCGTTCACAAGTCCAAGGGGCTGGAGGCTGACAGGGTGTTCATTCTGTGTCCGGACAAGTTCTTGCTCAAGCGGTCAATGAAGATTTCGTGGATGGCCGAGCAGGAGCACAATCTCATCTATGTGGCCTACACAAGAGCGAAGCACTATCTTGGCTTCGTAACGGACTTCAAGATATAGTTTCCTGGATTGCTCCTTGGATATCCAAGGAGCAGCCTTATATTTGCACACGAATTAAACACATACGATATGACGAAGGAGCTTACAATCACCCTTGACGGATGGGCAAGGAACTACAGCGTGACCGAAATAACGGCCAATGAGGACGGAACGGTAACGCTCCGATGCACACCTCAGGAACGAGGAGCGGAAGTCGCCCAGAGGGCGGAAAACTCGGGAGCCGTGGCACGACCACGCATCCGCTCCTATATGCACTGTTCAGGTCTTGTACGTTTGCTTGTGAACGGCAGAATGGTCACGGCGGCTGTCACGCACTGCACCGACAAGGCCGTGCGTATATTAAATCTGGATCTCGGTGTGGCCTGGATACCGAAGAATGTGCTTCGGTGGTCAGAGGTCGCTGGAATGCTCTGTGTGGTGGACATAGACTACTGGCCGGACTTCACCACGAAAATCAATGATTCCATGGCGGAGTATCCCGTCCTGTTTAACGCAGAGGAGTTATATGACAGAGAATTCACGCCAAATACCTATCTTTGATTCCGTTTATAAACCACATATTATGAGAATGGAGGAAATAGTGGATAGAACACTTCTGTGGCTTGGTGGCCTGAACATCGTCAGCAGGATGATGGCCGTGGTCGCCATAATGCTTGGAGCGGTCATCGTGGGGGCATTTCTGGCCTTTGCTATGGTGGGAGTTCTATGCTTAATAGCCAATTAGTTAAACTAAAAATAGAAATGATTATGAAGAAAGGAACTCTATGGCCTGTCGTGCTTGGAATAGCGGCACTTGTGGGCACTATGGTAGGTGTGTCACGATGCGCACACAAAAATGATGAACTGACGGAGGATCATGAAAGGGAACGCCATTTTGATGACAGCGTGCAGAACGCAGAAATCATGGAGTCCGTCTATGACAGAATCTTCCAGCTCCGTCTGGATCATCCTGACATCGTTATGGCTCAGTGCATACTGGAGAGCGGTGGATTCACCTCCGACCTGTTCAAAGAGGGCAACAATTGCCTCGGGATGAAAGTTCCAGGGCAGCGACCGACATTTGCAGTAGGTGTGTGCAGAGGACACGCCAGATTTAAATCATGGCATGACTGCATCGCCGACTATGCTCTGTGGCAGAGCGCCTATGGAAGAGGTCTGTCAGATGACGCCTATCTCGCCTTGCTGGATAGAATATACGCCGAGGACGGCTCCTACACGGCCAAGCTAAAGTCAATCATTCGCAAGTACAATCTTTAGGCATTATGTGGAGGATAATTAAGTCAAGAACCGATCGGAACGCTGACTTCTTTCAGCAGATGGAGAATCAGGGGTGGGAACTGAAGTCAGCCCTCTACTCGTGCATGGACGGAATGTATCACTACATATTCAGGAAAAGGAATGATGAGCAACAAAGGTAGAGCGGAGCGATTTCATCCGCACTGTCTCGTGATTCCGGACAACGTCACACTCGTCCTGTATTACATTACTCGTGTTGTCGGGAAGCCCGTGTTCGTCAGAACACAGCTCTCCATCTTTCGCACTCCTCTGTGGTGGCGGTGGATCAAGGAGAACAATCTTCCTCCATCAATAGCGAATCTTATGGACGGCACACTGGAGGAAAACTATGGATTGAAGATAGAGAACGCTGACGTAGAGACGACTAACATAAATCTTGCTGATGACAGCGCTCTTATCTGTGAACGGTGGCTGGAGGGGTGGCGCAAGCAGTGCACACATCGCTCATACAGGCAGCACGACAGCACCGAATTTAGGCCTCTACTTGCAAATTAGACGGACATGTCCACGGAATATTCCATGGAACATACGTTAAGTCTCTGTATAAGTCATAAATAGATATGAGACAGTCAGAACTATGCAGGGAGATAGCGGACAGAACGTCCGTGAAGCCCAAGGAAGTAAGATCCTGTCTGGAGTCACTTTCAGATGTCCTGAAGGAGAAGACTCTGGGGGAGGGGGTGAAGGTGATAACACCGTTCGGAAAGTTCAGTCGTAAGACGTTTGCGGCAAGAAAGTGTCGCAACCCTAAGACAGGCAAGATCACCATGACACAGGAGACACGTTCTCTGGCGTTCAGCACCAAAAAGAAACTAAAGCTCCACCTGATGGAAGATGGATCCTATGAGGCCACCCCCCCACGCAGACGCAACCCTCATAAAGCAACATCAAACAGATAGACGACCATGACAGCAACGAGAAAGAAAACAGCGACCGTGGCGGCTCCAGAATGGAACGCACGGTTCGAGATTCAGCCTGTGCAGTTTGATCTCTTCAATCACATTGACTTTCATCATAGGTGGTGGCCAAGGGTCATCTGGATGGATGGCGTGTGGCCGAAGCATAACAGCAACATTGTCGTGGACGTCACAGGGCAGACGTACACGTTCCGTCAGGTGTCAGTTCGCTCCACAGGCATGGAAACACCGTTCCCGACAGAGAGCCTTTACCTGATAGAGACCCCGAACACCGTCACCGTGTGCACCTATGCGTCCTTCTGGAGCTATGGTGGAAAGGTTCTTGCCGAGAGACGCAAGGGGGAGCGTATGTGGCCGTCCTATCTCCACTATCTGATGGAATTCGCCCTTGTGACATATAGCCGTGAGGACTGGGACAGGCTTCGGGCAGAGGGTCACATCACCATCGTGGAAAATCAAATCAAACAGTAACGTATATCATGAAGAAGTGGATAAAGAAAAGATTCAAGGGGTTCCTTGAATGGGCTTTCAGTGAGGAATTCAACAACATGAGAACCACCTGTGAGCAGCAGCAGCGCACAACCACACAGATGCAGAAGGAGATTGAGGACTTGCGTATCCTCCAGAATCAGCTCGGCATCTATGAGAAGAAGCTGAAATCTCTACTGGGAAGCATCTCCGTCTCAGCCAATCTGCCGAAGAAGGCTGAGAACTGGGCTGTCATCTCCATTCAGGGTGAGAAGATAGACTATGTGAAGTTCATCGCTCTACCTAAGAATGACATGATTGCCATCAGCAGGTTCCTTGCACAGTTTCAGGATCACGCACTGGAGACAAGTCCAGCCAACTATGATCTTATAAACGGTAAGATAATCGAAATCAAGAACAATAAACAGTAATAAGAATGAAACTATCTGAAAAAAGAATCGTGTTCGTCGACATGGACGACACTCTAATCAAGACAGTGTCAGGCGGAGCATTTCCTCTGGGCATATATGACATGACACTTCGCCTAGACGTGTTCGCCAAGATAAAGATGCTTGCACCTAATGCGGTGTTCATCGTGTCCAATCAGGGCGGCATTGAGGCAGGGTATGTCAATCCGACACTCTTTCAGCACAAGTTTATGTATGTTCTGGCGGCTCTGCAGGAGTTCCTTGGGCTGCACACCTTTGTGGCAGGAAGATTCTGCCCGACTCAGGACCCGAAGTTCGAGGGGCGCAAGCCGAACACGGCAATGCTGACCATCATGCTGGACGAGTTCGAGCAGATAGTCAAAGACCATAAGTTCACCAAGGAGGAATGTGTCTACATCGGTGACACGCTTATTGACACGGAGCGTAAAACGGCAGAGAACTTCGGCTGTGACTTCGTGCCTGTGGAGGACTTCCTTCGTGTGCACATTGACCCTCCGACATATCGCATTGTCAGCAAGAAGGACTGTTCCGACTATGACGGTCGCATTCTCACCAAGGCGGAGGCCGTGCAGATAGTGCGTGAGCACACTGACGAGAACGGTGAGACCGAGTGGGACATCGTGCCGAGCAAGTTCCTGCCTCCAAAACTTGATGCGGCTCCGGAACCTGAGAACATACCAAAACTGAAGAAGGAAGCCAAGGTGGTCGTTCCTCCATTCGCGAAAAAAGCGGCTGAGAAAGAAAAACTGAAAAACTAAGATTTTCGGGGAGTAATCCCCGAATTTCTTATGAATATCAGTTATATCATCAATATAATATTTAGAATTATGAATTCAGTCAACTATTATTTTGTGTTCAAGGATATGGATAGCTCCTGTGGTCATGTCAAGGTTATGGTCTTTCCTATGGAGAATCCAAGCAAGAACAGCCTGAAAAGAAAGGTCAAGGACATCATTGACAACTCCAGAGAAACCGAAATGAATCTGACTTTGCTGGAAGCCTTTCCAGTCACGGAGAACGTGGCACAGAATCTGCCGAAGCTGTCACGCCACACCAAAAATGAACATCTCTATAAATATGAGGTCATTATGGGAGATATTCATAGTGACAACATAATTAGAAACACTATCTATGAATGCAGTACCGCTCCATATCTTCTCAACGAAAAGCGCATTAAGGTCGTTTCCGAGGAATATGTGCAGGATGACATCCGCAGGGGCTACGAGATACTTGGAATCGCCTATCTGGGGGAGGAAAACTTCTACACCGAGCCTGTTAGTGATACGGTGGTGGAAAACTCTCGCAAATCGCCCAAAAATGACGAATATGTCTGGGTTAAGGTCAAGGATGGTGACAATGACAGCGGCATCAACTGGATTCCGGCTCGTAGAACGGCCAACGGTGAGGTCGTGTCCTTCGTGGGACTTATGTTCACGGAGACACCTGAGGAGGACACTCGCTCGTTCACGGACTGTCCGATTCCTGGATACGTTATAACAGCAACAATGTAGCAGTACATCGTGTCATGTATAATTCCATAGTTTAGGTTGCTTCCCGATCGCCTGTGATAGGTCATCGGGTTTTTCTTTCATACATTCCTTGGATAATTCCAGACATTCCACTATATTTGCCGTATAATCATTAAATCACATCACACCATGAACAGCAACATTACATTGAAATCATTCAAGTATCAAAACGGCTCAGGATACGTCAAGACAGACTATGTTCAGATATGGTTTAGGGACAGAGAGGTAGGCTTCATCGCTCCGGAGGGCATCTTCCTTCGTATGTATGACCCCAAGTGTCCGGAGGGCATTCTCAGGCCGATAGGCTCCCCCAAGGTCAATGACGTGGCCGTTCTGGTGCAGTTCTTCAGGGATCACTTTGACGCCATCAATGACCGTTACATCACAGTATTCAGAAATGAACGATAGGTTGCTTTTAAGATAGGCTAAATGTATATTTGTCCAGTGAAAACGTTTCATAAGGATAAATTAGTTTAGTTTTGTTAGTGTTTTTTAGATTAAATTGGGATTGACATTACGACTTACGAACTTCTCTTTTCCTGTTGTTTGATTGGTTGTTATGTATTTGCTTATTTCAATGAGTAGCCGAGGAGTACGGGCGTGACGCTTCTACTTCCTCGGCAATCCTTTTGTATATGTGCCCCCGGAAACAATCCCTACACTATCGTGAAGTCAAGATGAACATCATCCACGTCAATGAATCCCTGTTCCACGAGCAGGGTGACAATCGTGCGATTGCGTATGAATCGCACGTCAATGACTGGATAAAGATTGGTCACGACAGTAAACGAACCGACTTTCTCTCTATGCAGGTTATCCCACACAGGCACGACAGGCGGTCTTCTATTCTGTGTCCGTACACCGAACGTGCCGCCATCCTTGAGGATCGTTCTGGGCTGAATCAGAATCATTTCCAGAGATCTGATATACTTGCGCTTTAGCAGACAGAAAGCAGTTCTGCACACATCTCTGTTCAGCGTGATGTAGTCAGCGGACACGTGGAATTCTTCACGCACCCTATTGCGGAAGTAGTTTGTGTCTCCTCTCTGCATATCATCAAAGTCCATACGAAGCAGATTCAACAGCCGCTCCTCTGTCTTAGCATCACCCATGATTTCGCTATCTTATAATAAAGCCATCAGTCATATCACTTTATTTACCTTAACCACCATAATCATTAATTATTATCTGACACATAAGGAGGGTATGAATCACATTCTTCCTTTGTTGCAAACACATTAGTATTACTTGGTTTTCCTATGATATTTACAATATGATTCTGGTTCTCTGTGTGGTATATGACACAGGAACTGCCATCACTATTGATTATGGCCTGATATGACTTGATTTTTGTCTGAATCGCCTCATTGGTGACAAGATTCTTATGCCACACCACATCACCAACTTCAAATTGTACCTCTATATTGTATTTCATAAATCGTATTCATTAGTTATCTTAACAGATTCTTCCTCCGTTATCGGACGAATATGCTCCCATCCAAGCATTTCCAGCAGCCCCTGAGAGATGGGGTACTTTATCTCAATGTCACCATCCAGAGTACGATAGCACCTATGTTCATCATCACGAAACAGCACCACGTCCGGATAGTTCTGCTCCCAGAATATCGTGTCTGAGAACGCCACCATGACATCACTCCATTCCGACTCCAGGCCGTGCTGCCTGTTGATGTTGGGCTGAACGGACATTATTGACCGAAATTCGCTCTCTGTAAGACGTCTTGCAGGTGATTGTAGGGTATTGGACTGTTGGCTTTGTAAAAGTCGTTGTAATTCGGCATTCTTGGCCGTAAGTTCATCTATCAGGGTACTGGCGTTGTCAAGCTCTTTCTGTAGATCCTTAACCTCACGCTCCTTGAAGTAAAGTTTTCTCTCAAGGCGGTCATTCTCCGCCTTGAGAGACTGCATATTCTGTTCCATCATTGACATCATTAGTCCTTCAATGCGGTGTCCTGATTTATTTCACCGATACCAAATTCCTTGTAGTCACGACCGATAAAGACAGTGTAGGTTCTTGAGGCATAGGGCTTGTCCCAGAACTGATAGTTGTATCTGAATGTATGTTGGTGTTCCGTAAGATATATAATTTCCTCTCGAGGGTTGCCGTCACTGTGGTAGTTATATATTTCACAATTCTTTTCCAGTATCTTGCAGTATTCCTCTATGGCCTGTTGTCTATTGGAACTTATACCGTCCTCCTTAAATAGGGGTATCGTCTTTAGCATCCGAGTGTCACTCCAGATGATGTTCCTACTGTTGGCCGCAAGCATGACCTCTCCTATGGACTTCAGGCCGACATCACTGCACCTACCGAAGTTGATATAGACATGATTGTAGCCCACCACTTCATAGGATACATTTCCCTTGCGAAGTTCTGAAAGCAGAACTGTAAGATTACCGCCAACGTGCATTTCTGCGATGGAGAAGAAGTCAGCGGCATAAGCCGAGATTGATAAACAGAATGCTGCAATAGTAGCAGCGATGATTGTAATGAATCTTTTCATAATGCGAAATTATTTTATGTAACAAACAAAGGCAACCAACCTGATTGCAGGTGCAAAGGTAGTCATCTTTCTTGGATATCCAAGGAGTTTATCAGGAATTCTTCAAAATTTCTTCTGAAGAAAGTTATAGTTCATTGTGCAGAAAGTTATAGTTCATTGGAATAAACCACTACTTTATATTAAATGGGGTTTTATCGTTTCTGACTTGGAATTTTATCCTGCACCTGTTTGAAAATCTCAAACTGAATATGTGTAACAGGCTTTCTACCTCGAATTATAGGGCGATCAGGAACTTCTTTATAAACAGGTTGAAAATTAAAATTTAATAGAGTTTGCTCATCTATAAAATTCATTCTTGATGGAATCAACCAACGTTCCTGAATTCTTGCCCAAGGAGTATCTTCGGTAATATGAAGTAATGTTCTAAATTTCTCAAGAGAAATTGTTATTGAACCCTGTTCTTGGGCTAAAGAATGGTACTTACTAATAAATTCATAAACATCCATAGATGTTGTAGAGTTCAACTTGCAAACAGATGGAATATGAACATTACGATAATTATTATTTAGCACTTCCAAAAAGAATCTAACAGATTCCAGACCCATAACTATTTCATTTTTAGTTCCATCTACTTCATCCCATATAATTTTAATAAATGGAAAGAATATGCGGCCACGAGTTTTAGAACTCCCCTTTTCTATGAGATAGAAGTCTTTAGTTAAAGACATAAGAGCATTCTTAAAAGAAGAACGAATTTTATTACGCACACTTAATAGACGAATATTCACTTTACAGTGAAAATAACAATAGGAATCCAAATTAAGCTCCTTTTTCAAGAACTTGATATAGGTTTCCCAGTCTTCATCAAGTTTGGCAAAGTCTATTTTACCCCAAAACGGCTGTAACTGTTGGGCAACAAGATACAGGCATTTTCGTTGAGAAATATTCCAATTGGAAAAGTCCACTTCCATAGGGAATCTTACTGTTTCTATCATAACTTCATTTATTTTACGGCAAATATAGTCTAAGACTAATAAAATACCAAATTTATTTTGATGGCATTTTTTCTATGATGGGTTTTTATTCGTCCAAGGATGGGTTTTTATTATTCACATAATTCACTGTGCCACAGGACATTATCGGGGTTTTGCGGATGGGGTTATAGTATAGGGTTATAGCTTTGAATGGTTATATTTGATAGTATTACTCCTAAAGTCGTAATACATATCATAACCATTCTTTTGGTTATAGTTTGAAGGGAAATATAGAAAAGGGAACCGAAACGTCACATCTGAAAATAGAGGGCTTCGAAAGGGAGACTCCTCCCTATGGTCGGAGGTCTTGTCTTCTCCCTTTCTACCGCCCATGAGAGGGTCGACGGAGCGACCCTGTTTTCTTATAGGAGATTTCTTTATGAAAGACGTTATACAATCAACATCAACGGAGCAAACATAATCAGGATCCATCCTATGATGTTAGGCATATAGCATAATGAAATGCAACTCTTCATCCTGCGACTTTTGGAATAGTAGGAAAATGTGTAAGAGAAAAATGACAGTTCAAGTCTGTCTATGCCGCTAATTTCGGCCTTGTGCCTGTATGTATTTTGAATTTTGATTTGTGATTGGGTGAATTTGTCGGTTTTTAGACGATTTAAGCGATGTTTAGTGTTTCTTTAGTGTGGTCTTAGGTTTGTGATTGGTTTTTACTTCTATATTGCGTAGAATTTTAGCTTGCATATCATATTTACGAAAAATTGAGATTTATCAGTGATTTCAGGGTTTGTAGAATTTTTTCTTTTTCGTTTTGTAGTTAGTCCACTGTCTGGGAAGTAAGATTCTCCACGGTGGACATTTCACGAAAAATCGTGAAAAGTTCATTGGAAATTACAGAAAGTCCATTATATTTGCAGTATAGAAAGGCAGAGTGATGCCTCTTTGGTAAATTTCTATTTGCCTATATTTGTATTATGAAAATTTAAATTGTTTTTAGATATGACAGAGAAGAAATTGGTTCCAGTCGAAAAGTTTAGGGAGGTTGCCTTGAACAACGGCTATGAAGTGTTTGATGAGGCACAGGTGGCGGACTATGCTAAGGACGCTATGATAAAGTCTCAGGCAGGTGCCCTTTCACAGAAGGACAAGGATGAATTTGCCGTGGAGATGGCAGGTCTTATGAAAGCCATCTGCATGAACGAGGACGGCAGTCAATGCACCCTTTATTATCGCAAGCCACTTGTTGACTGGAAGATTGATGGTAACGGTGTTGTGATGAAGGGAATCGCAGGAACGTACACTGATACACTTGAGAACAGAAAGTTGAATCGTGTAGGTCAGGCCTATGTTCCAAGCCCTGATGTTATCAAGTCCATTTATGGTGCTGGAAAGGAAGACATCGAGGAGAATAAGGTTGACGTTGGGATAGCTGAACAGGCTTCTTTTATCAGAAAGTCCTGTGCCGTTGTAGCCGCTGATGCGGAGAGAAGACTTGCAGTTGGTGAGATTGATGAAGAGCTTTGTAAGTCCGTGAAGACAGAGGTTGGTATGTATCTGACATCGTGGGGTGATACGCTTGATGAATGCTGCGACGTTGTAAAGTCTGAGGACTTCGCTGATGTGCGTGAGGACTTGGCTGACGCTTCTGCCGCATTTGCAGACATCGTTAAGGCAGCACACGGTCGCTATGCTGACAATGCCCAGAATAGGCGTCTGCATCGTGTGGGTCAGGAGTACGGCAAGGCGGCTCAGGAGAAGGACAAAGATGGAAAGAAGCAGGGTGCGGCTGACGGTGAATCAGGTGAGAAGCCGTCTCGCAACGGTGACTCCGTGAAGCGTGACATCTCTATTCTTGAGGAGAACAAGGACAAGATTGTGGAGAAGTACGGTCAGGAGGCCTACGACAAGAAGATTGAAGCCCTGAAGAAGGAGGGTGATGATTACGAGCAGAAGGAGACTGTAAAGCAGCTCAAGGATCGCGCTGACAAGCAGGATGCCGAGGAGGAGGAGCGTAAAAAGGCCGAGAAGCGAGCCAAGCGACAGGAAAGGCGTAGAGCTCGTCATGCAGCCAAGAGGGAGGCAGCTAAAAAGGCCAAGGAGGAAGCCGAGGCAAAGGCAAAGGCAGAAGCCGAGGAGAAGGAGAAACAGGCAGCTGAGAAGAAGAATGAGTCTTCCGCTGAAGAAATAGCAGAAAAGGTTAAGCAGTTCCCTAAAGGCTGGGAGAGAAAGGCCAACGGTGATGATTCTGATCAATGGGCAGCGGTGCTTGAGGATAAGATGTCTCCTGAGGAGTTTGATGCCCTGTATGATGAGAACAAACCTAAGAAGCAGTGGAAGAAGGACTGGACGGATGCCATCGCGAAGTATCTTTCCGTTGATGAAGTCAAGGAACTTATGAATAATGGTGGTTCGACCTATTCTGACAGAGTTGCGGAAAATTGGCGGTCTAAGATATCTGAAGCCAAGACGCTTGATGAGGCCTTGAATCTGGCTTTGGAAGCTGATAAGGCATTTAGGTCAGATAAGAAATTGAGTTCATTGTTCGTTGCTAAAGTTTCTGCCTTTAAGAATCCTAAATTTGAGGAAATTGGCGGTTATAAGGGGGTTGACAAGTATGTTGATGCCGTCAACGATGGTGTTTCTCCTGAAAAAGCCAAAAACTATGTTAAGGAACTATTGGCGGAGATGAAGGATCTTAAGATTCCTGATAGCATTTCAGACTCTTATAGCCCAGATCAGGCATTTGCGGCAGTTGATTATCCAAAACATTTGTCTGATGCCGTGGCTGCCAAGGTAAAGCATCACGAAGATATGCTCGAAATAAACCGAAAGGCCATGGAGGCCAATAAAAAATAATAGAATTCGTAAATTATTCTTATGTTAATGGAGAAATCAAGGAGTGGTGTCTATCAGGACACATCCGAGAACAGGCGTCTTAATCGTGTCGGCCAACACTATGGCGAAGCAAAGAAGCCAGAGGAAAAGAAAGGTGGTGACAATGTCAAAGGTGTTGAAATTGTTACTTCTAAGGCTGGTATAAAGACGTTTCTGTCCGGAAGGGTTGGTGATGACTATTACAGAGCCGTGGCTGAAGCTCATAAGGCTCTTAGGAGGAGTGGTAAGAGTAAGTCCGTGGATCTTATGTTGAAGGAATCAGGCAGTGGTTCTCCATCTAAGGATATTCCAGCAAAGAAGTATGTGGAAGCCGTTAATAACGGTGCTACTCACGATGAGGCTGTTGCGTTTGCTGATGACTGTTATAAGGAGTTTCTGGCTAAGATACAGAATGTTCAGCAAAAGGTTCATAATGAGGGTGTGAGCACTTCGGCTGCCACTAAAATGTTTATGGCTGTGAACAAGTGGTTTAATGCTCAGAAGTTTGAGAAAAAGGCTGTTTTAGAGGCAGGTGCAGAGAAAGATGAAGTAGAACAGGTGGGTACTCTACCTAAAGTAAATCTTTCTGAAAAGGACTTTACACGTCTTGTGGATGAGGAAGCAGCAAAAGAGCATCCTAATGCAAAGGTAAAACTTCATCACTATTTAGCACCATACGTGGATTATTATGATGCTAATGGTAATCTGTTGAATGGTAGGCCTTCCATTACTGAATTTTATTCCGATTATTCACAGAGTAGTATCGGTGGCTATGAAGCCTATTTTGATAAGGCTGATTCAATTGGTACATTTAGAACGAAGGAATCTGCTATTGCTGCATTGAACAAGTATGTTAATGCAATGAGAGTGGAGGGTCATTCTAAACCTGAATGGGTTTATAATCAAAGTAAGGGTCGTTATCAGTGGAATTACGCAATACCAAAGGCACCTGAAAAACAGGTTAAGGAAGTTTCTTCAAAGGTTGAAAAACAGCCTGTTAAGGAAAATAATGAGAAGCAGGATAAGCCGACTTCACGTGTTACATTTGCGGATGTTCCACGTTCCAAGGAAGTGAACCTGAAGAAGTATCTTACTGATTCAAGGCGTAAGCAAGTTGATTATTTGATGAAGGCTGCCGAAGTTATGCCGAAAAGCACTGTAAAACAGATGCATGATGCAGCCGTTAAGAAGTTTAATGACAACTTTGACAGCTTGAAGAAATCTGAACGTGCGTCAGCCCTTTATGTTATCATGAAATATAAGGACTTGATGAATAAGGCGAAGTAGATAGTTGAGTTGTCGTTTGACATCAGATACCCTTATCAATTTTGAAATGACTATATTTGTTGTGTGGTTAATGAATGATTAAAAATTACATAAGAGATGAAAAAGTACATTTACACCAAGGGGAGTGAATCAGTTATCGTGGAGACTGATGGTCTTGGCAGAATCGATAACTTTATGGTGACAGGTGTCATCGGAAAGAACTACAGCGGTCTTGTGCAGTCCGGATTTTGCTTCAAGATGGGTGATGCGGTGTCTATCGCTTCCATGTTGAATATGGCAAAGCTCTGCAAGGCCAAGGTTGAGTGTTTCGAGGGTAACGTTCTTGTTCCGGAAGAGAGTGCTGACTATGTTGAGAATGAGCCGGAGCTTGATGGCACAATAGAGGGTCTTAATCTTGCCATTGTCAAGGACAAGGCCACCTACGAGGCCAATATGTTTCCGGAGTATGTGGCGGCTCACCCTTATGAGGAGGGACTCACCAACAGCAACTTTCCTTGGCTTGTAGCCAGATTCAAGAAGCAGACTGAGAAACCTGACAGCACCTATGCAGTTCAAGTTCTGGCTGATGACAGGGTTCTTGACTTTGTTGGAACGAGCGCCAATCTTGGTGAGATTTCTGTGGACAAGAAGACTCTCACCTGTAAGGCTAAGAACGGCCTGTCGTGGGAGATTGTTGCAGATCTTGGCATTGTTGAGCCTAAGAATGTGACTTGGTTCACAATTCGTATAACATACAGCGGTGTCCTCTACGAAGCGAAGCTCAATGTGACTCCGGACACAATCTAAAATTCTTCCGTTTATGGGCAGGAAGAAGCATTCCATAAAAGGTCAGATGGGGGTTGATAAAGCAGCCCCCATAGACCGTTTAGACAGCATGTCTATTCATGAGTTGAGCCTGATGTCACAGGCCGCTCCGCTTGCTCTTCAGAATCGGCTGGAAAAGGCTCTTCGTTCAGAGAATGTTGAGGACGTGCTAAAGGCACAGGCGTTTATCGCACAGCAGGAGAGGAACGGCAGAGCCGTCAAGCCTGACATTAAGTCCATTCTATGGAACCCATCTGACATCGGGTTTAACGGTCGTGGGTATCGTGATCCGAACAATGGCATACCGTTTACCACGCTTCAGAGAATGGGTGACATCTATATCATTAAGGCCATCATTAACACTCGTATTGAGCAGATACAGAATTTTCTGCGTTATAGTGATGATGATCAGAAACCTGGATTTCAGTTGCGATACAAGCGGATGCTTGGTGGTGACATTAAGGAGATATCCAAGAAGGACATAAAGGTTGTTGAAGGACTTGTACGTTTTCTGGAGGATGGCGGTGAGAATGACAAATGGTCTTCAGAGGACAATTTTCAGGACTTTACTCGCAAGACCATAAAGGACTCTCTCTGTCTGGATCAGCTCTGCTTTGAGGTGGTTCGTAGTCGGAGCATGAAAGTGAATAAGTTCAGGGCTGTTGATGCTTCCCTTATACGACAGCTTGACACGGATGACCCTCGCTATGCAAGTATGTTTGAACAATACAGATGGCACGGTTATCTTCCTCGTTATGCGATGGTATATGATAGTCAGATTATACGCAATCCGGCCACTGACGAGCTTGTCATCTACTATCCGTGGGAGCTTGGCTATGGTATTCGCAACAAGACGACCAACGTGTTCAGGAATGGCTATGGCTGTTCGGAGCTGGAGACACTTATAGAGGTTGTGACATGGATATTGTGGGGTATGCAGTATAACGGCAACTTCTTCAAGCAGGGGTCTCAGCCAAAGGGATTCATTAACGTCAAGAACTCCAATATTGATCAAGGCACGTTGAATGAGTTCCGCCAGGACTGGAAGCAGACGATGTCCACCGTCTATAACGCTCACAAGATTCCTGTGATACAGGGTATTGATCTTGAGTGGATAGACTTGCAGCAGTCCAATAAGGACATGGAATTTACAGAGTGGATTAAGTTCCTCTTTGTTGTGACGTGCGCTGTATATCGCATTGACCCATCAGAGCTGGGTTTTCAGTTTCAGGGTGCGGCAAGGGTATTTGGGCAGGACGGTCAGAAGGAGCGTCTCGATCATTCTCAGAAGAAAGGTTTGTTTCCTCTGTTGGTGTTTTTTCAGAATATCGTGAATCGCTACATTATATCTGAGATAGATGATCGTTTTGAGTTTGTGTTCACAGGCGTGGACATTAAGGATGAGTCCGCTCAGGTAGATATTGACAAGAAGAAGCTGGATGCAGGTGTTGTTTCTCTGGAGGATATGTTCCGCAAGTATTCAGGGCGTGATCTTGATCCAGAGAAAGATACTATTCTCAATTCCATCTATCAGACTGCACAGAGCAACAAGATGATGGGTGGGGAGGATATGAATGGAGCCGTTGACGAGATGAACGGTGAGGGTGGCAATGGTGATGATTTTGATATCGCAGATATGCTTATGCAGAAGTCACAGGGCAACCCTATTCTTGGTAAGGCACTGGAATTTATTGACAATCAGTTATCGGCTAAATAATGGCTTATAGAGAAAGAGTTCCAAGGGTGCAGAGGCACGTTGATCCTATGCGATATCCAGCCGTGCAGGGGCGATATGAGCGTGAAGCGATGAAGAGCTTTGCGCCTGTGGAGCTGTTTGGTAACATTGTTGAGACGATGACGAGAATAGTTAAGGAGAAGCGAGGTTGATATGCTTTTTACTGACAAGGACATACAGCGTATTCTGAAGGAAGTGGACTTGTCCACGGCCAAGCTGATAGCTCGTGTTCTTGGCAGGAACTATCTCACGAAGAATGATCTGGATATTCTGAAGAAGCGTGGTGTTGATCTATTGAAGTTGATTCCGAAGTTTCCAGTACATTATCAGTCGTTTCTGTTTGGTCGTGTTTCGGCTGCACTGGGCGATTCCATCACCAGGACGATGGGTTATTCTGACCTGTTGCAGTTTCTTCCTAAAATGGGTGATTTTGTCCCGACTGCGATGGAACTGTCCTTCTATGATGTGGCGGCTAACAAGACATATACACATATAAAGGGCTTTGGTGACAGGTTGAAGAATGATGTGCGGAACGCCATCTCGGCGGAGGAGATGTCCTATATTCAGACTGAACAGGCCGCAAGAGCGAATAAGGTCATTCACGACGAGATACTGAACGGCACTGTTCAGAAGAGGACGGTGCAGAAGATAGCCTCCAACATAGCACATCAGATGGATGACTGGAACAGGGACTGGGGGCGCATCGTGGAGACGGAGTGTCAGGACGTGTTTAATCTCGGCAGAGCGCAGACGTTTATGCAGGATGAAGATGATCCCAAGGTGTTCTTTCAGGTGTATCCTGGAGCCTGTAAGCACTGTATTCGTCTTTACCTGACGCACGGTGTGGGGTCGCAGCCGAGGATATTCAGGTTATCGGAGTTGTTGGCCAACGGCACGAACTATGGTGTGAAGTCAAAGGAGTGGAAGCCGACAGTACATCCAGTGCATCCATATTGCCGCTGTTTAATAAACAGGCTTCCAGAGGGTTATGTGTGGAATGAAGAGAATCATAGGTTTGAGCCTCTTAAGAACTATGTTCGTAAGGTGCAGCGCAGAAGTAAGGTTCATATCGATATTGGTGACAAACATTATGACGTATAAAAATTATATGATTATGAGATTCAAGAAATGGCTTGGGATAATGACTCCACAGGAAAAGCTGGAGGAGTATCACGATCTTAGGAAGAGACTTGCTCAGATAGAGGATGAGGGTAAGGAACTTGCCCATCAGTTTTCTATTCAGAAGTCCATTGTTGATAGTATCGGTGAGGGTGTGCCTGATTCCAGAAGAGCTGATGTGCTTGCGAAGCACACTGACTTCATGAGAGGCCACACAAAGCGTGTCACAGCCTGTGTCAATGAGCGTGAGAAGATTTTGAAGGGAATTGCCGTGCTTGTTGAGGAGTGTCAGGAGGTGCGTGATGAGATTGCCAAGAGCCGCAAGTTGAAAGGCTTGATGGAGCTTCGCAAGGCTGGCAAGTTGGATGAGGGTGAATATTTCAATCTTGTTAAGTCAGTGGATGGCAAGCCTGTTCGATACGCTGACATGGTTGTTATGCGTGAATCAGACGGTAAGATTCTTATTCTGCACCGTGTTGATGATGAGATGTGCCCTACTGGGGAAGTGTGCATTCCTGGAGGTCATGTTGAGCCTGATGAGGATTTTAAGACAGCGGCCTTGCGTGAGTTTAAGGAGGAAACCAATTTGGATCCTATTGTTTCCAGGGGTATTAGATATCTTGGCGAACATAAGGATGAGAATGCACATATTCAGTATTATCAGGTGTACGTAGATGGTGGACAGCCTATTACCGTGGATGCGACGGAGGAGTGTTTTTCTGAATGGATTGACATAAGTGAGATTCCGCTGAAGAATTTTATTTTTGATCAGGGTAAGATTGTCCTGAATCTTATGAACAGGATATATAGAATGGATTCTGTTGAGCCGCTTGATACTATGGTTAAGGCTGTTCAGGACGGTCGGATGTCTGTTCAGTGCTTTAAGGAAATCTGCTCTGACATTGTGAAAAAGGCACTGTCCACGGAGAATGCAGCACCTGTTATTCCGGAGAGCATGGAGGGTGATGTTAGGAAACTTACTATGCCTGTTCGTGACCCGATGTGTGGTGTGGAAACATTACTGAAAGGGTTTGACGGTGTTGATGAGGTGCTCATAAACGGCACTGAGACAATTAAGTTTGCAAAGCCGCTTTTCATTCGTAGCGTTTCCTATAATGAAAATCCAGAGACAAACAGGCTTGTTCAATGTGAAGTTTCTTATGTCGGTGAAGATTCTGATATGGGTAAATTGATTGATGCCTTGCGTAATAATCTCCGGAATGGTTCGGTGAATTTTAGAATTAAGGAAGAAGAATTTACATCCGTAAATGAGAACGGTACTGATTATGTCGGTGATCCCATCTTTGCCGTTATGTAAGTTTCTGACTATTTTTGTCCATAATTATTGACGTGAATGAGCGGAGTGAATGACTTTAACTTCTTTCTTCCAGCTGATCTTGTAAAGGCGGAGGATTCAACTCGGTATCCTCGTGGTGACGAAAGACGCTACGAGAATATGGTGTTTGAAGGAATTGCGAGTGATGATAGCAAGGACTATGAGGGAGAGAGTATGGAGCCGAAAGGCTTTGACTTGAGTCACTTTCTGAAGCACGGACTATTGAATCTTGACCATCTTACTATAAGGGCGAAGGAACTCAAATCCAGATTCTGGATAGGTGAGCCACTGGAAGCCAAGATTGTTGATAACAAGTTGTGGGTGAAAGGTAAGCTCTGGAAGGATAGTCCTGAGGCAAGGGCGTTCTGGGACAAGTGCATTGAGATGGCTGAGAGCGGCTCAACACGCAAGCCAGGAATGTCCATAGAAGGACGTGCCTTAGAGCGTGATCCAAAGAACCCTAAGCATATATTAAAGGCTATCATCAATAATATCGCAATGACATTTACTCCCGTGAACTTCAATTCCTATATTGAAATTGCAAAGGGTATTCAGTCTCAGGATTTTTACCCTACAGACGGTGATTCATTGGCTGTTAGTGATGATGTGATGTTGGAGGTTGTGCGTGGTGGTAGAAAGTTTATCATAAAGTCGGATTTTACTACTTTGGAAGAGAGCATTTAATGGCTGTGATTCCAGCAAAAATGTAAACAATAAAATTTTTAGATTATGTTAAAATTAACTGAAAACCAGAAAAACGATGAGCTTATAAAGTCACTGTTGGATAGTGGCTTTTCTGAAGAGACTATCGCAGGTTGGATCAACTCTGGTGACATTACCCTGAAGTCTGAGGAACCAGAGGGTGATGGAGATGACAAAGAGCCAGATGATGTTCCTAGTGATCCAGAGGGTGATGGAGATGATCCTGAAGAGGGTAGTGAAGATGACAAGAAGAAATCAAAGGGCTGTGATGGTGATGGTAAAGAGGGTGAGGGTGCTGATCCAGAACCACCTATTGCTAAAAGCTTTGACAGTGAAGAATTGATGAAGAGTCTTGCTTCTGTACTTGATGAGCGTGATGATCTTTTGAAATCTATGGTAGCTGATTCCTTTAAGGATGTTCTTGCAAAGGTTGACGGTCTTGTTAAGTCCATTGACGGTCTTGTTGGTAAGATTGATGCACTTGGGGATCAGGCTCCAGCATTTAAGTCAGCTGGGTTGAATCGTGCTGTTCTTGAGAAGTCCATTGGTGGCGGTGTAAAGGACGATAATGACAAGACCGTTCTTAGTGTTAGCCGTGACCGTACTGTCGTTAGAGCATTGATTGAAAAGGCTATTGATGAAGAGAAGGATGAAGCTATTCAGAAATCCCTTCGTGACGAGACTTTGAATTATCTTATTGATCCTGTTGGTGGTGCTATTGGTGAGACTGCTGCTCGCTATATGTATAACAACAAGAACGTTCGTCTTGTAAAATAAACTTTATACAGTTATATAAACTACTTAATTTATAGTTCATTATGGATTTGTTCAACTACAATGGCAATGAAAATGCCAATCCGCTTGAGTCTATGTCCTCAGAGGAGATTCTCAAGGCGATGGAAGCTGGGCTGCTGACTGGAATGCAGTATGACAACCAGCTTAACAACGGTGGCGGTTTGAAACCAGAATCTTTGGATGGAGTTCTCAAGAATCTCGAGAACAGGCTTGACCAGCTTGTTTTCTGGAATGAACTCGGAAGACAGAGAATCGAAAATACCGTACATCAGTACAATCAGCTTTATAAGTATGGTCAGGAAGTGGGTATCTTCAACGTTGAGGGTGAGACCCCTACTGAGACAGATTCTATCTACAGACGTAAGTCAGTAGTTGTGAAGTTCACAGGTGTTTCTGGACAGGTAACTCATCCAGGAATGATTGTGAAGACTGTTGTAGGTTCGCTCTACACCAAGGAAGTTGAGAATAAGACCATCCTGCTTCAGACAATTCTTGACAAGAAAGTGATTGATGCTGACTCCAACAAAGTTCCTGAGGAGTTCGATGGTGTATTTGCACAGCACGTTGCAGGTATCAATGACATTACTGGCGGTCTTCTTGGTAAGACATCAGAGCAGGTTCTTGATGCATATTTTGGTGATGTAGCCGTTATCAATGCAAATGGTTCAGTGCTTACTGATGCTCTTGTTGAGGATGCTGCACAGGCTGTTGTTAATGACAGAAACGGTATTATTGATCGCATTGTATCATCTCCAGTTGTGTTCAACAACTACGTTAAACTCTTCCATGAGTCAAAACGTGTCATTGTTGGAATGCAGGGTGGTGTTGTAGGTGCTACTATGGGTCAGTCTGTTAATGACATTACAACTCAGTTCGGTAAGGTAGCTATTAAGGCCGACAAGTACTTTGACTGGAATTCTCCAGTAAAACTGGGTCGCGGTAAGACTTCTGACAAGGCTCCAAATGCTCCAGTTAAGGATGGTGCAGCAGCCGTTTCAGTTGCTGTCGATGCAAAGGGTCAGTTCGGTACAATGCACGCTGGAAACTACTTCTATGCAGTAGCAGCCGTTAATAGGTATGGTGAGTCAGAGCTTGTACTTCTTAATGACGATGCACAGGCAGTAGGTGCAACACAGTCCGTAGCATTGAAGTTTACAGGTGCTGTTTCATCTGCATATCCGGAAACCTGCTATGTCATCTATCGTACTGAAGCTAATCCAGCAGACAAGAACGTTGCTGACTTCTATCCTATCTTCAAGGTGTCCAAGACTGAGCTTGTAGCAGGATGGGACGGTGCAGAAGCTGGTTCAGTTCATGATCGTAACAGATGGATTGCTGGAACGAAGTCTGCTCTTGTTTACTTCAACGGTTCTGAGATGCTTGAGTATCTTGAGCTCGGTGGTACAATGAAGCTTGACTACGCTATTGTCGGCCCGAGAAGATCGTTCTCAGTGCTGAATTATGGTACTCCAGTACTTTATCAGCCAGGAAAGATTGCTCGTATCATCAACATTGGTAAGATCGGTCTTCCTACACTCTAGTCGGGTGTAATCACAAAACATTATCGGGGAGGGGTGGGTAACTCCCTCCCCATTTTTAATTAAAACAGATTTAGTTATGAAACTTTTTGATAAGAAAATAGGCAATCAGACTGTAAACTTCAACGGAAGGAGAGTTACATTCGTTAATTCAGTGGCAGAAGTTGATGATGCCTTTGGTGCTGAAATTCTTAAGATGGGCTTTCCTGACCTCTATGAATTCGGTAAACAGCCTATTTATGAGACACCGAAGGAAATTCAGATGAAGACTGATTTTTCTGAAAAGGAGGAATGGTACAAAGGTGAATGTTCTCGTCTTAGAAATATAGCAGATTCCCGTAAGAAACAGGTTGAGGCCTTGGAAGCTGAGGTAAAACTTTGGAAGGAGGAGTATGAAAAGGAAAAGTCGGCTCGTTTGGCTCTTGTAGAGAACCTTTCCAAGGATTCTGAGGTAATACCCGACAAGCCTGAAGTTACCGAGCCAGAACCGCTTAAAAACGACGAACAGGAGAGTGAAACATCTATGATGGGTAATACACTTCCATGCGATACACCTGATGATGATTTGCGTGATGAGCTTTCTTCACTAAAGAAGGATGAACTGATAGCATTCGCAGAAGGAAATGGTCTTGTTATTGAAGAGCCATCCAAAATGACAAAGGCCGAAATTATAGAATACATTGTTGAATCAACAAAATAATTAGAGATGGGACAGCTTGTCTTGACTTTGAAAACTAGAAAGAATGACGGCATGATGTTTAATCCGTCAGAGATATTTGCGCTGTACTTATATGGTATAACCATTCAGGGCAGTGATGGAACGTCATTCAGCAATGAGAGTATGCGCTTCTACATACAGTCAGCGCAGCAGGAGGTGGAGAGCTTCTTCAACCTCAAGCTTCTGAAGCAGTTCATCAGTCAAGAGAAGCTCACGTTCTATCGTGCTGACTATTGGCAGCAGTTTCCTATTCTATTCACGAATTACCCTGTCAACAAGCCTATATCGTTGACAGGGCGATTCAATAACATAGAGCAGATTTCCTATCCTACGGAGTGGCTTACCACACACCAGAATAGTTATGGCCTTTATAAGAGGAGGGTGTCTCTTGTTCCTACCGGAAGTGCCACCTGTCAGGCTAATGCTGAAGTTATTCTTTCGGGTATTACTACACAGCTTGGAAGTCAGCGATTTAGGATGATTCCCGATTATTTTGATTTGCAGTATATAACTGGTTTTGATCTTGATACGATGCCCCTGGACTTGATTAACCTTATAGGTAAGTTGACTTGTTTCGGACCTCTTAATATAGCGGGAGATTTAATTCTTGGTGCTGGAATTGCAAGTCAGAGTTTAGGTGTGGATGGTTTGAGTCAGGGTATATCGTCAACTTCTTCGGCAACTTCATCTGGTTATAGTGCTAGAATTTTGATGTATCAAAAGGAAATAAAAGAGACAGTTTCTAGAATAAAACTTATTTATGATGAAATAAAAATAGGGGTTTGTTAATGAGAGAATTTGCGTATATATATGCTTTGGAGTATCCTGAAGGAAATGTCAGGTATATTGGCAAGACTGTGAATTTGAGAAAGCGATATCATCGACACATCAATGATGCTCGTAAATATACAAGTTCACATAGATTGGCGTGGATTCGTTCTATTTTGAATCAAAATGATATTCCGTATGTGTCCATTGTGGATAAGGTTCCATTGAAGGATTGGCAATATTGGGAACGGTATTATATTCAATACTATCGCGAACAGGGGTATAATCTTGTGAATACGACTGATGGCGGTGATGGTAATCAGAATCCTTCTGAGGAGATACGGTCTAAAATTTCCGAAGGCCTGAAAGAATATTATACAGATAATTCACCGTGGAATAAAGGGTTGAAAGGTATTTCAATTGGATACCCTAAAGGTAAAAAGCGTTCTGAAGCTGATAGACAGGCTAATTCAGAACGTAAAAAACAGTATTTTGCAACACATTCTGTGTGGAATAAGGATAAATGTACTTTGCTTGAACCTGAACAAAATTATGTTGGTAGGACTGATTTAAAGACACGACACATCTATCAATGTGATTTGAATGGTGTTGTATTGAAAGAATGGAGAAGTGTTTCTGTTGCCTGTCATTCATTAGGGTTTAGGCGTGGTGGGATTGCTGATTGCTTGCATAAAGGCCGTAATTCTGCCTATGGTTTTATTTGGAAATATGTTGATTGATTATGCTAACATTGACTGAAATATTCCTCAAGGCACGTTCTGGTATATATGCCAATACACCTGAGAATCGTAGGCTTGGGCGTGTTGGTCAGCGTTATGGTGTGTCTGAGCAGAGAATGCGGCAGGAGCAGGATGAACGTCTGGCACGACGTAGAGCACAGGAACGTGTCTCTGATCAGCAGTACGTCAAGGCTCAGGAATTGCTTTCAGCGTTGAAGAAGCGTGGTCTTGGTGAATTCTATATCAGTCGTTCAATTACAGACTTTGGTGTTAGCACCTATGTTCAGGGCTATGGTCTAAAGTTTAGAATCAGCGATCATTCTGTTACGAATATACATCGTGTTATGAATGAGGATTTCTTTACCTATGATTCAGATGTGAAGAAACTTGCTGATTATGCGAAGGAACATTATGATGCTATTCAGGAGCGAGCTCGAAAGCGTGAGGAAGAAATGGATAGGCGTCGTCAGAAGGAGCAGGAACTGGATAACTACTGGGAATCAATTTCAGGTGATTTTAAGGGTAAGGAATTTGGAAGAAATGAGCGCACCTATGCCAAATCTGAGGAATTTGCAGCAAAGCACCCTGAATGGACTGATATCTATGCAGTTGATTTAGGCGGTGGAGCCTATGCTTATGAATGGGCGCAGAAGAAGAATGGTTATGGCAGAACGAAGCCGTCCTACGCTTGGCTGGAATGGCATCGTAAGGAGCATGAAGTGAAGAAGTCCGTGTTCCTAAATCTTACGGAGCGATACCTAATGAAGTCCTATAAGTACATTCGTCGTGAATGGCGTAATGGGCGATGGAGGTATTGGTATGATGATGTAAAAGATAAATTTGTTAGAGGAAGATATGGACAGATTTTTAGGGATTTTGTTGGTGATCCTCGACAAGCTTTTAAGGCACTTTTTAGAAGAAAAACTGGTCAAGCATACGATGTTGTAAAAATAAATCTTCCAGCAATAGATATTGATGAAAATGGTAGACTTTATCAAGTTTATCAGGTTGGAGGGGAACCGTTAATGGTTGAGACCTCAATAGATATGGTTTGGGGTGATGCAGATAAAGGTCTAAAACATATCCTTTTGCGACATTTTGTTCAACAGAATGATTTTTCATCCATTAAAAATGCGGAAGACGTACTTACTTATAATTTGATTAGGTTTCAAAAAGATCCTTCTTCATTTGAGGTAAAATTTAATGAAAGAAATGGAACGTATGAATTGCTTAATCAAAAAGGTGAATCTTTTGTTATTAGTGTGGAAGTGTCTAAGGATTTATATGGGAATCAAATTGTGCGGCATTTTATTTTGACTTCTTATGATTCTTCGAGGGGTAAGAATTCCAAAATTATTGAAGACGAAAATGTGCGACGTAGTCATTATGAACAAATAAGCCAGACAAATTATTGATTTTGTCTGGCTTATATTAAGGAATTTAGGAATTTGCTTAAAGCGTCATGCTCTCTAAATTTACGTAATGAACCTGTACTTACTCATTACAACCTTGTTACGCTGCAAATATAACGTGATTTCTTGGAATCACAATGAACAAAATAGAAAATTCGTGAAAATTATTATAAAATATTCAGAATATGCTGGAAAATAGAAACCAAGATAACTCTATGGCGTATATTTACGCATTGGAATTTCCTGAGGGGTGTATTAGATACATTGGGAAAACTATGGATCCAGAAATGCGGTATAAAAAACATTTGCGTGATGCGAAGTATTCTACGAAGAGCCACAGACTTGCTTGGATAAATTCACTTCTGAAACAGGGTCAGAAACCTATATTTTCTATAATAGATATTGTGCCTGAGAATGAGTGGGCATTTTGGGAAAAACATTATATTTCGTTGTATTCTTCTTGGGGGTTTGACTTGACGAATGGAACATTAGGTGGGGAAGGAGTGGTTGCTACTATGGAGGTAAAACAACGAATATCTATATCGTGTAAGAAGTATTGGTCTTGTCACGATAATTGGATTAAGGGGAAAGCAGGTACTTTGGAAGCATCACAAGTTGGTCGTAAGAAAGGTGCTAAATTATCTGATGAGTTGGTGCAAAAGTATTGTGCTAATTTTGCTAAATACTATGAAAATCACGAAGTTTGGAATAAAGGAAAGGTGTTTAGAAAACCAGATATGTCCCATAAGGAGAAACCAATGAAAGATCCTAAGAATAGGGTTATTCAATTGAATTTAGATGGTAGTTTTGTTAGAGAGTGGGGGAGTGCTTCAGCGGCTGGGCATATTTTAGGATTATCACCAGTTTATATTAGACAATGTTGTTCTAAACATAGAAGTAATTATATGGGATTTGTTTGGCTTAAAAAGGTTGATTATGAGCGATAGAAGAATAATTGATGCGCCTGAAGCGTCATTGTATGGACAGCCTGCTGTTCAGTTCAGACCCAATGACTTTGATGCGGCCATCTGGTCACATGGATATGATGTTGTCTGTGAACAGGCTGTTAGATGTCCTTGCTGTGGAAGTTCTGATGCAGCACTTCCGGACTGTGAGAACTGTCACGGATTTGGCTACTTCTTCATCAATCCAGTGCGTACCAAGGCTCTTATAACAGGCTTGAATCGTTCCACCAACTATGTTCAATGGAATCCAGAGTTGATGGGAACAGCGGCCATTACGGTTCGTGATGAGGATAAACGGCTTGTATCCTTTCTTAATAGAGTGACTGTTGAGAATGAAATTGCGACCTTTACGGAGTCACGGCTTGTTACCGAGACCGTTGATGAGAGTGTGATATGTTTCCTTTCCTATGCGCCTGTAACGATTGAAAGGGTGTATAAGTTCTATGGTTCCGATCAGAAGTTGTATCGGTTGGATGATTCTTGTTATGAGATTATGGAGGATAATCCTTATTGTCTTAGATTCACGAAGGGAAACGTTGCGCCTGACACGGCTATTTCCATAGTCTATACACATAGAGTTGAATATCATATAATAGATATGCCGCACGAGATAAGGGCTTCACTTGGCAGGGATAAGATGTCTGGACAGTTTCAGATATTGAAGATGCCTGTTCAAAGTATTGGCAGGAGAACTCATTTACTCGTGGGGAAGCCTAACTATGGTGGTGGTGGTCTGTTGATTAATGACGATATAGAGAGATGATGCCTTTGAATATAGATATTAGTGAGGTGGTTGAGGAGTTTGCTCTTACGGCTACACAGTCAATGGAACTGAGTGATGTTATCATTGACAGAATAGTCGTGGAGTACACTTTCAAATGGGAGAATCTTGTTGATAATAATCTAAAGGGGCTTCGCAATGTTTATAAGAATGCGATGTATGTTGACAAAAAGAGTCCCACGGAGGTTATATTTGGGTTGCGTGAGGGTGAGAATGGTCTTGCTATGGCCTTGGAGGAGGGCAAGGAGGCTTGGGATGAGAAGCCGTTCTTCGAGGCTTCTCCACGGAAGCGTCTTAAGGCTATGGGTGGCGGCTGGTATTTGACAGTTCCGTTTAGACATGCCACTCCTGAAGCGGTCGCTGAATCAGGCATATTTCAGAGCGTTCTACCGAAGGAGATATACGATATAGCGAAGAATAATGGTGGTCGTGGAGTGTCTATGGCACAGCTTCCGGAGCAGTATAGGCAGCTTGGTAGCAGAAAGGAGATTGTTACAGCGAGGGGTGTTATACCAGAGTACACTCATAAGGCTCCGAAGTATCTCGGTTTGGTGCGTGTGAATGTTTCATCCACCGACAAGGAGAACCGAGGCAGCTATATGACATTCAGGCGTGTGAGTGATAGAAGTGATCCTAACTCGTGGATTCATCCGGGGTTTGATGCTCATAAGTTTATGGATAAGGCATTGGATCAGGCTGACATCTATATTGTGGCGGATATGGCGATTGATAATTTTTTGGCGCAATTATGATACTTGTAGCGAGAATTAAGAGACTTGTCTTAGGGCTGATTGACTATATTCAGCGAGATTATAACAGTGGAATTCCTGAGACACAGACATTTCTATATCAGATGTTCTGGGGTGCTCGGGACGGGAGCTTTGACTTCTATGAACAGGCCAGAAAGATGTTTCTGCGAACCAATGAGAGTTCTCGTAAGGTGGCTGTCACACTGGAATATCCGAAGGATAAGGTGGCTCTTCCGTGTATTGTGGTTCGAGAGCCGTCACGTCAGCAGACACAGCCCAATCCATTTGGAGGAATCGGTGATCCAGAGAGTTCGTTTGGTGCTCCTGGATATCAGAGGGAAGCATTTAGTGTGACAAGCAATTCAAAGGTGAACCTGATGTGCTTTAGTGATAATCCTATGGAATCACTGTTGATGGGGGAGGTGCTTTATGCCTTGTTGCAGGGGGCGAGGAACACCTTTGAGGAGGAGTTTCTAAACTTTTCGTTCTCCACGTCTGAGCTTGTGGCTGAGAATAGTTTGTTTCCTCTGCCTGTTATTATAAAGACGGTCTCCATAGATGTTACCGAGAGTGAGGATTGTGCTTCACTTATACGTCAGGACTTGATGTCGTGTGTGAAGTTTGAGTCACCTATTCCTGTCAGTGATTTTGAAATGCCGGAGCCGGAGCCGATTGGGAAGTATTTTTTCTTTACCAATCCGTATCTGTGGCTGGACGCCTTGGTTGCCGAGGGCGACATGGGTATTCTGTCAAACACGGACTGGGTTTTGGAGTACGGTGGCGAATTATTCAACTTTGGTGTGGACATTCTTTATTTGAATAATGAGAATTATGGTGAGCAGACAGTGATGGCGCAGACAACATGGACGCTTGAGTAGTGAGGAATATGTTTTATAACTATATTTGCGTTATATAAAGGAAGGAACTTTTTACAAGTTCTATTATAGTATTTAATTAAATCTTTTTGTTCTATGGCAAAAGCAGCTTGGTTGACTCTAAGTCCTACATCAGGACAGGGTAATGCAACCGTACAGAACACAGCCACCGTCCACACTGGACGTGTGCAGAGAACTACAACTGTTACAGGTGTAGCCACTGGAGTATCTCCTAACAAGACCTACTCCGTAATTCAGAAGCCGAAGCCTGAGTTCGTGTCCTTTGACAACGGCACGGAGATTACTGTCGGCAAGGATGGTGGTTCTCTCACCATTAAGGGTAAGTCCAATTCCGCTAAACTTGCGTTCAGTCTTGTTGACAACGCAGAGGGTACGGTCAACGATCTTTCCCTTACTCTTCCTGAATCCTACACCGCAGCAGGTGCAGCCACCACCAACAATGTGGACATCACAGGCGACCCAGGAGCGGCAGCAGAGTATGAGTTTAGCATTACCTTTACAGGTATCGCTGAGAACCTTACCATCAATGAGCTTCAGTGTGCTCTTGCTGTTACGGCAGGTGACAATGCAGCCACCGCTCAGATCACCATTAAGCAGACAGCCGGAGATCCTACCTTCAGCTTCGACAAGGAAAGCATCACTATCGAGGCAAGCGGTGAGGCTGTATCTCAGGGCATCAAGTCCAACACCGCCTGGACACTCTCGTAGTGCCTTTGGGAATAGGTGTTTATTTGACAAAATGAGGGGTGGGGCATATTACCCCACCCCTCTTTTTAATTAAGGAGGGAACCATGATAAATGAGGAATTTGACCGAGAAGTGAAAATCACAGGCAGATTGACTGAAGGAACTCTTCCAGCGGAGGATTCTTTTGTTGTTGTTCATCTTGGTCTGCGTGAGCCGTTTATACCTATGGGTGATGAAGATTCGATGCTTGTGGCTGATGATTCCCCCTATGGGGTGCTGAAGGAGCAGTAACACTATAATTTTTAATGAAAAATTGTTTTAATATCTTAGATTATGGCATACAAATCAAAATTTACTGGAGCTGAAGTGGATGCTGCAATTGAGCAGGTTCGCAGTTGGAAGAATAATCCTTCCAGCATTATGACCTCCGAGCAGATTCTGGCGAATCTTACAGGTCAACAGATTATTGATAAGATCAACTCTGTGTCCGGGAACATTGTTTTCACCAAGTTTGTCGATGCACAGGGTGGGGCTGGAAACACGAAGTAGCGTATGGCGGAACTTAGACCTTTCGCGACGGCCAAGCAAGCGGCTGATATCGGGGGTATCACTCCGACTGACATCGGCATTTCTGCGACGGCCTTTGTTCGCAAGAGCGAGCTTGTCAGAACAGGCAAGTTCGACGAGACGAGCCTTGCTTCCTATCAAGGGGCTTGGTTTGTGAATCTGGATGCTGTTAAAAAGGCTTCTGGAGGATCCGTTGATACTTTGGAAGTCAGTCCTACTTCATTGAGTTTTACAGATGATCCAACTTCTGGAAAGACTATTCAAATCACGACTACTGGCAACTGGACAATAGAATAGGGGTGTATTATGGCAAAATCATCTTGGCTTACTGTATTTCCTATGTCTGGCTCAGGGAGCGCCACCTTGACGAACACTGGAACGAATCACACGGGACGCAATACACGTTCCACGACTGTGACGGCCACCGTTAAGGGACTTTCCGTCAGTCGTTCATATACAGTGGTGCAGAAAGCACTTGAAGAGTTTGTATCCATTACAGGTGATGCGTCTGTCTCTGTTGACAGGGAGGGGCAGACGCTTACCCTGAGTGGGTTATCGAATTCTTCCAAATTAACATTTGCTTCAAGTTCTACGCGTGTTACTGTTTCGTCATCCTATATGGTCGATGGCTCGGCAGCTACCAATGGGGTGGACATCACAGGCGACCCAGGAGCGGCAGCAGAGTATGAGTTTAGCATATCAGTGACAGTTCCTGTAAACACTGGAACATCAGCTCTTAGTTTCACGATTACGGCTACGACAGCAAGTGGTGCAAAGGCGACGTGGACATTGAATCAGGCCGCTTCTGTTGTCACCTATACACTTACGCTTTCACCGTCCGTGTCCACGATTGCCGCAAAGGGTGGTTCGTCCACTATTTTAGGCACGTTACAGACGTACAGAAATGGTTCACTCATTTCAATGAATAGTGTCACTCCGATATGTACTGTGTCAGGTGCTGTGTTTAGTGTATCATCCGGAAATGTTGTGTCAGTCGGCACTCGTGGAACCACCGTGGGTGACGCACGGTCAACGACCGTGACAGGTTCATATCAAGGAACCATTGCCACCGTAATAGTGTCACAGGAAGCCAACAAGGTTGAGAGTTCCGTTGATTCAGGTGGGGAGATCACCTATGGTAGTGTGTCCATTGGAACCATCATGAACGCCACCATTGCGGCAAGCGGTGGTACTGGAACGGCCACGGCTGGAAAAGGTTCTCAGAACAAGACTGTTGCGGCCACATATCGCACTGACACCTATACGTCAGAAGCCACCAATACAGTGCAGATGTCAGAGGTTGTGACGACAACTGAATCCATAGATCCATCAGTTTCTTCTATTTCTGGCACGGCTCCTTCCAAGGGAACGACTGTTTCTGAAATTACCTTGGTGAAGTCTCAGGCTGTTACCTGGACTGGAAATGGTGGGGAGTCAGCTTCAGGAATGATGTATGTCTATCAGGAAGCGAACGATAAGACTTTGAAACTTAATTCACAGCCTGTTACCTATAGTGATATTGGTGCTGATGGAGGTGCGGCTATACCTACAATTAAGGACTATCCTTGTTACTGGAGTTATACATCTGGATCCTATGAGGCCATTTCTCGTGAATCTATGAGTATATCATATAGCAAGTACTGGGGTGGTGGTAGTTCGTATAGTAATGCCGTAGTTGACACGTCCAACGGTTATGTGACAGCGGATAGTCTGGGTACAAATATAAAATCCAGGAGGAATGTAATTGATGTTAGGGTGAGGTTTACCATCGAAGTTGGCGTTTACGAGACCTTTGTCATTTCTGTCTATCAACAGGCGAACCAGAAGACTTCCATTGAGTATGACATTCCGTCTATTTCACTTACTGTTAATGATGATATTCCAGCAAGTGGTGGTGCGATTTCCAGTGGTACGGTTACTTATTCTCAAGGTCAGAATCAGTATTATACTTCTGGAGCGTCTGAAGTGCTGTCAACAATTACATCTGGAGGGGTGGTTTCCTATGGAGCGCCTGTGAGTGCTGACAGTCTTGGCACAACAGTAAAATTAAGGTCAAGCGTTGGAACATTAACAGCCACCGTGACGCTGAACGGCAAGTCTGGTTCTGATTCAGTCACCGTTTATCAGGAGGCCAATGAGGCCATCTATGGGGATGTTTCTGTTACGGCCACAACTCCAGTCTCCATTCCAGCGTCTGGTGGTTCAAGCACGATATTACCTAATGCAAGTCAGACTGTAAGTTATACATCAGGCAGCACTCGTGCAGGAAGTGTGTCATTTGCTTATGAGGTTAAGACAAGCAAGACTGGATTTAGTCTTAGCGGTGCGACGGTGACTGTGACACAGAATACGTCAACTTCTCCTCGAAATGGTTTTGTGGTTATGGTTACGGCCACTGGAGAGGGGTCAAAGTTGGCCACCACTGATGTCACGTTCAATCAGGCTGGAGCATCATTGGAAGTCACTCCGATAGAATTGTCCTTTGTAGCTAATGGAGAGGGTAAGACAATTACCATTGCATCCAATGTGGATTGGACGATTTCTTGATTCTTGCTATAAATTTATATTGAACTGGAGTGAGAATTCTCACTCCAGTTTGATTTATAGCGAGCTGATTTTGCAGGAAAGCACTACCTTTACATCGTAATAGTATGAATGTAGAATTTTTTCATAATTATAATTATAGTATGGCGACAAGTGTTTATTTCAACGGTAAGATGAGAACACTCCCTGGGGTGTACTCCACTATTACTTCCGGAGATAACACCCAGACCAGAACTCTCGACTATGGCACGGTGCTCCTCATAGACACTGGAGTTTTTGGTAGCGGTTGGGGCGGTGGCTCCGGCGTGAATGGTGTTGACAAGCAGGGGAAGGATGCCGTCTACGAGTTTGATGACTTGCAGACATTCAGAGACTTTGTTAAGGGTGGTATGTACTGGAAAGCGACTGAAGCTCTTTTCACTCCAGACCCTTATAATCAGGATGCGGCTGGCATTAGCAGACTTTTGTTTGCTCGTGCCTGTACGACAACTTCTGCGAAGATGCAGTTTGCTTCCGGAAACAGCAAGTTTGTTGTTAGGACGATTGACGAGGGCTTGAATGCTAACGGTGTTCTTGACGGTGAATATCTTAAGTTCGGCTATGCCTACACGGTAGAGCAGGGTACTGATGATGAATCAGCCTTTGTGGTGAAGTTTTGGAGAGGAACCTACACAGGTGATTACACTGATCCTGTGACAGGTGTGACGTTATCCTATGACGAGCTTACTGTTGCACAGGCGGAGCCATTGCTTATCTGTCAGTCTCCGGAAGTTCGGACAATTCAGGATTTGATTGCGTGGGCTAATGTTGACGAGAACTTTGGTGCAAGATTCATTCTTGATGCTGAATCTCGTTACACGGATGGTGATTCCATCACCAATCCAACACTGGACACCTATGTTCTTGCAGATGGTGGCACGGAAGACTACAAGCCGACTGATCTTGATGATCTTCTTAACGCCATCCCGGACGTTGATTATAACATTGTGTTTACGGATCAGATTGAGGCTAATGCTAATTCCGCCCAACAGAAGAAAGTGGTTGCTCATCGCAACACACAGGCGAAGTTTGACAAGTTTGTCTATGTTGGTGCGTACAGCACAAAGGCAAAATTCAATGACTCTCTGAATGTGGCCAAGACTATGAACAATCAGTGGATTGTTGCTGTTCACGGTGGTGTGGCCACGGCTTCTGACGCCACGGCATCAGGGTTCAGGTGGTGGACAGTGTTCTACAATTTGTGTCAGATTGTTGGCAGGGTGTCTGGAAAACCACCTTACATTCCAGTGACGAACAAGACCATTGGTGGTGATAAGCTTCAGCACATTCCTACTGAGAAGGAAATGGAGAAAGCTCTCAAGTTCGGTCTTGTGGTTGTTTATCCTAATCCATATCTTCAGAGGTTCGTGGTTCTTCAGGGTGTTACTACTCTTCAGGACAATACGTTGCTCTTCAACAAAAAGGGTGCGTCATTTAGCATTCAGTTTATGCGTATCATCGCACAACTGAATAAGGAGTGTGTTGTGAACGCTTTCATTGATCTCCTTGGGGACGAGAACGGTGTGAATATCAACACACTGTCAAAGGGTGCTCTTGAGACTTGGACAGCTAACTTCCTCCAGACGAGGGTGGCCACGGATCAGCAGGACAACCTGATTCAGAGGTTCCAGAATGTTGTTGCCAAGAGGGTGGATGACTGTTATCACGTTTCCTATGAGGTTGTTCTCAATAATGAGGCGACGAAGATATTCTTTACGGGATTCCTTCTTAGAAACTAATTAAATGAGAGAATATTATGAGCAGAGGAAAAGTTTTTACGGCTCCAAAGGCGTTCATCAAGATAGATAATCAGGTTGCGGGATATGTCCGCAACCTGACATTCTCCGAGAATGTGCAGAGAGCCAATGTGCAGGGTCTGGGTAGTCTTACCTATCAGGAGGCTCCGCCTGTTGTTTATACCTGTCAATGGCAGGTTGATCAGTACTTCATCTCTTTTGACACTCCAGTGATGAAGAAGATGTTGAAAAAGTTCGGCACCATTGCTGAAATTAAGAATAGTTTGGTTCTCGGCGACATTGCCTTTGACATCACCGTTTATGCCAAGACCGTTCAGTCGGAGGATCAGCAGACTAAACTTGTGACAGAGGTTGATAATACTGGTCAGACGATAGCTCGTCTTCAGGGGTGCTTGCTGAATTCACAGTCCTTCCAACTGTCTGAAGCAGGGCTTGCAGGTGTGAACATTCAGGGTATCTATCTGGAGCCGATTTCGATGGCGAAGTAGCGTTATAAAAAGAAAAGAGGATTATGTTACAAGAGGAAGTAAAATTTGTCGTTAAGGGGCACGAATATACGATTAAGTTTCCGACAGTGGGTCAGTATTACGGCATTGAAGCTTTGAAGCAGTCTTTGGGTCGTGGTAACTACAATATGATGGTTCAGAGTCCGCTTCGCAGTGTGCAGGATGCGTTGGATATGATTGATATCGAAGCTACCCTTACGATAATGTGTCCAGACCTTATTAAGGATCTGAAAGTTCCTATTACGGAGCTTGACATTCGAGATTATCTTGATGTTAAGACTGCCTATTTGAAGCAGGTTGCACCGTTCTTTAAGTCAGTGAATGACGCCTTGCACGGCATAACGGACGCTGAAAATGTGAAGTAATATGGAACGTTCCGAACTGGAACAGGCAATCGTCAGTTGGAATAATCGATTCCCTTTGGACAGGTGGTGGCGCAACAAGCACGAAGTCGCATTTATGTCTCCTGTACACAGGGAATCTTCCTTCTTATATCAACTATTTGAGTTTGAGGAGGACAAACTATTTTCCAAGGCGGTTACTGAAGCGGCCACTATAAAGGACAACGAAGTCTATATTCCTGGAAGTGGTGACATATTTAGAACTCCAGCCACCCTGGAAGACTTTACAAAGGAGGCACAGAGGGAAATTGATGAAATGTTAAAGGTGGAAGAAAATGTCTGATAAGCAGATTAGAGTAACCACGGATACTTCCGGCATTGAGCGGTTCAGGGCGGAGGTAAACAATTTGTACAGAGATCTTGAGAAGATTCAACAAAGCCAGGAGCGAATTACAGGCCAGGATGCTGATAGGATGTATCGGCAGTTTAATGATCTGACACGCTCCTATAATGAAGTTGGTGCAGGTAATAATCAACAGGCCAATGATGATTACTTTAATCTTACTCGGTTGTATTATCAGAATAATTATAATCGAGTGGTTGAGAATCAGCGTAATCAGTATCTTACACAACAGAGAAGTCAACAACTTGATAATCAGCGTGGGGTGTCTGATAATCCGAATGTTGTTGACAATGATTCTAACTCACGAAAGTCCATTCTTGAGCAGATTCGTGACACGCTGAATAAGATATTTAATAAGAATCAGACTGTTGGTGGAAGACCTATTCAGTCGAGGGATGGTGATCAGCGTGAAGAAGATGGTGGGGAGGGTGGTTCCTTTTTAAGACCTGATGTTCAGGGTGGTTTACAGTCTATTGCTTCCGGGGATTTTGTTGGTGGTTTTGGTAAATTGATGGGTCTGGCGGGACTTGGTATTGCTGGAGCTGGATTGGTTAAGGTTTTTCAGGATGTGTATCGTTCACAGACGAATGTTTATAGAGCAGGGTCTTCCATTGAACGAGAACTTGAACGCTTGGATGTCTGGAGTTGGCTGCCATTCAGCAGTAGGGGGCGAAATGTGGAAACCACTCGTGAGAATCTTACTGCCTATTGGAATAATCGTGGTGCTCAATACCAGACGGCCTTGATGAATGGCACAGGCATTGATGAAGCTTTTAATTATCAGATCAGAGGTTCCAAGGTTCTTGGTAAGGATGATGATAATCCTGAATATTCTCGTGCTTTTTCAAAGGCTATTCAATTGGCTGGATCTCTGGGTGCAGGAGGGGCCACAATAGGTACAGCAGTGACCCCAGGAATAGGTAGTGCGATTGGTGGTGGAATTGGTGCTTTTGCTGGATTTTTAGGTGGGTATGGACTTGGGGCTTGGAATGAGTATATGAGCCATAAGGTTCCAGAAATGGAGGTTCATAATAGAGGTTCCATCGTTCTTGGAAAGAATATTTCTGAGATGGCTTCTGATCTCTATAACTATAGAAGAGCGGCTGTTTCATCAAGAAATGCTGACAACGAATCAATTTGGCAGACGATGCTTGCCGAAAAGACGTATGGTCTGGATAAAGGTGTTTTGTCAGGTGTGTATGCGGCCAATAGGTATCAGAATGGATTATTAAGTGCTGATAAGGTTGCTGGAGGGTTGCTTGCATCATTACAGAGGCAGACAAGTGATCCCTTTGAAAGGTCAGTTCGTCTTCAGGAGGATCTTGGTACATATACGCAGGTTGCGAATTCGACCATTGAACAGACAGGTGCGTTTGATTCAGAGGAATTGCGTAACATTATTCAGGGGTTGACGGCCAGAGGTGTTCAGGGGCAGAATCTTTCCTCTATGGCTCAATCTTTTGCAGGCAATACGATGTCAGGTTCTCAATTATCTCGTGCCTTGATTATGCAAGCGGCCACTATGTCAGGAAAGGGGGGTTCCTTACTTGATTTACAGGCTGAACTGGAACACCCAGAAGGAGCGACGATGAAGACATTGATAAGTAATCTCTGGAATATGTCTGGAGGTAATAAGGATTTCTTTGAGACCACACTTTCATCCACACTTGGAATAAGTGCTTCCAGACTGAGGAATGCCAAGCGTGATGCAGCTAAGAATGGAACGAATTTTCTATATGATGAGAATGGAAATCTGAATATAGATTCAATTTATAAGAGTGGTATTCTTGGAAAGGAATTTTCTGAGGATGAAGCGGCTGCAATGGTGGCAGATCAGGAGCGGAGTGAGGCAGGAACGGCCAATAGAAACATCATTGCAGGTAAATTGCAGCAGGATGCCTATCAGAATGGTGATAGTGATTGGTTTAAGTCATTTAAGCAGATAGAAAAAAATCTGGATACATTGCTACAAATGATGTATAGCGGTGTTGATGTTAATATAAAGAGTGTATCTGCCAGAGCAGCAGGGCAGGGGTCAACGTCAAGTTATGTTAGCGGTAGAGGAGCCTCGGGCTATTCTTCCGGAGGTGGTGGTAGGTAATTGAAAGATTATGGGTGATATAAGCAAGAATTATTCCTATGCCGAGTTTTCACGTTCTGGAACAGCGGCGAAAAAGGGGTGGGACAATTCCATTCCGGAGCAATATAAGTCAAATATTCGAAGACTTTGTATATCTACCTTGCAACCCATAAATGATGCGACAGGGTGGATTAATATAATTTCATCAGGCTATAGGTCAAAGCAGTTAAATAAGGAGGTTGGTGGGGTTAGTTCATCTCATCATTTAACAGGCTGTGCGGCTGACTGTAATTTTTATAAGATTACAAACGGGAAGAAGGAACGAGTACCTTGTAAGGAGGTGAAAGATAAGGTCAATGAGCTTGGGCTCCCATACACTGAATTGATCGTCTATGAAAAACAGGGTTTAGTTCATATCGCCTATACTGGAATATCGAAGAAGAAAGTGAAGATGAGTGATCCAGCTGATGGTGCGGATATTCAGGTTGAATACCCTGTGAATGAAATTGTGGGTCAGTATTGTTTTTATACGACACAGAAGATAGACGGTGCTGATGAACAGGGTAACATCACGATTGAGAATCTGAACGAAGCCTTGAAAAGGCTTGGATTCACTTTTGGTGATGGTGGTAAACCGAATAAGGATTGGTTGGAGTTTACTGATGGTAATCAGACAAATCTGGAGCGTATTGTGGAGATGTTCTCTCCTACGGAAAAGGTTAAGTATAAGGATGACATTGAAAATGGTCAAGTGCCTTATATTAAGGTCGGGACACGGTTATTAGTTAAGTCTGTGGATTTGGAAGCTCAGAGGATAAAATTTGAAAATTCTGACGTGTTTGAGGTTCCTGGCAAGACGGCTGTGATGTACTGGACTGATAATATAAAGAAGATAACAAGTGATCCATTGTATCAGTCTGTGTGGAAGAACCCACTTGGAAATGTTGTGGTGCAGCAGAAGAATCTTAATGCCAAGATTTGGGTTTGGAGCAGGGCATTTGGGCGGCTTGTGGATATTTCATCCTATGTTCTTTCCATTTCCACAAACAAGAGCGGTTTTAATGGTTCATTTTCTATTCAGGTTAATCCAGTTAAGATAGCCAGAAAAGTGACTGGGTTTAACTATGATGAAGTGAATAGGTTTAATGCCGATGTTGAACTTGAAGGCAGGGATAATGATTCTGATGCGGATAGAGCATTAGGCTATTCTAAGACATTGGATTGGTTTAGTGTTTTTATGCAGCAGAATGATATGGTTTGGCTCCGTTTTGAAGAGCTTCAGATGGAGGAGAAGTATCAAGCTAATGAGAATGATTCACTTGTTAAGGCCAGTACTGATTTGACGAGTTCTCTTATCTGGGATATGATTGGCTTTGTGGATAATGTTACAAGCAGTATTAATTATGATGGCACTTCCTATGCCGTATCCATAGAGGGGAGAGATTTTTCCAAACTGTTTGAGGATGATGGCATAAGTTTTATTCCGTTTAATTCCATATTTGGTTCCGCTCATAATATGATGTTGATGTCGAGTGATGAAAGTCCTTGGCTTCGTAGAAATGGTGACGGAATGATTGCCTTTGGAATGTATTTTCAGTCCATTAAGTCCAGTCTTGGGTTTATCTTTGAGAAGTGTTCCCAGATAGAGATGGTTCCGAATGGTTTATTTCAGGCTTGTGATAGATATCTGGATGCGACTGCCGAGGAAGTTTTTGATCCAAAGGGTGTCTGGCGGCTATTTAAGATATGGTGTGATAATCAACTTGATAACAGAATTTTCTATAATAATGCTCTTGTGAATCCTGATGGCAGTATAGCGGATTTCATTCGTTCAACGTGTAAGGAGCCGTTTGTGGAGATACTTGGTGACACTTGGGGTGCAGGGTATGATTTGATAGTTCGTAAGCCACCGTTTGATAAGTCTTCTATTCAGACAATGTATTATGCCAAGAACAGTCAGGGTGCTTCCGTTGATTCTTACATTGACATTGTTGATGAGGACTTGTTTAGCTTTAATCTGGCATTTGATAATAGGGTTTATTCTTGGTATAAGATAGTTCCGGCTGATGGTCTTATTCCTGGACTGGACGCTAACACGGTATCTATCATTATTCCAGTTTTTTATCTGGATGCTTATGTTAAGGTTTTTGGGAATAAGCGGTGTATCGTGCAGGATCCGTATGTGCTTTCCACTTATCTTGGTGGCAATAAGTCGGAGAAGAAGACAAATTCGCTATTCACCACTTTGGCGACTGACTATATCTATGCGATAGAGAGTAGTGCATATCTTCCATTTACTCGTAAGGGGACTATTACCATAAATGGTGATAGGCGTATTAAGGTTGGAACGTTTGTTCGGCTTGCAGCTACAAATGAGATTTTCTACGTTACAGGTGTACAGCAGAGTATTTCGTTTGGCGAATCCAGTGTTGATAGACAGACAGTGCTTACTGTTGAGCGAGGAATGGTGGTTGACTATATCACTAATGAGAAATATAACTATTTTAATATTGTGAATATAGATGGTCTTAAGGATGCACTTGAAAAAGCCTTGTCCTCTGGTGTGGCTAACACGGAGTTTAACACCACTCTTACTCGTGAGGGTGATGTGTTTAACTTTTTCTTAAGGCGTGGACAGTTTGTTAAAAATGTGTTGAATGCTTCCATATCAACTGGAGGGCTGTTTGAAGGAGAGGGGAATCTGGCTGCATTTTCATCAGATAAGATTGTGAGTCGTAAGGAGATTTAGTATGATGTTTGATCAGAAGATATATGTTGACCTTTCGGGTTATAAGGAGGGTGTTACACCTGTTACGGCTGACTTGGGCGGTCAGAGTGTGGGGCTTGCTCGTGTGATTGTTCCATCGGGCGTCGATAGGGATCAGTATGTTGCAGACTGTTATCGCACAGGTCGGATTGATCTTTATGATGAAAGTCAGGGGACATATTTGAAGCAGTGTTATGCCACCAATGAGGTTCTTGCTAATTTAAAGTTTCCGAGAGGTGTTGGTGACATTGGAGATCCTGTTGTGTGGGTGGCACAGCCTACTATATTCAATAGGCCTATGGTCGTGGGGACGTTTCCAAGTGGTGATAGGATGCGTCTTGGTACTGATCAGACAATTGAGATTCATAAAGAATGGGATAAGGGGTATGTTGATGTTACGGCTGACGCCAAGGACGGTTCTTTGAATGTGGTGGTTCATGGTCAGGAAAAGAGTGGTGGAACGGTGCGTGTGTCAGTGCTTGGTGATGAGAAGTCCATTCTTGAGGTGAAGTCTGACGGTCTTGTGTCTGTTGAATCTGGAAAGGAGCTTCGAGTGCGTTCCTATGAGAAGATAGATATACAGCTGGAGAATCCTGATAATCTGGATCAGACAGGTGTTGTTGTCACAAAGGATAGTGTTGATATTGCGGCCAATTATTCCGTGGATGAGGAAAATGCTGAAAAGGTGAACTATACCAAGACTCATATCACCAAGGATGGTGTGTCTTGTGAGGAGTACTTTTGTGAGGATGATGATGTAACGAAGTATAATGTTGATATTAACAAGGAGGGGTTTATTGCAAAATCGGCGATTAGGGGTGATGAAGTGCAGTTTACCCATATAATCACTGATGAGGAGTACAGAATTGAATTTAAGGACATTATTTTCTCTCTAAAGGAAAGGCTTGCGGTTCTTCAACAGGGTGAAGATACCAAGATAGAGCTAAAGGAGGGTAAGGTGGCGATAATTAATTCCGGTACTGGAATGAATGATATTCTTTCCTTGCTTGTTGATACGATAGAAAAGTTGACGGTGGCGACCTCTATGGGTCCGAGTGGTACACCACTTCCTCCTACCATCCAGGCGACCACGCAGTTGAAGCAGAAATTGAATCAATTTTTTAACGAATAGAATTATGGCACTTGTACCACAGAATCTGGCCACGCAGCTGTATGGGTTCTTTCAGGAGATGCGTAACGTCACTGAGGCTGACGATATGGCTATGGCTCAGAAGTTTGCTAATATTATAGACGGATATATTAAGACAGCGCAGGTGGCTCCTGGAATTCCAGTGGCTACAGCAGGAACAGCAGCAGCTCAAACTGGGGCGACCACTGCACCTGGAACTTTGATATAATTTTGTATCTTTGCATAGAAGAATGGGTGAATTATGTCAGATGTGACGGAATATTTGCAGAATCGTGGAAACACCGTGATAAATGAGGCGATGCGGCTTACCAAGAACATCGGCCTTCAGGCTATTGCGACAATGATGCCACACGAGTTTGAGTGGTATATGGTTGCC
>OLGM01000060.1_pt1 | contig 76640 bp, 74 predicted proteins | sample 1606001 | NCBI WGS metagenome assembly OLGM01 (sample SAMN03283294) | human gut metagenome | biome: human-associated habitat; material: feces | host: Homo sapiens | place: Peru | collected 2012
CCCTGCCGAAGGCTATGTTCATCGTCGATCCTCACAAGGAGCGCATCGCTGTTGCCGAGGCTCGCAAGCTGAACATCCCCATCGTTGCTATCGTTGATACCAACTGCAACCCCGATGAGATCGACTACGTGATCCCCGGCAACGACGACGCTATCCGCGCTGTCAAGCTGATCGCCGGCGCTATGGCTGACGCTGTGCTGGAAGGCAAGCAGGGCAACCAGGAGGCCGCTCCCGCCGAGGACGCAGCAAACGCCTGATTTCCCATTCCGCAACCAATCAAATAACGTGTAAGGGAGAAAACAAAAATGGCTATTTCTGCAAAGGACGTTATGGAACTGCGCAAGCAGACCGACTGCGGCATGATGGAGTGCAAGAAGGCTCTGACCGAGGCTGACGGCAACTTCGAGAAGGCAATCGAGATCCTGCGCGAGCGTGGTCTGGCTACCGCCGCCAAGAAGGCAAGCCGCGTTGCTGCCGAGGGTATGGTCTACGCTGACTACTGCCCCGCCTGCAAGGTCGGTGTTGTCATCGAGGTCAACGCTGAGACTGACTTCGTTGCCAAGAACGACAAGTTCGTTGACTTCGTCAAGGAGGCTACCAAGGTCATCATGAAGCAGAACCCCGCTGATGTCGAGGCTCTGATGGCTTGCAAGACCGAGGCTGGTGAGACCGTTGACGAGGCTCTGAAGAACCTGATCCTGGTCATCAAGGAGAACATCAAGGTTCGCCGCTTCACCCGTTACGAGGGCGTCTGCTCCGCATACGTCCACGGCGGCGGCACCCACGGCATCCTGGTCAACTTCGAGACCACCAACGACATCGATGCTAAGGACGAGTTCGTTGCTTACGGCAAGGACATCGCTATGCAGGTCGCTGCTGCTAACCCCGGCTACGTTGACGAGGCTTCTGTCCCCGCCGAGGTCGTGGCTAAGGAGAAGGAGATCATGCTGGCTCAGATGGCTCAGGATCCCAAGACCGCTAACAAGCCTGAGGCTGTGAAGGAGAAGATGATCGAGGGCAAGATCAAGAAGTTCTTCAAGGAGAACTGCCTGGTCGATCAGGAGTTCGTCAAGGACGGCGACCTGACTGTTGCTCAGTACACCGCTAAGGTCGCTAAGGATCTGGGCGGCGAGATCAAGATCGTCAAGTTCGTCCGCTTTGTCAAGGGCGAGGGTCTGGAGAAGCGTGCTGATGACTTCGCATCTGAAGTTGCAAGCATGGTGAAGTAATTTAAACTTCCAAAGACAAAATGGGAGCCGCAGTACCTGTAACAGGGTGCTGCGGCTCCTTTTTTGTTTATGAAAATGCAAATACCGGGCAGCCCACAGACTGCCCGGTATTGCTATACAAATCTTTCTGCTTATGCCTCGTCCAAAACCTCTTCAGGATCCTCAATGGCGTCCTCGATAGTCTCCTCAACCTCCATCGCTTCTTCGGTGTCCGGGGCGGCAAACAGTTCTTGGATCTGATCCCGCAGCCAGAGCAGACGGTTATCCAAAGCCTTGTCCCGTGCCAGCAGCGGCGCAATGATCTCGGGCTTGTCGGTGATCAGGTCATCCACGCCCAGCTGCAGCAGCTTTTCGGCATCCTGCTGACGGTTGATGGTCCATGCGGAGATGGTCTTGCCGCGCAGATGGATCTGCTGCACCATACCGGCGGTGATAAAGGTGGATTCTACGCTGAAAAAGTCTGCGGCAGGCAGGTCGTAGTAAGTGCCCACGCCCAGCGCCAGAATATACCCTGTGGTAATGTCCGGGTCAAGTTCCTTCACCTTGCACAGGGTCTCGTAGCTTTGAGAGGTGACCACGCAGTCTGAACCATAGTCGTATGCGTGGATCAGCCGTACCGTTTCGGCTTCCAATGTCGGCGTAAAGGTGCTGGGTTTGATCTCAATGTTCAGCTCAGCCTTGCCCTTGCACAGTGCCAGAACCTCTTCCAGCGTGGGAATATAGGAACCCGTGAACTGCCGATGGAACCAGCGTCCGGCATCCAGCTGCTGCACCTGCGCATAGGGCAGGTCGTAGATGTTGGCGTTGTAGCCGGTGCACCGGCGCAGGCTGGTGTCGTGGGTCACCACGGCTACGCCATCGGCGGTCATCTGCACGTCCAGCTCAATGCGGGGGCTGCCGTGCTCCAGCGCCGTCTCGAAGGCTGCCATGGTGTTCTCCGGTGCACGGGAGGAGTAGCCCCGGTGATAGGTGATCACCGGGTCGGCAAGGCCGAGCACGCTTTGCAACGGCTGTGTTTGCGGGAACAGCAGGTACACCGCTGCCACACTGCAGGTGACCAGTGCGGCGCAGGCCATCATCCCGGCCAGCACCGTCTGCTCACGGTGCAGGGCAGGGAGCACACCGGAAACGGTCGATTGCGCTGTATCGGGCTGGCGAGTCGTTTCGTACAGTACCTCTGTAAGGGCGCTCTGCGCCGCCGTCATGGCACAGTCCATAAGCAGGCAAAGGAACGGTAACTCGATCAGCAGCGCTGCGCGGGAAAGCGCCAGCAGGGCAGCAGTGCTGGCAAAGCCGACACCAAGGATGACACAATAGAACAGCGCTGCCCCACACAGCAGCGTTAGCCCTGTGCGCACGGCAGCAGTCAGCATCCAGCGCAGTGCCAGTGCAAACAGCTGCCCGGCGCGGCTGCGCAAAATGTGCAGGCTCTCCGCGAACGCACAGCCAAAGCTTTTGCGTTCCAACAGAAACTTTGGCAGCACCACAAGTCCGTCCAGCAGCAGTGCCAGCACAAAAAGCACCGCCAGAGCAAATAGAAAACGATTGGAGGAACGCGCCTTCAGCAGCCCCCAGAGATATTCCGGCACGGCAAACTGGGTCAGATGGTTTGCGGCCAGAAAAAAGTTGGTCAGCGGGATCAGGGCAGCGCCATACAGCAGCAGTGGGAGATTCTGCGGCAAAAACACCCGCACAAGGCTGCAAAAGGCATCCCGGAACACTGCTGCCGCCCGCAGCGGCTCCCCGCGCCGTATCCGTGTCAGCAGATGCAGCATTGTGGCGACCTCGTACAGGCTCCAGAAGGCTGCCAGCACCGCCAGCACGGCGATACACCCGATAATGGCAGGGGAGGCAAAGATGTGGGATGCGGTCTTGTTGTTAAGGTAGCAGATGGGCGCGAACCGCAGCGTCAACGCCCAGATCAGCTGTAGCGCCGGTACGAACAGGAGGTTCGTCAGTACCTTATAAAACAACAGAAAAAGCAGAAATACCCACCCCTTTGGCGAAAGCAGGGAACGGGTGGCATCGTGCAGGGAGCGGTAGATCTGCTCCTGCTGCCGGAGCTTGGCGGAAAATCGCTTCAAGATAGCTTCAACCTCTTTTTTCATTTTTACCGGGCGTTTCGCGTGCGTTGTATAAGTACAGTTTGGCAGATCGTCCGGCAATCTATGTTTTGTAACCATAGTGTAACATAAACAGACAGGAAAGAAAACGCAGCAGGTGGGTGCAGTTTCGCCAAAAAAACCGGGAAAATTTCTACGTCCTCAAAATAACGATTTACCCAGATAAAATGCACGAAACGATGAATCGTTAAAAATTTGGCTTTCCATAAGAGATGGATGTTGAATCGCATGGATTTTTATAGAATCCCTTGCATTTTTTTGCCATCTTCTGTATAATGAATATAATTTTGAAAGCTCACACAGACAACCAGGAGGTCTAATTATGGCTTCAAAGATCAATAAGGGAGAAATCCTCGCCAAGTTCTTCGATGACGGGGAATACACTGCGCTGTTTGCTGATGGTGCAGTGAGCGCTGCCTGCGGCTATGCTGCAGGTCAGCAGGCTTACGCCGTTTATCAGAACGGTGAGGCTGTTACCGTAAAGGATGTTGAAAAGAACATCAAGGTTCTGGAAATGGCTGCACAGACCGGCTGCCCGGTGGTCACCTTCTATAACTCGGTTGGCGCAAAGCTGACCGAGGGTCTGGACGTGCTGACTGCCAGCGCAAAGCTGAATGCGCAGATCGCAAAGGTCTCCGGCGTTGTTCCGCAGGTGGCCGTTGTTCTGGGTGTCTGCGGCGGCACCAGCGCTCTGAGCGTTGCCAACGCAGACGTCTGCATTATGGCCGAGGGCGCAGAGCTGTTCTTCACCGCTCCGTTCACCTCCGCTGCCAAGGGCGATAAGGTCGCCGATGCAGGCAGCGCCGCCGCTGCCGCCAAGGCAGGTGTGGCTTCCATCGTGGCTGCCGATGCCGCAGAGGCTGCTGAAAAGGCCGCTCACATCGTAGGTCTGCTGCCCGCCAACAACCTGACCGGCCCGGCCATCTTCGAGTTCGAGCAGCCCACCGCTGTTCTGGCTGCAGGTGCCGAGCCCGCAAAGGCCGCTGCTGCTGTGATCGATAAGGACAGCGCCGTGGAGCTGTACGCAGGCTTTGGTAAGTCTGTCTATACCGCATTTGCAACCATCGGCGGCAACGCTGTGGGCGTTGTGGCAACCGGCAAGCAGCTGTGCCACAACTGCGTAGCCAAGGCTTCCCGCTTTGTGCGCCTGTGCGATGCCTTCAGCGTTCCTGTGGTCACCATCGTGGACACCGAGGGCTTTGTGCCCAGCGTTACCGATGACGTGGCTGGCGGCATCCGCGAGGCTGCCCGTCTGGCCGCTACCTATGCTGATGCTACCACCGCAAAGGTAGCAGTGCTGGCCGGTAAGGCTGTGGGCCCTGTGTACACCACTCTGGCTGCTGCCGACCTGCGCATCGCTGTGACCGGCTGCACCGTCAGCGCACTGGAGCCCAGCGCCGCTGTCAGCGTGCTGTACAAGGACGAGATCGATGCTTCCGACAACATCATTGCCGCCACCAAGGCCAAGGCTGCTGCCTACACCGCAGAGGTGTGCAGCGCTGCCAGCGCAGTGGCTGCAGGTGCTGCCGATATGAGCTGCGATGCCGCCAATGTGCGCGCCAGCGTTGTGGCTGCACTGGAGCTGCTGAGCACCAAGCGTGCTGCCCGCCTGCCCAAGAAGCATGGCAATATGGCCCTGTAAGCGTCCGAATGTAAGTTAATTGAGTTCGATTTTGAATTGGAGGATCCTTCCATGAAGTACTACAATATTACTGTCAATGGTGTTGCTTACAGCGTTTCCGTTGAGGAAACTGCCGCAGGCGCTGCTCCTGTTGCTGCTGCTCCCGTTGCAGCACCCGCCGCACCCAAGGCCGCTCCCGCTCCCGCAGCTGCTCCCAAGGCAGCCGCCGGTGCAGCCGGTGCGGTTACCGTCAAGGCTCCCATGCCCGGCAACATTCTGGATGTCAAGGTCGCTGCCGGTGCTTCTGTCAAGGCCGGCGACGTGCTGGTCATCCTCGAGGCCATGAAGATGGAGAATGAGATCGTTGCTCCGCAGGATGGCACCGTGGCTTCCATCAACGTGAACAAGGGCGATACCGTCAACTCCGGTGACGTTCTGGTTTCCATGAACTAAGGAAGAGGTGACAACCATGGCAAAAAAGCCGATCAAGGTGACCGAGGTCGTCCTGCGTGATGCGCACCAGTCTTTGCTGGCTACCCGTATGACCATGGACGAGATGCGCCCCATCCTGCCCGAAATGGACAAGATCAACTACTTCTCTGTGGAGTGCTGGGGCGGCGCTACGTTCGACAGCTGCATCCGCTTCTTGGACGAGGATCCGTGGGAGCGTCTGCGCATCCTGCGCAAGGAGCTGCCGCACCAGAAGCTGCAGATGCTGTTCCGCGGCCAGAATATGCTGGGCTACCGTCCCTACGCAGATGACGCTGTGGAGTACTTTGTACAGAAGTCTGTTGCCAACGGCATCGACGTCATCCGTATCTTCGACGCATTGAACGACCCCCGCAACCTGCAGACTGCGATCAAGTCTGCCAACAAGGAGGGCGCTCATGTGCAGGGCTGCATCAGCTACACCCTGAGCCCCGTGCACAACAACGAGTACTTTGCATCCTACGCCAAGACTCTGGAGGAGATGGGTGCAAACTCCATCTGCATCAAGGATATGGCCGGTCTGCTCACCCCCTATACCTGCTATGATCTGGTCAAGAAGCTGAAGGAGACCGTCAGCATCCCTGTGGATATCCACAGCCACTACACCGCAGGTCTGGCTTCCATGTCCATCCTCAAGGGCATCGAAGCAGGTGCCGACATCGTCGATACCGCTATGAGCCCCCTGAGCCTTGGCACCAGCCACATGCCCACCGAGAGTCTGGTGGCTGCCCTGCAGGGCACCGACTACGACACCGGTCTGGATCTGAAGCAGCTGAATGTCGTGCGCGCTTACTTTGCAAAGCTGCGCGAGAAGTACATCGCCAACGGTCAGATCAGCCCCAAGAGCCTTGGCGTGGACGCCAACACTCTGCTGTATCAGGTGCCGGGTGGCATGTTCTCCAACATGCTCAAGCAGCTGAAGGATGCCGGTAAGGAAGACAAGCTGGACGAAGTGCTGGCCGAGATCCCCCGCGTCCGTGAGGATGCAGGCTATCCGCCGCTGGTCACCCCCACCAGCCAGATCGTTGGCACGCAGGCTGTGTTTAACGTTATCATGGGTGAGCGCTACAAGATGGTCACCAAGGAGTTCAAGGGTCTGGTCCACGGCGACTACGGCAAGACTCCTGCTCCCATCAAGCCCGAGTTCACCAAGAAGATCCTTGGCGACGAGCAGCCCATTACCTGCCGCTTTGCCGATACGCTGGCTCCTGAGATGGACAAGCTGAAGGCCGAAGCTGCCAAGTGGGCAACGCAGGAAGAGGACGTGCTGACCTACGCAATGTTCCCGCAGGTTGCTCCCAAGTTCTTCGATAAGCGCAATGCTAAAAAGCAGGGCGTGGACGGCGATCATGTGGATTACACCAACCAGTCCCATCCTGTCTGACAAATAAGCTTCTTTCAGGGCTGCTGCACAAAAAGCTGTGCGGCAGCCCTTTTTGTATATCCAGCAAAGGCACAAAACAGGCTGCGCCGGGCAATGCCGGAAAAACTTCTGCATACACATTGACTTGCCGCCCAATACCTTTTATAATGAAAGAAATGAGCCCGGCAATACAATAAATGATGTGGAGGAAAATGCTATGCGAAGCATCCCGGAACAGCGCATTGCTGAGTTTCAGGAGCAGGACTATCAACGGTATTTTGGCATTTCAAAACTGGAATTTGACCGGATGCTCAAGGCTTTGCAGGAGGCTTACCGTCAGGAGCATAAGCGCAAGACCCGCTTTACCAAAATCTCCATGATGGATAAACTCATCCTGACCTTGATCTATCGCTACGAATACCGCACGATGGAAAGCATTGCCAAGGAATACGAGGTTTCTCTGGATACCATTGCCGACAACATCCATTGGGTGGAGCGCACACTGCTCAACGCAGATATCCTGCAAACCAGCGTGACCTGCGTTTATAAGACGAACTGATGTTATGACCCTGCGTGAAAACGCGGGGTTATAATTTTTCAGAGGGAAAGCTTCTAAAAAGCGGTAACTGCCGCAGCCATGTTGTTTTGACTGCGGACGGATGCACAGCAGTAAAAAATGGAAATCGTGTTTTTTGCGCGGATGCAGTCTGCACCTTGAATTTTTCAGAAAAGAATAGTAAAATGATGCTATATGTATCGTAACATGGGCTTGTGTGCCCAAAGCGGATACCTATACAGAAAAACCGAAGTTAAACCGCAAAAGAATAGGAGCTAGTATGATCTTAAGCATGACCGGTTTCGGCAGGGGGACTGCCGTGCTCAATGGCCGTGAGATCACTGTGGAGCTGCGCAGCGTGAACTCCCGCTATTTCGAGTATTCCTCCCGCATCCCGCGCACCTGCAGTTCTCTGGACAGCCGCCTGAAAAAGCAGCTCAACCAGCGGATCTCCCGCGGCAAGGTAGAGCTTAGCATGACCGTGCAGAACGTGGACGCAGCGGATACCGTGGTCGCCGTCAACATGGAGCTTGCCCGCAGCTATCAGCAGGCAATGCGGGACTTGTCTGAGCAGCTGGGGGTCAAAAATGATGTGTCCACCGCCGTTCTGACCCGTTTCCCGGATGTGCTGACCACCCGCCACGCCGATGTGGACGAGGAACAGCTGTGGCAGGATGTGTCTGCTGTCACCGCGCAGGCATTGGATCGCTTTGTGGAGATGCGCGCCGCCGAGGGTGCCAAGATGAAGGCAGACGTGGAAAGCCGCCTTGTGTTGCTGGAAGAGTGCGTCGGCAAGGTGGAGAGCCTGAGTGCAGGCCGGGTAGAAAACTACACCAACCGCTTGTACGAAAAGCTCAAGGTCATCCTGCAGGATCGTGATATCGATGATGCCCGTGTGCTGACCGAGGCCGCCATCTTTGGCGATAAGACTGCCGTGGATGAGGAGACTGTCCGTCTGCGCAGCCATATTGCACAGTACCGCGATATCCTGCAGCTGGACGAGCCCGTGGGCCGCAAGCTGGATTTCCTGACGCAGGAGCTGAACCGCGAGACCAATACCATTGGTTCAAAGTGTCAGGATCTGGACATCACCCGCATCGTGGTGGATATGAAAGCGGAGATCGAAAAGATCCGCGAGCAGATCCAGAATCTGGAATAATATGTTGTGGAGGAGCCTATGAAACTCATCAACATCGGCTTTGGCAATATGGTCAGTGCGGGGCGCGTGGTGGCAGTCGTCAGCCCGGACTCTGCACCGGTCAAGCGTCTGGTGAAGGAAGCACGCGAGCGCGGGATGCTGATCGATGCCTCTTACGGCCGCAGCACCCGGGCTGTGCTCATCATGGACTCCGATCATGTCGTGCTGTCTGCTCTTCAGCCCGAAACGGTGGCAAGCCGTGCCGCCGGGCAGGAGGGCAGAGCATCAATGGAGGAAGAAGCATCTCATGGCGAATGATAAATTTCTGTTTGTAGTTTCCGGCGCAGCCGGTACCGGCAAGGACAGCGTGGTCAAGGCACTGCGCGAGGCACACCCCGAGATCGAAAAGACCGTCTCTGCCACCACCCGCGCCCCGCGCCCCGGCGAGCAGGAGGGTGTGGATTACTACTACCGCACCCGTGAGCAGTTCCAGCAGCTGCTGGAAAACGATCAGGTGGTGGAGCACAACTTCTATAACGGCAACTACTACGGCACCCTGAAGTCTGAAGTGGAGAAGCGGCTGGAAGCCGGCAAGGTGGTCGTGTTGGTTATTGACGTGCACGGCGCTGCCAATATCCGCCGGATGTTCCCGGGCGCTACCACCGTGTTCCTGCTGCCGCCCTCTGTGGAGGAGTTGGAGCACCGTCTGCGCGGCCGCGGCACTGAGACCGAGGAAAGTATTCAGGAGCGTCTTGCCACCGCCCGGCAGGAGCTGGCCGAGCAGGATAAGTTTACCGTAAAGCTGGTCAACAACCAAATCGAGCCCTGCGCCGCAGAGCTGTATCAGGTCATCTGCCGGCGCGCCGGGCTGCAGGGCTAAAAAATCAAGCGTTGAAGGAGTTGGACGAATGCCCAAAACGGTAGGCGTTGCCGTCAGCAATGCGACCTTCCATTTTGATAAGCTGTATACCTACGCCGTTCTGCCGGAGCACCAGAATGCGGTGCGTCTGGGCAGTATGGTGCTGGTACCCTTCGGCAAGGGCAGCCGCGCCCGCATGGGCGTGGTGCTGGCCTGCGATGCCGAGCCGGAGCACTCCAAGCTGAAATATCTGTTCGACGTAGCCCCGGCTTCGGCCTGCCTGACCCCGGAGCTGCTGCGGCTGGTGCATTTTTTAAAGGAGCGCACCTTTTGTACCTATTACGAGGCCGTCAAGGCGGTCATTCCGTATGGTGCGCAGTACAAGCCCGCCGTGGCGGCAGACGGTGTGACCCCAGTGCTGCAAAAGCAGCTTACCCGCCACACCGAAAACGCCTATAAGCTGGTGAGCACACTGCCGCAAAAGCCAAAGCCTACGGCAAAACAGCTGGCGGCGGTGGCATTGCTGAGCGGCGGCCCTCGCACCCTGAACGAGCTGGAGGATAAAGGCATCAGCCGCGCGGTGCTGGATAACCTGTGCACCAAGGGCGTGCTGGAATGCAGCAAGGTGAATAAGTCCATCGACCTGTACGCCTCCATTCCGCTCCGCAACGAGCCTATCACTCTCACCGAACAGCAGCAGGCCGCTTACGACACGCTGCTGCCCAAGTTAGAAGATGCAGCACCTCATTCGGCGCTGCTGTACGGTGTGACCGGCAGCGGCAAGACGCTGGTGTTTTTAAAGCTGATTTCCCGCTGTCTGGAGCTTGGCCGCAAGGCACTGGTACTGGTGCCGGAGATCAGCCTGACCCCGCAGATGATCCTGCGGTTAAAAGGGCAGTTCGGCCGCCGGGTGGCGGTGCAGCACTCCGCGCTCAACCACACCGAGCGTCTGCTGCAATGGCAGATGATCCAGGATGGCGGTGCAGATATCGTGGTGGGCACCCGCAGCGCGGTGTTTTCGCCGCTGGAAAATATCGGCCTTATCATCATTGACGAAGAGCAGGAACACACCTACCGGTCGGAATCCGCACCGCGCTACTCTGCCCACGAGGTCGCCCGGCAGCGTGCTGCCGAAAACGGTGCACTGCTGCTTCTGGCCAGCGCCACCCCCAGCACCGAGAGCTTTTACGCTGCGCAGAATGGCCGCACCCAGCTGGTGCGCCTGACCAAGCGCTACGGCGGCAACCCACTGCCCAGTGTGCAGATCGTGGATATGCGGGCAGAACTGGCTGCGGGTAATCCCCGCGAGATCAGCCTTGCGCTGGAAGACGCCATCCGCCGCAATCTGGACGCAGAAAAGCAGACCATTCTTCTGCTCAACCGCCGGGGCTACCAGACCATTGCCCAGTGCGAGGACTGCCGCGAGGTGCTCAAGTGCCCCAAGTGCAGCGTGCCCATGGTGTACCACAAATCAGCACATAAGGTGCTGTGCCACTATTGCGGTTCCCAGCAGGAGCCGCCGCCCACCCTTTGCCCGGTCTGCGGCGGCAAGCTGCAGTACCGGGGCTTCGGCACCCAGAAAGCTGAGGAGGAGCTGGCAAAGCTTTTCCCGGAGGCGCGGGTGCTGCGCATGGATCAGGACTCCACTGCCGCCAAGGACGCCCACGAAAAGCTGCTTGCCAAATTTGCAGCGCATGAATATGACATCATGGTGGGCACTCAGATGGTGGCAAAAGGGCTGGACTTCGAGGACGTGACCCTTGTGGGCGTTCTGGGCATTGATTCGCTGCTGTTTGCACAGGGTTTCCGGGCATACGAGAACGTGTTCAGCCTGATCACGCAGGTGGTGGGACGCAGCGGCCGTGCAAAGGAGCCCGGCTTTGCCATCATCCAGACCACCGACCCGGACAACCCGGTGCTCACCCTTGCCGCCGCGCAGGATTACGATGCTTTTTACGAGCAGGAGATTGCCTACCGCAAGCTGGGACTGTACCCTCCTTTCTGCGGGCTGTGCGTCATCGGCTTTGCCGGTGCAAAGGAGAACGAGGTGGCGCACGCCGCTGCCCGCTTCTCGGCACTTTTAGGACAGCAGGCGGCCAAGCAGCCGGATCTGCCCCTGCGCATTTTGGGCCCCACGCCCGGCAGCATTGAAAAGATCAACGACACCTACCGCTATAAGCTTACCGTCAAGTGCCGCAACGACCACCGCTTCCGCGACCTTGTGCGTGCAGCACTGGCACTGTATGAAAAAGAAAAACTGCCATCCAAGGCATCGGTCGTGGTAGACCTGCACTCGGATGGTGACATCTGATAAAACTGGAGGTACCATTATGGCTATCCGTAATATTGTAAAAGAAGGCGACCCCATCCTGAACAAGGTCTGCCGCCCTGTAACCAATTTTGACGACCGTCTGGCCACCCTGCTGGACGATATGCGCGAGACCATGATCGCCGCCGACGGCGTGGGTCTGGCAGGCCCGCAGGTGGGCATGATGCGCCGCCTGTTCGTGGTGTGGGACACCACCGACGCCCCGGAGGAGATCCCCGAGGATTACGAGTACAAGTTCATTGATTTCGTCAACCCCGAGATCCTTGCCGTTTCTGAGGAAGAAGAGACCGCCTACGAGGGATGCCTGTCCTTCCCGGGACACAACGGCGCTGTGACCCGCCCGGTTGCCGTCAAGGTGCGTGCGCAGGATCGCAACGGCGAATGGTTCGAGCTGGAAGCCGACGGTCTGCTGGGCCGCTGCATCCAGCACGAGAACGACCATCTGGACGGCATCACCATTATGGAGTCCAGCGAGTACTTCTATGAGGATACCGAGGAAGGCAAAAAGGCCGCCCGCGAAGCGAAAGGAAACAACTGATGCGCATTTTGTTCATGGGCACGCCGGATATTGCTGCCGAGTGCCTGAAAGCCCTATATGCCGCCGGGCACGATATCTGTGCCGTGTACACCCGGCGGGATAAGCCGGTCGGACGCAAGCAGGTGCTCACCGCGCCGCCGGTCAAGGAGGTTGCTCTGGCGCACGGTACACCCGTGTTCCAGCCCCGCACCCTGCGGGACGGCAGCGAGGATGAAAACATCCGCGCCCTCGCCCCGGAACTGATCGTAGTGGTGGCCTATGGCTGCATCCTGCCGAAGTCCGTGCTGGAAATGCCCCGCTACGGCTGCATCAATCTGCACGTTTCGCTGCTGCCGAAGTATCGCGGCAGCGCCCCGGTGCAGTGGTCGGTGCTGAACGGTGACGCTGAGACCGGCGTTTCCATCATGCAGATGGACGAGGGTCTGGATACCGGCGATGTGCTGTACTGCAAAAAAATCGCCATCGACCCCGAGGAGACCAGCGGTGAATTGTTCGACCGCGTTACCGCTGTGGGTGCCGAAGCCCTGTGTGAGACCGTTCCCCAGATCGCAGCGGGCACTCTGACCGCTGTGCCGCAGGCGCACGAGAATGCTACCCTTGCCCCCATGCTGAACAAGGAGATGGCTGAGTTCCACCTGACCGACACTGCTGCCCATATCCATAACTGGGTGCGCGGCATGAACCCTTGGCCGGGTGCGTGGTTCGTCACCTCCGGTGGCAAAAAGCTCAAGGTGATGTCCAGCCGCGTGGCCACCGCCAACGGCGAAGCCCCCGGCACGGTGCTGGCCACAAAGCCCCTGACCGTAGCCTGCGGCGAGGGCGCTATCCAGCTGCTGGAAGTTGTGCCGGAGGGCAAAAAGCCCATGGATGGCACCGCCTTTGCAGCGGGTCTGCGCCTGAAAACGGGGGATAACCTCTGATGGCCGCAAATCCGCGTGCGGCAGCAGTTGCCGCACTGATACGGCAGGAGCAAGACGGCTTTTCCAATCTGGTGCTGGATGCAGAGCTCAAACGCCAAAAGCTGGAAGGCCGGGATAAGGCCTTTGCAAGCGCCATCTTCTACACCGTGCTGGAACACCGCGGCACACTGGACTATATTCTGGAGCAATTTCTGCCCAAGGGTCTGGCAAAGCTGGATGCACCCGTGCGAGAGATTTTACGCGCTGCACTGGCACAGGCACGCTATATGCAGGTGCCTGTCTCCGCTGCGGTGAACGAGGCAGTCAAGCTGACCCGCACCTTTAAAAAATCCAGCGCCTCCGGCCTTGTCAACGCCGTGCTGCGTAAAGCCTGCGGCTATGATTTAGACGCTGCCGTCTTTACAGACGAGATCCAGCGCCTGATGGTTTTAGGCTCTGCCGGGCGGGATGTGGCAGAATTTCTCCACAAAAACTACCCGGATGAAGCACTGGGCATCCTGACCTATCAGGCCGATGGCGGTTTGACTAGCCTGCGCGCAAACCCCCTCAAGGCCAGCGCTGCACAGCTGTGCGCCATGCTTACAGAGCAGGGCGTGGCAGAGGTGCGGCAGGGCATCGTGCCCGGCAGCGTGCTGGCGCGGTTTGCGGGCAGCCCGGCAGACAACGAGCTCTTCCGGCAGGGCTACTACCATGTGGAGGGGCAAGCCAGTCAGCTGGCAGCTCTTTGCGTAGGTGCAGCCCCCGGCGAGACGGTGCTGGATCTGTGTGCTGCCCCCGGCGGCAAGACCATTCTGCTGGCCGAGCAGATGCAGGGCGCAGGAGAACTGTACAGCTGTGATGCGGCAGAGAACCGTGTGGGTCTTATCCGCACCGCTGTGGATCGCATGGGCTTTACCGGGGTGCACACCCTGTGCAACGATGCCACCAAACCGAACCCTGCACTGCCCATGGCAGACCGCATCCTGACGGATGTGCCTTGCAGCGGTTTGGGCATTCTGGCAAAAAAGCCGGATCTCCGCTATAAAAAGCTGGAAGCTGCCCGGCAGGCAGAGCTGCTTGCCACGCAGGCGGCAATTCTGGATACTGCTGCGGCGCTGCTCAAGGCAGGTGGGCGGTTGGTCTATTCCACCTGCACCATCGACCCGGAAGAAAATCAGCAGCAGATTGCATCCTTTTTGCAGCGTCACCCGGAATTTGCGGTCTGCGCACCGGATGTGCCGCTGCCCGCCGGAATGACGACAGGGGAGCACGGCTGCCTTTCGGTGCCCACCCGCACCGGCATGGATGGCTTTTTCCTGTGTGTGCTGCAAAAAGCCGCCGCAACGCAATAAGCACGACCTTCGTGGGTCGTATCCTCTTATAGGAGAACAGAATGGAACAAAAACGCTGTATTTCTTCCCTGACGCTGGCAGAATTGACTGCTGAACTGAAAGCGCTGGGACAGCCGGGTTTCCGGGCAAAGCAGATCTTCCACTGGGTGCACCAGAAGCTGGTCACCGAGTTTTCTGCTATGACCGACCAGCCCAAGACCCTGCTGGCAAAGCTGGAAGAAACCTTTTATATCGCTGCACCGCAGATCGAGCGCCGTCAGGAGGCTAAGGACGGTACTGTAAAGTATCTGCTGCGCATGGCCGACGGCAACTGCATCGAGACCGTTGTTATGCGTTACCACTACGGCAATACCGTGTGTGTGTCCACGCAGGTGGGCTGCCGCATGGGCTGCCGGTTCTGCGCCTCCACACAGGCGGGGCGGGTGCGCAACCTTGAAGCAGGTGAAATCTGCTCCGAGATCTACACCGCTCAGAAGGATATCGGCGAGCGCATCTCCCATATCGTGCTCATGGGTATCGGCGAGCCGCTGGACAACTTCGACGAAGTGATGCGCTTTTTGGAGAATATCACCTCGCCCGAGGGCGTCAACATCGGTATGCGCAACATCAGCCTTTCCACCTGCGGCCTTGTGCCTAAGATCGACCAGCTGGCGGAAAAAAAGCTGCAGCTTACCCTTTCCATCTCGCTGCACGCACCCACCAACCAGATCCGCAGCAGCATGATGCCGGTCAACGATGCCTATCCGGTGGAGCAGCTGATCCAGACCGTGCGCCGGTATCAGGAGACCACCGGACGCCGGGTCAGCTTTGAATATTCCATGGTGCGCGGTGTCAATGATTCTGATGTCTGCGCAAAGCAGCTGGCAGACCTGATCCGGGGCATGGGTGCTCATGTAAATCTGATCCCCATCAACCCGGTGGACGGCAGCCCGTATTCCGCTACGGATGCGGCCAATGTGCGCCGGTTTCAGCAAAAGCTTGAAAGCCTTGGCGTAAACGCCACGGTGCGCCGCCGCCTTGGTAGCGAGATCAGCGCCGCCTGCGGCCAGCTGCGCCGCGACGAAATGAACGGCAAGGCATAAATAGAGGGAGAAACCTATGAAACTTGCAGGAAAAACGGATGTAGGACGCGTCCGGCAGGACAATCAGGATGATTACCGTGCCGGGGAACTGCCCGGCGATGCCGCATGGGCGCTGGTATGCGATGGCATGGGCGGCGCACGCGGCGGGCGGGAGGCTTCGCAGTGTGCGTGCAGCGTCATCGAGCGCTGCTTTCAGGAGCAGTACAGCCAGTGCATCCCCGGCGAAGAGGAGACTTTTCTGAAAAAAGCGCTGCTCAGCGCCAACCGCTATGTGTTCCAGAAGGCACTGCGGGAGGAGTCTCTGGCCGGTATGGGCACCACCGCTGTCTGCGCTTTGGTGCGCGGCGGCAAGGCCTATCTGAGCCATGCGGGCGATTCCCGCGCCTATCTGTACCGGGACGGTAAGCTGGCGCAGCTGACCCACGACCACTCCTATGTGCAGGAGCTGGTGGACTGCGGCACCATCACGCAGGAGCAGGCAGAGCATCACCCGCAGAAAAACATCATTACCCGGGCGCTGGGCGTAGATTACCGGCTGGAGCCGGAGTTCACCACCGTGGCGCTGCAGGCAGGGGACGTTCTGCTGCTGTGCACGGATGGCCTGACCAATGCCGTGCCCACAGAGCAGCTGGAGCAGTTGCTGCGCAGCGGGTCTTTTTATGATCTGCCGGATGTTCTGATCCGCACCGCCAATGAAAATGGCGGCCCGGACAACATCACCGCCCTGCTGGTGGGAATAGAGCCGATGGAGGTGCGCCATGGATAACCTGATCGGTAAAAGACTGGACGGCTTGTACGAGGTGCAGGAACTGATCGGCTCCGGCGGCATGGCCAATGTGTATAAGGCGGTCATGCGGGGACAGAACGGCCCTGTGCCCGCCGGGACTGTGGTAGCCGTCAAGGTGCTGCGGCAGGAATATATGCACGACCCGGATCTTGTGCGCCGCTTTAAAAACGAATCCAAGGCCATCTCCCTGCTGAACCACCCCAACATCGTCAAGGTGTACGATGTTTCGGTCAATGACCATTTGCAATATATCGTCATGGAGTATGTGGACGGCATGACCCTGCGCGAGTACCTCAACGAGCGGGGCGGCAAGCTTTCCAGCCGGGAGACTGTGCACTTCATCTCCCAGATCCTCAAGGCGCTGGAGCACGCCCACGCCAACGGCATCGTGCACCGGGATATCAAGCCACAGAACATTATGCTGCTGGATAACGGCCAGCTGCGCATGATGGACTTCGGCATCGCCCGCATTTCCCGGGCAGATAACCAGATGCTGGCCGGCAAGGCGATGGGCAGTGTGCATTATATCAGCCCGGAGCAGGCAAAAGGCGACGAGACCGACCGCACCAGCGACATCTACTCGGTAGGCGTCATGATGTACGAGATGCTCTCTGGGCATCTGCCCTTTGATGCAGATGACGTGGTAGAGGTTGCCATCAAGCAGATCTCGGACGAGCCCCGCTCGCTGCACGAGCTGGCACCGGAGGTGCCCTATGCGCTGGTGGAGATCACCGAAAAAGCCATGGCAAAGCTTCCACAGAACCGCTACCCCTCGGCAAAGGCGATGCTGGAAGCACTGGACACCTATGTGCAGAACCCCTCCGTGCTGTTTGAATATCAGTATATTACAGAAGAAGCACCCGAAAAGGTGGTGAAACGTACCATGAACCAGAACCGCGCGATCCGTCAGAATGAACAGCCCACCCCCCGCAAAAATGGCAAAAGCAAGTCGGGTAAAAAGCGCCGTACCGTCTTTTTGCCTGCATTGTTCGGCATCACCATTGCCTTTGCACTGGCCTGCATGGCACTGTGCTGGATGATCCTGAACGACTCCTCCAACCTGATGAACAACAAGGCCGACGTCACCCTTGGGGATTATATCGGCATGACCAAGGATCAGGCCATGGCCACGGATCAGATCGCATCCGGCCAGATCTCCCCGGAGTGGGAAGAAGAGTACAACAGCAACTATGCGGCCGGTTATATCTATAAGCAGTCGCCGGTGTCCGGCCGCACCGTCCGCGAGGGTCAGAGCGTGACTTTGACCGTCAGTCTGGGCACCCAGTATGTCACGGTGCCGGACCTGACCAACTATGTGCAGACCGATGCCGAGCAGCAGCTCAAGGCACTGGGCGTTTCGGTGCTGGTCACGCAGGCTGTGGATACCACCGTGGCCTCTGGCGCGGTCATCCGCACCGACCCTGCCGCCGGTACGCAGGTAGCGGCAGGCTCTACGGTCATCCTTTATATCAGCCGTCCGCAGGTAGCTACCACCACCAAGGTGCCCTCGCTTACCGGCATGAGCGTGGATGATGCCCGCACCCTGCTGGTGCAGAACCATCTTGGCCTTGGCAGCCAGAGCGAAGAATACAGCGACCAGCCTGCAGGTACAGTGCTCAGCCAGAACCCGGCGGCAGGTACTACCGCGAAGCTGAACAGCCGCGTAAATGTTGTGGTCAGTGCGGGCGCTGCACCGGCACAGGAACCGGAGCAGCCGGGCGGCGAAGGCACTCCTGGTACGGGCGAAGGTACTTCCGGCACCACGGGTGAAGGCTCTTCCGGCGGCGAGAGCACCGGCGGCAGCGGCGAGTCAAGTTCCAGCAGCTCCACCGGCGGCGGTATTCTGGACTGGTGGTCCTCGCTGCTGGGCTGATGGAGGATGTGCATGAACGGTTATATCGTAAAAGGCATCGGCGGCTTTTACTATGTAAAAACGCCTGATGGCATCGTGGAGTGCAAGCCCCGCGGCATCTTCCGCAAACAGAAGATCACCCCCGTGGCTGGGGATGAGGTGGCGCTGGAGACCGAAAATGGCGCAACGGTCATTGCACAGATCGCGCCCCGCAAAAACGTTTTTGTGCGCCCGCCGGTGGCAAATCTGGATGTGCTGTTCCTTGTGGCCAGCACCACCCAGCCCACCCCCAGCACGCTGGTGCTGGATAAGCTTTCGGCCATTGCGGTGGATAAGGGCGTGCAGCCGGTGGTGGTGTGCACCAAAAGCGACCTTGCCGAGACAGATTTTCTGGCAAACGCCTACGCAAAGTCCACCTTGCCGTTTATCCGTATCGACTACGAAAGCGGCGCCGGACTGGATGAAGTAAAGCAGTGGATCAACGGCAGGCTGTGCGCCTTTTGCGGCAACTCCGGTGTGGGTAAATCCACCCTGCTGAACGCATTGCTGCCGGACGCTGCCCGCGAGACCAGCGCTATCAGCCAGAAGCTGGGGCGCGGCCGCCACACCACCCGCGAGGTGACCATCTTTGAAGCCTACGGCGGACGCATTGCCGATACCCCGGGCTTTGCCAGTTTGGAGGCGAACCGTGCCGGGTTCATCCCCAAGGAGAATCTGGAGCACGCCTTTCCGGAATTTGGCCCTTATCTGGGTCAGTGCCAGTTTACCGGCTGTTCCCACCGCAGCGAAAAAGGCTGCGCTGTGCGGGCGGCGCTGGCAGAGGGCAAGCTTTCCCAGACCCGGTACGACAGCTACTGCGCCATGTATGACGAAGTAAAGGATGTCAAGGATTGGCAGCGCCCGAAAGTGTAAAACGGAAGGAAGAATAAAATGTCCCGTTGTGTGATCCTTTCCGCCTGCCCGGTGCAGCCGGAGCTCCGGCGCCTGCTGCGCAGCGATGATTTCATCATTGCCTGCGATGCGGGCTACCGCAACTGCGAACGGCTGGGCTGTAAACCGGATATCATTGTAGGCGATTTTGATTCCGCGCCCTGTCCGCAGCAGGATACGGACGATATCGTTGTTCTTCCCCACGTCAAGGACGACACCGATACCGAATATGCCGCAAAGCTTGCTGCGCAAAAGGGCTTTGACGAGGTGCTTTTGCTGGGTGCACTGGGCGGCAAGCGGGTAGAGCACACCCTTGCAAACCTGTGCACCGGCCTTGGGCTGGAGCAGCGCGGCATCCGTGCCGCCTTGCAGGACGAGCGCTCCCGCATCACCTTTGTGTTGCCGGGCGAGAGCCGTCGCTATCCCAAGGAGGAGTTCTTCTACTTTTCAGCTTTCCCTATGGAAGGGCGCGCCGAGGGCGTGTGCGAAAAAGGCTCCTTCTACGAGTTGGAGGATGCCGTGCTCACAGCAGGTTATCCGCTGGGTGTGAGCAACGAGTACGCCGAAGGCTCAGACTGCATCACCGTCAGCACCAGACAGGGTGCGCTTGTGGTGGTGGAGACCATCGCAGATTGAACCCTCCCGGAACATTTTTGCCTGTCAGACGCTATAATGGGGTAAACATGAGTGAAAGGCGGGGTGGAGATGCAGGTAGTGGTCATTCGCAGCCCGAAAGCGTTGTGCGGCATTCTGCGCAAGCTGTTCGGCATCCGCAAAGAGAACTGAATCCATAAAAGGCCGGTGTGTGGCAAAGCTGCTGCACACCGGCCTTTTGCTGTCGGCATACCGCCGCCTGCCGCCGCATACACTCTTACGGAAACGGACAGGGAAAGGAGCGCACTGCACATGGAACTGAAGATATTCCGGGACACGCTGCCGCAGGGCGGGGCAGGCTGTACCGTAAAAGCAGAACTTCCGCTGGAAACTGAGATCCGTATCTCAGATGATTTGCCGCCGGTGGGGAAACTTGTCAAATGCTTTATCCACCCGGTAGTGCTGCAACGGCAGCTGCAGCCGGGCAGGCTTACCTTAGAGGGCTATCTGCGCTGCACGGTGTTTTACCAGAGCGAAACAGAAAAAGGCCTGTGCCAGACCGAGCAAAAGCTGCCCTTTACCCGGCAATTGGAGCTGCCGGAGCTTGCCTTTACGGCATGGACAGCTGTGGTGGAAGGGCAGACGGAGTACCTTAACACCCGCGCAGCAGACCCGCGCCGTATCGAGGTACGGGGAGCCTACGGGCTGGTGGTCACGGTGCACACCCAGTGCAAGACTGAGGTCATTACGGCATTGGCAGATGGTGGCATTGAGCAGCAGCTGCGCACACTGCAAGGCGTGCGCGGCGTGGCGGTGTTGGATAAGCTGGTGACCTTGGAGGGTGAACTGGTCTTTGCAAAGCCCCCGGCGGCTGTACTGGATATTACCGGCAACGCCTGTGTAGGAGAGGTAAAGCTGCTTGCCGGTAAAGTTGTGGTCAAGGGGGAGCTGCGGGTGCAGTGTGCGTGGCGGACAGAAGGGGACACTGCCCTGCAAAGTCAGGCGGCGGCGCTGCCCTTCCAGCAGGTGATAGATTTAGAGGGGATTACCGAGGACTGCCATTGTCTGTGTGTAGCAGAGCCGGTGGGGTTTACCCTGTCGCAGGCAGAAAGCGCCGCCGCCCAACTAACGGCGAACGTCATGCTGCATCTGCGGGCATGGCGCAGCTACCAGCTGCAAGTAGCTGTGGATGCTTTTTCAACCCGGTTTGAAACGGAGCTCAAACCGCAGCCACTCGTCACAGAGCAACTGCTCTGCACCCTGAACGATACCGCCACTGCCACAGGTTCCGGCCCGCTGCCGGATGCGGGGGCACAGCTGCGGGCCTGCTTTGTGCACTACGGCCCCCAGCAGACCATCCAAAAAGGGGAGGGCTGGGTGCTTGCCGCCAAAGCGGTGGTAACAGCCCTTGCAGAGAATACCCTCGGCGAGCTGGAAAGCTACGAGAAAACCTTGGAAGTCGCTATCCCGCTGCCCATCTCGCCGCCGGAGGGAACGGCATTCGTGCCGGAATGCTGGCTGAGCACCGAGAACGTGCAATGCACCTGTGCGGGCGGCACACTGGAAGCTACCATTACCGTCCGGGCAGAGGGCACGATCTTAGGCTGTACCACCAGCCCGGTCATTGGCAGCATCACTCTTAGCGACCCGCTGCCCGATACCGACCCCGAGATCGCGCTGCGGATCTACTACGCGCAGGCCGGGGAGGAGGTGTTCGCAGTGGCACGGCGGTTCCATGTGGCTCCGGCGCAGATCCTTGCCGCAAACCAGCTAGAAGAGGAACTTGCCAGTCTGCCGCAGGCACAGCGGCTGCTGATCCCGGTCACCTGAGCCGCAAACTTAACTGTACCCCTTTCCCGGACGGAACGAGCTGCCGCTCCAGGAAGGGGGATTTTTTTTGCCCGTGCCTGCGCAGAAAAAAGCAGCCAAAGAATTACTAAAAGTCTCTACAAAAGGGCACTCAAAATAGAACGCATTATCGACGCAAAATATAACAAATATACGTTTAGTATCTTTCATAGGTGATTCAAAATCAACGTATGAACTGAACTGATATCGATTTCAATGTGTGGGAATGCTTTAAAAATACGATTTGTATTTAACGCTTTGCAGAGCGTCTATGGATGTGGTATACTAAGGGAGATACAAATGCAAACGACTACCGCTTGCCTGCTGTGTCCGGTGTACAGCACAGTTTTTGTCGGGTAAGCAGCACGGCGGGCGGTAAAATGATATCGCGGGAGAGTGGAATATTTGGAACTGGAACAGGCAAAAAAACGCGTGGAAGAGCTGCGCGCAGTCATTGAGAAAAACAACCGGCTTTACTATGATCAGGATGCACCGGAGCTGGAAGATTTTGAATACGATGCCCTGACGCGGGAGCTGAAGGAGTTGGAAGAACAGTTTCCTCAGCTGATCACAGCAGCATCGCCTACCCAGAAGGTGGGTGGCACTGCCAGCAGCAAGCTGCCTAAGGTGACCCACGCTGTCAAGATGGAAAGCCTGCTGGATGCGTTCTCCTTCGATGAGCTGCGGGACTTTGACCGCCGCGTCCGCGAAGCCGGGGTCACACCGGAATATGTTGTGGAGATCAAGATCGATGGTCTTTCCTGCAGCTTGGAGTATGAGAACGGGCAGCTTGTCCGTGCCTCTACCCGCGGCGATGGCGTTGTGGGCGAGGATGTTACCGCAAATGTGCGCGCTATCCGCAGCATCCCCAAGACCCTTAAAGACGCACCGGAGTTTCTGGAGGTGCGGGGCGAGGTATATATGCCCCACAAGGCCTTTCAGCACCTGTGCGCCGAGCAGGAATTGCAGGGTGCTGCACCCTTCAAAAACCCCCGCAATGCAGCGGCCGGTTCTCTGCGGCAGAAGGATGCCCGTATCACCGGCAGCCGAGGACTTTCCATCTTTGTGTTTAATGTGCAGCAGGTCCGGGGCAAGATTCTGACCAAGCACTCCGAAAGTCTGGATTACCTCAAGAGCCTTGGCTTACCGGTATCGCCGCGTTACCATGTGGTGCACGATATCGAGGATGCCATTGCCGAGATCGAGAACATCGGCCAGAACCGTGCCAAACTGGATTTTGACATGGACGGTGCCGTTATCAAGGTGAACGATTTTGCCCAGCGGGAGTTGATGGGTTCTACCAACAAATTCCCGCGCTGGGCAATCGCCTTCAAGTACCCGCCGGAGGTCAAGGAGACCACCCTGCGCAGCATCGAGGTAGCAGTGGGACGCACCGGCGTGCTTACCCCCACTGCCTGCTTTGACCCGGTGTTTCTGGCAGGTACTACGGTAGCCCGCGCCACCCTCCACAACGAGGACTTCATCCGGCAGTTCGGACTGTGCATCGGGGACACCATTCAGGTGCGCAAGGCGGGCGATATCATCCCGGAGGTCATCGGGGTCACCCATCATGCAAAGGACGCTGAACCCTACACCATGCCTACGGTCTGCCCCTCCTGCGGCGCGCCGGTGGTGCATCTGGAGGACGAAGCCGCCCTGCGCTGTGTGAACCCGGAGTGCCCGGCACAGGCGCTGCGCAATATCATCCATTTTGCATCCCGGGACGCCATGGATATCGAGGGCATGGGCGAGGCAGTGGCTACCCAATTGGTGGAAAAAGAGCTGGTGCATTCCGCAGCAGATATCTACACGCTGACCCGGGAACAGCTGCTGGAGCTGGACAAATTCAAGGAGAAAAGCGCAGACAATTTGTTACGGGCCATTACTGCCTCCAAGCAGAACAATCTGGATAAGCTTCTGTTCGGCTTTGGCATCCGCAATATCGGTGATAAGGCGGCAGCGCTGTTGGCAGAACATTTCGGCACGCTGCAAGCTATCCGGGAAGCCACCGCAGAGCAGATCAGCGAGATCGACGGCTTTGGCGGCGTGATGGCGCAGAGCGTGGTGGAATTCTTTGCCAAGGAAGGCACCACCGATCTTGTGCACCGCTTGGCAGATGCCGGGGTCAATATGCAGTGGAAGGGCGAGCCGAAGGGGGACAAGCTGGCGGGCAAAACGCTGGTGGTCACCGGTACGCTGGAGACCCTCTCCCGCAACGAAGCCGAAGCGCTCATCGTGAAAAACGGCGGCAAAGCCAGCGGCTCCGTCTCCAAAAAAACGGCCTATGTGGTGGCTGGTGCGGCGGCGGGCTCCAAGCTGACCAAGGCGCAGGCGCTGGGCGTGCCGGTGCTGACCGAGCAGGAGTTCCTTGCCATGCTGCAGGATGCCCCGGCAGAACAGGAAACGACTTAAAGCGCCCTATCAAATGTCAAAATACAAATAATTTCAAAAGCTTCTGCAACGCTGTTGCAGGGGCTTTTTTGTTTGATTGTTCCCAGTTCTAAGAACGCGCAAAGCGCATACAATGCTAGCACAAAGCTTTCGTGGAAGGAGAAACCAAAGTGGACGAGTATTACCGGGCTGTCAAAGCCCTTCCCGCTTGGCTGGCATCGCCGCTGGCACAGCTGCCTGAACAAACGGCAGTGCGCGTGCAGGAGCTGCGGCTGCGTATAGGCTGTGCGGTCACGTTTACCGTACAAGGACGGCAATGCGCTGCTTCAGTTTTGCCGGGTTGTCCACCGGCATTGGCTGCAATGCGGCTGGATGCGCTGCAGATAGAGGAGATCTTCTACACCCTTTGCAACGGCTCGGTACACACCCACGAAAGGGAGCTTTCCGAGGGCTACCTGACCACTGCTGCCGGTAACCGTGTGGGCGTAGCGGGGCAGTTCGTGCGGCGGGAAGGGCAGTGCATTACCCTGCAACGGGTTACCTCGCTCAACCTGCGGATCGCACGCAGCTGCACCATCTGCCTGCCGCCTGAACTGGACAAGCTGCTGGAACAGCACTTTACCGGGCTGCTGGTGGTGGGAGAGCCCGGCAGCGGCAAGACCACCCTGCTGCGCACCATCGCCCGGACGCTGGCCGAGCGGCAGCGTCTGGTGGCAGTGGTGGACGAGCGGGGCGAGCTTTTCCCGCCGGAGCAGCCCCTGCCGCCGCTGGAGCGCGTTGGCGGGGTGGATAAAGCCCGTGCCGTCCAGATGGCGCTGCGCACGCTGGCACCGCAGGTGATCCTGCTGGACGAGCTGGGCAGTCTGGAGGAAACGATGGCACTGGAACAGGGCTTTTTCAGCGGGGTGGACTTTATTGCTAGCATCCATGCGCCGGATGCCGCACAGGCGCAGTGCCGCCCACAGGTGCAGACCCTGCTGCAACGCGGGATGCTGCGGCAGCTGGTCGTCCTTGCCGGGCGGGAGAACCCAGGCTGCATCCGGGAGATGTGCGCCGTATGAGCAGATTTCTGCGCGGGTTTGGCCTGCTTTTGCTCCCGCTGTGCGGCTGGCTGGCGGGGGACGCAGTACAAGCCGGAACCACCCTGCATCTTGCCGCTTTGCAGCGCACCATCGAGCTATTACAGCGCATCCGGCAGGAGATACAGTACCGCCGGGCAGACCTGCAAAGTCTCTACCGGCAGCTTTGCCGCGAGGGGCTGTTAGCGCAAGCTCCCGGCGGTACATTGCAGCAGCTGCCTGCGCCGGGGCAGCTTTCGGCGGCAGAGCGCGCCTGTTTTACAGAGTGCTTTGGCGGTCTTGGTCGTGCAGAGGCCGCACAGGAATGCGAACGGCTAGGCTACTATACGGCGCGGTTTGAGGACTATTTACAGCAGGCGCGCCGCACAGCGCAGCGGCAGGCCGGTCTGCCGCACCGTCTAGGGCTGGCGGGCGGTATGATGCTAGCGCTGCTCTTTTGGTAAAGGCTGTACGGAACAAAGGAGAAACGGATGGATATCGAGCTTGTGTTCAAAATTGCGGCCATCGGCATTATTGTGGCAGTGCTTAATCAGCTGCTCATCCGCTCCGGGCGGGAGGATCAGGCCATGATGACCACGCTGGCCGGGCTTGTAGTGGTGCTCTCCATTCTGGTCAAGCAGATCAGCGCCCTGTTTGCCACCATCCGGTCTCTGTTTGCGCTGTGAGCACGGCGGTTCTGGTGCTGGTGGCGCTGTTGCTGGTAGCCTTTGCCGGTATTCTATTACAACGGTATTCCCCGGCGTTTGCACTGCTGCTTTCGCTGGGTGCGGCGGTGTGGCTACTGCTCCGTCTGGCACAGCCGCTGCGCGGGGTACTGCAAGCACTCGTGCAGCTGGGGCAGCGCACCAATGCACCGGCCTTTTCCTGTCTTTTGCGCAGCGCGGGGATCTTGCTGCTGGCGGATTACGTCCGCACCCTCTGTGAGGAAGCCGGAGCGGATACCCTTGCATGGTGCGCCGGGCTGGCGGGGCGATGTCTCGTACTGGCGGCAGTATGGCCGCTGCTGGAGCAGATATTCCAGACGATCTGGGGGTTGGCGGGATGAAAAAACGCGGCCTTATCATTTGCGTGGCAGCGCTGTGCATTCTGTGCAGCATTACCGCCCTGAGAGCTGCGGCCGCGGAAGCTGCACCGTGGCAGAGCTATCTTGACAAAGCACCCGTACAAGCCGAGCAGTTTGCGGCAGATCCGCTGGGCACCTTACTGCGTTTGTTTGCCGCCGAGCCGGTGCAATTGCTGCGGGAAGTACTGCAACAATATGCCGGTATTCTGCTTTTTTTATCGCTGGCTGCCGGGCTGGCATTTCTCTTGCAGGACACTGCCGACAAAGCACTGCTGGAACTGGCAGCTGCCGGCGGCTGCGGCGTTTTATTGTGGCAGGAACTGGACAAGCTTGCCGCCGCTCTGTGCACCCGGATGGCCGGGTGGAAAAGCTATCTGCTGGGCTTTTTGCCGGTATACAGCGGCGTACTGGCGGCGGGTGGCGAATGGAACGCCGGAGCTGCCGCAAACGGTTTTCTGCTCACGGTGCTGTGCTTTATTGCACAGGCGGTCACGCTCTGGCTGCAGCCGCTGCTGCGCAGCTACCTTGCCATCAGCATGGCTTGCGGCATCAGTTCCCGCAAAAGCCTGTCCGAGGGCTGTACTCTGACCGGGCGGCTGCTGCGACAGGCCATCGGCTGGGCGGGCAAAGCATTTGCCGCCCTGATGAGCCTTCAGCGCGTGGTAACGGTACAGTTGGATCGCTCTGCTTCTCGTCTGGGGCAGCTGCTGACCGGCAGCGTGCCCATTGTAGGGCAGGCGCTGAGCAGCGCGGCAGACGCAGTGCTGGCCGGGATGCAGCTGCTCAAAAGCACCCTTGGTATTGCCGCATTGCTCAGCATCGGGGCAGAGTTTGCACCCCTGTATCTCGGGCTGCTGGTACATCTGTTCTTTCTGTCCTGCTGCAGCTGGCTTGCCGGGATCGGCGGGCTGGAGCATTGCCATAAGCTGCTGCAATGCTTTGCCGAAGCCGTGCGCTGCATGGCGGCAGTTACGGCCTTATTTTTCATGTTGTTTGTGGTAGGCATCGCGCTGCTGATGCTGACAGGGGGTGGTTAGATGCAGGCATTTCAGCGGGCTGCGGCAGTGTTCTGCATGGCGTGCATCGGCGCGGAACTGGTCAGTCTTTTTGGCGGGCAAAGCTGGGCAGGCCGGTGCATAAAAGCCGTAGCCGGGTTATATATTTTAGCAGTCCTTCTTGCGCAGCTGCCGCACCTGCCGGGCAAGGTTCTGACCGCTTTTTCGGGGAATACAGCCCCATCGGCCACATCCACTGCACAGCAGGATGCGCTGGAAGCGGAGATCCTGACCGGGACCAAAGCCCGGCTGGAGGAGTATTGCACCGCACAGTGCCGACAGCAATTCGGGCTGGACATTCGCATGTCGGTCACACTGGAAAAAGCCGGGCAGCAGGTCGTGGTAAAAAAAGCCGTTGCTGCCTTCCCGGCGGGATGCACTGCTGCGCAAAAGCAGGAAGTGCTCAGCTTTTTGCAGCAGACGCTGGGTGCTTCCACGGCAGCGGAGGAGAGCACACCATGAAAAAGAACGAATTGCTTTCCACTTTGCGCTCTTTGCAAAGCAACAAAAAACGCACCTCGCTGGCAGTGGCGGTCGGTGTGCTGGCAATGCTGCTGCTTTTGCTGTCGGAGCTTTTACCCGGAGACAGTACGCAGAAAACGGCGGCATCCATCGCCCAAACAACTGCTGTCAGCCAGTACCAAACCCAATTGGAACAGCAGCTGGAAGGGCTTATCAGCCAGCTGCAAGGGGCGGGGCGCACCACGGTCATGGTCACTCTGACTACCGGAGAGGAGACCGTTTATGCGGTGGACACCCAGACTGGGGATGTGCAGCAGCAGGAGACCCATGTTCTTTTACAGGATGGCTCTGCTCTGGCCGAGACCACCTATCTGCCGCAGGTCTGCGGCGTCGCCGTGCTGTGTGAGGGTGGGGGAGATGTCCGGGTTGCAGCCCGCATCACTGAGCTGCTGCATTCACTGCTGGATCTGCCCACAAACCGCATCTGTGTGGAGCAGCGCAGGCGCTGAGCCACTGCTTTGATCAAGTACTGAAACTGCTTACAGAAAAACCAAAGGAGGAACCGTTTTATGAGAGCACTTTCCAGAAATACCCGCAGGGTCACCGCCCTGACACTGGCGGCGGCGCTGGTCGTTGCCGTCTACTTAAACTGGCAGTATGCCCGGGCAGACATTACTCCGCAGACAGAGGACGACACCCTCATGGTCTCGGCAGAGCCGGTGGATGCAGAAGCGGAGACCACCATCACGGATGCACTGCCCACAGAGGCGGAAGCCGCCTCCGGTGCCAGCAAAAATTATGGGGAGGCACAGCTTGTCAGCGTTGCAAACGACAGCGGTACCCGCTTTTTTGAACAGGCTCGTCTCAAGCGGGAAAAGGCACACGACGAAGCGATGGACACCCTGCAAAAAAGCCTGAAATCCTCCTCCCTGACTGCTGAGGAGAAAAAGGAGTACACCGCACAAATGGCGGCAGGGCTGGAAGATCTGAATGCGGAAAATGAGATCGAGACGCTGGTGCGTGCCAAGGGCTTTGCGGACTGCTTGTGCTTTTTGCAGGCAGGGCGGGCAGACCTGACCGTGATGACGGCAGGTGAGCCGCTCACGGCGGCACAGGTGGCGCAGATCCGGGATGTGGTGATGAATAAAAGCAGCGTGGCTGCCCAGAATATCACGGTGGTAGAGGTAAAGTAAAAGCTCTTTATTTATGCGGACACCCCGGCGGTGCAGGTGCAACTTTTCTTGCAGGCAGAAAGCTGCACCCGCTGCCGGGATGCCATTCCGTGCTGATTTCCATCTTCTTTTCCAAACAAGTATTGAAATTGCCCCCGCATTGATGGTATAATAACTCTATCAAAAATGAATGTTGCGCGCCTTTATGCACCGCACAAGGGCGCGTTTGAACACAAAAGGCAGGTACGGCAGACCGGTTTCAAGGCTTTGAGACCGCCGCCGGAGCAGCCTTTGGATGGAGGACAGCACAATGGATTTACAGAACATGGATCTTCAGGGCGGCAGCCTTCAGATTTCGACCGAGGTCGTGGGCAAGATCGCCCGCTGCGCTGCACTGGAAGTGGACGGCGTTGCCGAGGTTTCCTGCGGCGTGCAGAACAAAAAGCTGAAAAGCCTGCTGGAATCTGCCAGCATCCAGCCGCCTGTGGCGGTGGAGATGCGGGACGGCACGGCCAACATCACCCTGCACCTGATGATGAAGTTTGGCGCACGGATTCCCTCTGTGGCTGAAAAGGTACAGGAGAACGTCAAGTCTGCCGTGCAGAACATGACCAATGTGACGGTCAGCCGCGTGGATCTGGTCATTGCAGGCCTTGCCGAGGCGCAGTAACAAATTCGGCAAAAAATCATATCAGAAACGATCCTCCTCCCGGTACGCCCGGCGGGGAGGGTTTGTATTGCGAAAGGAACATTATGGAAAATATTCTGCCCCGTAGAGAAGCCCGCGAAAACGCCTTTTTACTGGCATTTTCGCAGACCTTTGGTGACATTCCTCTGGCCGAGGCACTGTCCAACCACGCTGAGAACGACGAGGAGCATCCTGTGGATGCCTTTAGTCGTCTGCTGCTGAACGCCTACTACGATCATTCTGCAGAGGTGGATGACGAGATCCGCGCTCATCTGCGCAACTGGACCATGGAGCGTCTGCCCCGCGTCAGCCTGACCGTGCTGCGTCTGGCTGTGGCTGAGATGCTGTTCGGCGGCGAGAACAAGCCCGGCGTTGCTATCAATGAGGCTGTGGAGCTAACCAAGAAGTACGGCGCGGGCGAGGACTACCAGTTCGTGAATGGTCTGCTGGGTGCTGTGGCACGCGACCATGGCTTGAGTGATGAAGCCGTCGCGGAGTCGGCTGAACAGTGAGCCGTTATACGCTCGGGGTCGATACAAGCAACTATGCAACCTCTCTGGCAGTTTTTGATACAGCCGGGGAGGTTGTTTGTGCAAAAAAGCGCTTTTTGCCCGTAAAAGCCGGGCAGCTTGGCCTGCGGCAGAGCGATGCCCTGTTCCATCATACGGCGGCTCTGCCGGAGATGCTGCAGGAGCTGGCGCAGGAATTCGACCTGACCAAAATAGATGCCGTAGGTGTTTCGCAAAAGCCGCGCCCGGTGGAGGGCAGCTATATGCCCTGTTTTCTGGCTGGTGTCAGTGCGGCTACTGCCTTTGCGGCGGCGCGGGGCATTCCGCTGATCTACACCACCCATCAGCAGGGGCACGCTGCGGCAGCACTGTATGCTGCAAAGGGCGAGGCACTGTTCTCCCAGAAGGTGCTGTTGTTCCATATCTCCGGCGGCACCACGGATCTTTTGCTGTGCGATCAGGTGCGTACCATCACCACCCTTGGCACCAGTACCGATCTGTACGCCGGTCAGGCGGTGGACCGCGTAGGCGTACGACTGGGCTTTGGCTTCCCCGCAGGTGCCGAGGTCTCGCGCCTTGCTGCGCAGTGCACCGAGGAGATCCGCCCAAAATCCAGCGTAAAGGGGCTGCAATGCAGCCTTTCCGGGCTGGAAAACCAGTGCAACGCCCTGCTTGCTGCCGGAAAAGCACCGGAATACGTCTGCAAGTACTGCCTGCTCTGCGTAGCGGATACCGTCGTCCGCATGACAAAGGCTGCGCAGAAGGAATACCCCGGCTTGCCGGTGGTCTGCGCCGGTGGTGTGATGAGCAGCGATATCATCCGCACATGGGTGCAGCAGCGTCTGCCGCAGGTCTATTTTGTGCCGGGGCAGTATTCCAGTGATAACGCCATCGGTGTGTCCATTCTTGCTGCGCGGGAGGCCGGGCTATGGCTGATGTAATCTCGGTATCAGAGCTGAACCATTATGTCAAAACACTGCTGGATGTCAACGATGGCCTGTTTGATTTGGCCTTGCGCGGTGAGATCGCAAACTTTGTGCAGAACGCCCGCAGCGGGCACTGCTACTTTTCTCTGCGGGACGAGGCTTGCAGTGTAAAAGCAGTGATGTTCCGCACCGATGCCCGCCGTCTAGCATTTCGCCCGGAGGAGGGAATGCGAGTCGTGGTGCGTTGCCGTGCTACCCTTTACGAGCGGGACGGCGCGTTTCAGGTCTATGTGAATGAAATGTTCCCGGACGGTCTGGGGGAAGCACAGCTTGCACTGGAGCAGCTGAAGGCCCGGCTGGAAAAGGAAGGTCTGTTCGACCCGGCACGCAAAAAGCCGCTGCCTGCATACCCCAAGTGTATTGGTGTCGTCACCAGCAAAACCGGGGCGGCATTGCAGGATATCCGCAATGTGATCGGCCGCCGCTGGCCGTCCGTCCGGTTGCTGCTGTGCCCGGTAACGGTGCAGGGCTTTGAGGCCGCCCGGCAGATCGCCGCCGCCATCCGCACGCTGGATCAGAGTGGGCGAGTGGACGAGATCATCGTAGCCCGGGGCGGCGGCAGCAGGGAAGACCTGTGGGTGTTCAACGCCGAGGAGATCGCCCGGGCAGCATTTCGCTGTAAAACGCCGCTGATCAGTGCCATCGGACACGAGATCGACTACACACTTCTGGACTTTGTGGCCGACCAGCGTGCACCCACACCGTCCGCTGCCGCAGAGCTTGCAGTGCCGGATCGGGAGGAGCAGCAGCGCATTTTTGAAAATATTGAAGAAAATATTCACAAAAATATACAAAAACGGCTCGCGTTGTGCTATAATAGTCTGGAACAATACAACTTTTTGTTGGAGCAGAACGCGCCGAGTAAAATCTTACAGCAGTATTCAAACCGTCTGCAACAGATGCAGCAGGCTATTCAGACGCAGCAAAAAGCGCGTATGAATGGCAAAAATATGCAGCTTCAACACGCGGCTGCACTGGCGGCATCGCTGGATCCATACTGTGTGCTGGCTCGTGGCTACGCCCTTGTGACCGATACAAAAGGGAAAGTCTGCACCGTGGAGCAGCTGCAACCAGAGCAGACCATCTGCGTGCGCAGTCGGCAATATCAGGCACGATGCTGTGTGGAAACGGTGGAGGAGATCAATGAGAGCACCCAAAAGCTTTGAAGAAGGAATGGATCGGCTGAACGCGATCCTTGCACAGATGCAGCAGGAGGATACCTCACTGGCGGATTCCGTCAAGCTGTATGCGGAAGCTGCCTCCCTGATGCAGTACTGTCACGCAACGCTGGAAAAAACATCGCTGCAGATCGAGGAAATCAATGCAAAAATCGCCGAGACCGTAGAAGCCACGCAGGAGCAGGAGGAAGAATAATGGACTACAAGGCGCAATATCAGGAATATCTGCTGCAGGCTACGGCTGCGTTGGATGCTGCCAGCGACCGTTTTCTGCCCGAGGAATCGGAGGTGTGCAGAGCCGCCCGTTACAGCCTGCTGGGCGGTGGAAAGCGCATCCGCGCAATTCTGACGCTCAGCATCTGTGATATGCTGGGCGGCGAGATGCAGGCAGCTGCGCAGTTTGCAGCAGCTGTGGAGATGCTGCATTGCTACTCGTTGATCCACGATGATCTGCCCTGCATGGACAATGATGATCTGCGCCGGGGGCGTCCCTCCTGCCACAAGGCTTTCAGCGAGTCCACGGCGATGCTGGCCGGTGATGTGCTGCTGACCGAAGCTTTTGAGGTGATAGCCAACGCACCCGCTGCGCCGCAGATCTGCGTGGCAGCCGCCCGTGCGCTGGGCGCAGGCGCAGGCAGCCGCGGCATGGTCTACGGACAGGAGCTGGATCTAAAATATGAAGCACTGGCGGCCACCGAGGAGCAACTACGTCTCATCCACCGCAACAAGACCGGTGCGCTGATCAACGCCGCCGTCCAGATGGGCGCTGCCGCAGCCGGTGCAACGCCGCAGCAATGTGAGATACTGGCCTCCTACGCATACGGGTTGGGGCTGGTGTTCCAGATCGTGGACGACGTACTGGATGTTACTAGTACCCCGGAGCAGCTGGGAAAGCCCATCGGCAGCGACAGTGAAAATGGCAAGACCACTTTCGTCACCCTGTACGGGACAGACAGCGCAATGGCACTGGCGAAAAAGTTAAATGATCAGATCTGCAATGACCTGCAGCAGCATTTTGGTGCAAAGGCAGAATTCTTACAGCAGCTGGCACAACAGCTTCTGGTACGCAAAAACTAAAGAAAAAGGAATACAGATATGCAGTATATACAAAATATTTTGTCGGTCAATCAGATTTTGACCGCATCGCTCCTCAGCTGGTTCATTGCGCAGGTATTAAAGACCATTATTAACTTCATTCTGCTGGGTAAGTTCCAGCTGGAGCGGATGTGGGGCGATGGCGGTATGCCCAGCGCACACAGCGCAACTGTCTGCGCGATGGCAATTGTTACCGGACGCAGCGCCGGGGTCTCCTCGCCCATTTTTGCGGTGGCTTGCGTTGTAGCTATTATCACGATGCATGATGCTATGGGCGTCCGGCACGAGACTGGTGAGCAGGCGAAGGTGCTGAACCAGATGATTGCCCAGTGGATCGATGTGAGCGAGAAAAATGCTCCCTTTTTGCAGAATATGCACCTGAAGGAAATGGTTGGCCACACCCCGCTGCAGGTCGTGGCAGGCGTGCTGCTGGGCGCACTGGTGGGCTTTTTGTTCCCAGTCGTTTAAAAAGCGGCAGAGACAGCCAAAGTACAAACGCATAAAGGACGTGTGAATATGGAATCGTTGTTGCTGGACAAGATCGATCAGCCCAGCGATCTTAAAAAGCTGAATGCACAGCAAGTGGAGAAGCTTTGTGCGGAGATACGGCGATTTATGCTGGAAAACATCTCCAAGACCGGTGGGCATCTGGCCTCTAATCTTGGTACCGTAGAGCTTACCGTGGCGCTGCACCGTGTGCTGGAAACGCCTAAGGATAAGATCGTATTCGATGTAGGACATCAGTGCTATACCCACAAACTGCTCACCGGACGCCGGAAGCAGTTTAACCATTTGCGACAGCTGGATGGTATTTCCGGTTTTCCGAACCCTAATGAAAGTGTGCATGATGCCTTTATTGCCGGACATGGCAATACGGCGCTTTCGCTGGCCATTGGCATGGCATGGGCAAAAAAAATTAAGCACGAGCCCGGGCTTGTCGTTGCGGTGATTGGCGATGGTGCCTTTACCGGCGGCATGGTGTACGAGGGCATGAACAACATCGGCGGGCTGGACAATCTGCTTGTGATCCTAAACGATAACAAGATGTCCATCTCCAAAAATGTCGGTGCGCTGGCGCGGTATTTGACCCATCTGCGCACGACTACGGCCTATTATGATGCTAAGGATAATGTGCGCAGTTTTCTGGACGGCGTGCCATTGATCGGCACACCGATGAAAAAATCGCTGATGGGCGCAAAAACGCTGGTGCGCCGCGCCATGTACCACTCCACCATGTTCGAGGATATGGGCTTTGAGTACATCGGCCCGGTGGACGGTCATAATGTGGAGGAGCTGGAGCGCACCCTGCGCTCAATCTACCAGCGGCCAGGTCCGCACTTTTTGCATGTTGTGACCAAAAAGGGTAAGGGCTATCAGCCGGCAGAGATGAACCCGGGCAACTATCATGGTGTATCTGCCTTTGACCCGGACGGAATGCCGGACCCGGAGGTTGCGCCGAAGGAGTCTTTCTCCACCGTTTTCGGCAAGCTGCTGGTGCAGGAGGGTACACAAAACCCGAAGCTCTGCGCAATCACCGCTGCCATGAAATACGGTACTGGGTTGCAGTTCTTTGCCCATCGTCACCCGCAGCGCTTTTTTGATGTGGGCATGGCAGAGCAGCACGCGGTCACCTTTGCGGCAGGTCTTGCCAGTCAGGGAATGCTGCCGGTGGTGTGCATCTACTCCACCTTCCTGCAGCGCTCCTATGACCAGATCATCCATGATGTCAACCTTTTAAAGGAAAATGTGGTCTTTGCCATCGACCGTGCAGGCTTTGTTCCCGCAGACGGCGAGACCCATCAGGGCATCTACGATGCAGCCTTCCTCAGCCAGATGGGCATCCCTGTCTATGCGCCCTCCAACTACGAGGAGTTGCAATACTGGCTGCACTATTTGCTGCAGGATACAATTTCCGGCCCGCGGGCTATCCGTTACCCCCGCGGCGGCGAGAGTGCAAAGCTGGCACAGTATCCCTGCACAAAGCGGGAATATGACTTTTTGCAGCAGACGCCCGGGGCAGAGATCCTTCTGGTCAGCTATGCGGACGAGCTGGAGGAACTGCTGGATGCTGCCGAACAATTGAACGCTGCATCGCAGAATGCAGACGCTCTTAAGCTTGTAAAGCTATACCCCTTTACAGATAAACTTATCGAATCTGTGTCGAAATATAAAATCGTACTATTTGCAGAGGAATGTGTTGCAGCCGGTGGCATTGGCGAACATCTGGCTTATGCTTTGCAGCAAAAGGGCTGGAATGGCCGCTTTTTGCACTGCGCTGTCCGCACGGCCTGTCTGCCGCACGCGACTGTTCCGCAGATCAAGCAATGCACCGGTCTGGATGCTGCGGATATTGTGCAGGCAGTCCGGGCTGCCCTTACGAAAGGAGAAAACGAGCTGTGAAAATTCGGTTGGACCAATATCTTGTGCAGAACGGACTTGTGCAGAGCCGGGAGCGCGCCAAAGCTTTGATCATGGCCGGTGTGGTTTTTGTCAACCAGCAAAAGTTGGACAAGGCCGGCGAGATGATCAAGGAGGACGCAGTGGTCGAGGTGCGCGGCCACGATATCGGCTATGTCAGCCGCGGCGGCCTGAAGCTGGAAAAGGCTATGAAGTGCTTCCCGCTTACCCCTGACGGCAAAGTGTGCATGGACATCGGTGCGTCCACCGGCGGCTTTACCGACTGTATGCTGCAAAATGGCGCAGTGAAGGTGTATGCCGTGGATGTTGGCTACGGTCAGCTGGCATGGAGCCTGCGGACGGATGAACGCGTGGTAAATATGGAGCGGACGAACATCCGCTATGTCACGCCGGAAGATCTGGCAGAGCCTATTGAGTTTTTCAGTGTAGATGTTTCCTTTATCTCACTGCATCACATCTTCCCGGTGGCGCAGCGCATCACCACCCCGGACGCTATGGGCGTCTGTCTGGTGAAGCCGCAGTTTGAGGCAGGCCGCGAGAAGGTGGGCAAAAATGGCGTGGTACGCGACCCCGCTGTGCACCGTGAAGTGCTGCACAATGCCATGTCTTATGCTGCTGAAAACGGCTTTGTGGTGCGCGGGCTGGATTACAGCCCGGTCAAGGGGCCGGAGGGGAATATCGAGTACCTGATGTTTGTGCAGAAGAGCGATCAGCCCGCAGTGCTGGATGATGAAGCTGCCGCACAGGTGGTGGCGGCAAGCCATACCACACTGGATCGCTGAGGCTCAGCCGTCAGCAAAGGAGAAGCCGGTATGACGATCTACATTTCGCCCAATCCGGGCAAGACCTCCGCAAGCGAGATCGCGCTGCGTGCGGCGCAGATCCTGCTGACCCACGGTGCCGCTGTGCTGATGAGCGATGCTCTGCGGGAAAGCTGCAGCACGGCAGGGGTCGTTTATCTGCCGCTGGAGCAGTGTCTGGAGCGCACGGATGTGATCCTGACCATCGGCGGGGATGGCACCATCCTGCACGAAGCAAATCTTTCGCTCCGGTATGCAAAGCCCATCCTCGGCATCAATCTGGGACGCTGCGGTTTTCTGGCCACTTGCGAGATCGGCGAAATGGAAACAAAGCTGGCCGCCGTGGCACGTGGCGAGTTTCAGCTGGACAACCGGATGCTTTTATATGCCCGGGTGCTTGGTCAGGATGGCTGGGAAGGTCATGCCCTCAACGATGTGGTGGTGACCAAAGGGCGCTTGCAGCAGGCCATCGACTTCAGCATTTACTGCGATGATATTCTGGTAGAGCACTACCGGGGCGATGGTGTCATTGTGGCGACCCCCACCGGCTCTACGGCCTACTCGCTGGCAGCCGGCGGCCCGATTCTGGACTCGCAGACCAAGGGCGTTGTAGTGACCCCTATCTGCCCTCACAGTCTGGCCAGTCCGGCCATGGTGTTTGCGCAGGAGCGCAAGCTGAATGTCTGTGTGGGACAGGTGGCAGATGATGAAGTGTTTATCAGCTGTGACGGTGGTGTGGGCTACCCCCTCAAGGCGGGTGCCACCGCAGAGATCCGCCTGTCTGATCAGAACGTCAAGCTTATCACTTTTGGGCGGGCAGACCAGTTTCAGGCCATTGACCAGAAACTGCGTAAAAGACAATAACACGGGAGGCGATTTTTAAGATGGCACGCAGCCGCAAAGAAGATACAAAAACAAAAGCGGAACGCTTGCAGACGATCCTGCGTCTGGTGCAGGAGCATCCCATCAGCCGACAGGAGGTGCTGCTGGAGCACCTGCGGAACGAGGGCTTTGAGGTGACGCAGGCCACCGTTTCCCGCGATATCCGGGAACTGTGTCTTGTAAAGGCAGCTACTACCGAGGGCTATCGCTATGTTTCCAGCCGGAACGAAAGCTTCAACCCCAAGACCCAAGGGCGCTTTGAGACCATCTTCCACGAGTCTGTTCTGGAGGTGGATTATGCCGGGCACGTTGTGCTGGTAAAATGCTATTCCGGCATGGCCAATGCTGCCTGCGAGGTTTTTGACGCTTTGCAGTGGAAAAACGTTGTTGGCACCCTTTCCGGTGATGACACCTTTTTAATCGTTGCGCGCTCTGAGCGCGATGCCAAGACCATTTGTTCGGAGCTGACCCGTTATGTGGGACAGAGATGACGGTAGGAGAACGAAGCCATGCTGAGCAGCCTGCAAATTGAAAATGTTGCCGTGATCCAGAAGGCAGAGGTGCACTTTGAACCGGGGCTGAACGTACTGACCGGCGAGACCGGTGCGGGCAAATCCATCCTGATCGATTCCATCAATGCGATCCTTGGCAACCGCACCTCTAAAGACTTGGTGCGTACCGGGGCTTCAAAGGCGGTGATCCGCGCCGCCTTTGAACAGGTGCCGTCTGCTGTGCTGGATAAGCTGGAGCAGTCCGGCTACGAGCGCTCCGAAGCACTGCTGCTCAGCCGCGAGATTACCGCTGAGGGTAAAAGCAGCTGCCGCATCAACGGAATGCCGGCTACGGCAGCTGTTCTGCGGGATCTGTGCGGCGGTCTGATCAACATCAACGGTCAGCACGATTCCGTAGGTCTGCTCAATCCGGCGCACCATCTGGGGATTCTGGATGATTATGCGCAGAATCGCACTGTTTTTCAGGAGTACTATACCTTGTACCGGAAACTGGTGCAGGTCAAGCGGGAGCTGGATGCTCTGATCACCGACGAAGCTGAAAAGCAGCGCAAGATTGATCTGCTGCAATATCAGGTGCAGGAAATTGAGGATGCCGGACTGACTGCCGGTGAAGAGCAGACGCTGGAAAACCGCCGGAAGGTGCTGTCCAATGCATCTGCCATCCGGGATCGTCTGGCACAAAGCTATGCGCTGCTATCCGGCAGTGATGACGCTGCAGGTGCGGTGGATCTGCTGGGGGAAACCTCTAACGCAGTGGATGCCGCTGCGCAGTTGGACCCTGCGCTTACAGCCGCCGCTGGGCAGCTGCTGGACTTATATTATAATGCCAAGGACGTGGCCGCAGATCTGATCGGGCGGCTGGATGCCTACGACACCAACGATGCAGAGCTGGACGAGGTGGAGCAGCGGCTGGATCTTTTGTACCGGCTGAAGCGCAAATACGGCAGCACGGTGGAGGATGTGATCGCTTTCGGGCAGAAGGCCCGGGAGGAACTGGATAGCATCCAGCATTCCCAGCAGCGCTATGATGCCTTGCAGGCGGAAAAATTGCGTCTTTACGCAAAAGCGCGGGAAAAAGCAGAGGTGCTGACCCAGACCCGGCTGAAAGCCTTTGAGGAATTGAACACCCGCATTTCCGGCACGCTGGACTTTTTGAATATGCCGGGCGTGCGCATGACCTTGCGGCACACCCGCGGTCCGCTGGCCAGCCACGGGCAGGACAGCGTTGAATTCTACATCTCAACAAACCCCGGGGAAGCGCCTAAGCCGCTGGCTAAAATCGCGTCCGGCGGCGAGCTGAGCCGTATCACCCTTGCCATCAAGAACGCAATGGCCGATAAGGACGCTGTGCCAACCGTGATCTATGATGAGATTGACAGCGGCGTGTCCGGCAAGGCGGCGGGACGCATCGGTGAGGTGCTGCGCCAGAGCGCACAGGGACATCAGATCCTGTGCATCACCCATACGGCGCAAATCGCAGCGCTGGCCGACTGCCATCTGCTCATCCAGAAAAACGTGTCCAACGAGCGCACCTATACCGAGATCCATCCGCTGGACGAAAATGGCCGCGTAGAAGCCTTGGCGCGTCTCATCTCCGGCGACCATGTCACCGAACTTTCCCGCGCCAATGCACGGGAAATGCTGCAGGAGCGCAAGCACAGCGGTTGATTCATAGGAATGCATTTATGCAGAAAAAGACAGCTCTTGACAAGGCGGCGGTCTTGTGATAGAGTAGACACTGTTAATGGCGATGAAGGGAACAAGTACCCTGAAGCGTTCTGTCCAGAGAAGTCCCGGTTGGTGCAAGGGATCACAGAACAGCAGGGGAAATACCTCCCGGAGCTGCAGGCTGAATGCGTAAGGCTAGTAGGCTGTGCCGCGTGCGAGCGTTAAAGACGCAGGAGTGTCACTCTACTCTGGGGTGTGCACTCGTAAGGCCGCTTCCGTGAGGAAACGGCAAACAGAGGTGGTACCGCGAAGTTATATCGCCCTCTGCCAAATTTATTTTTGGCAGAGGGCGTTTTGTTTCCTCTGCCCCAAAAACAGGAGGTTTTTCCCATGACGCTGTATGAAGAACTGAAGGCCCGCGGTCTGGTAGCCCAGATCACCGATGAGGAGATCATCGACCTGATCAACAATGGCAAGGCTACCTTTTACATCGGCTTTGACTGCACCGCCGACAGCCTGACTGCCGGCCATTTTCTGGCACTGACCCTGATGAAGCGCCTGCAGCTGGCAGGCAACAAGCCCATCGCTCTGATTGGCGGCGGCACTACTATGATCGGTGATCCCTCCGGCCGCACCGATATGCGCAAGATGCTGACCAAGGACGATATCGCCCACAATGCTGCCTGCTTTAAAAAGCAGATGGAGAAATTCATTGATTTCTCCGAGGGCAAGGCTTTGATGGTGAACAACGCCGACTGGCTGCTGGATCTGAACTACGTTGAGCTGCTGCGCGAGGTGGGTGCCTGCTTCTCCGTGAACAATATGCTGCGCGCCGAATGCTACAAGCAGCGCATGGAGAAGGGTCTGTCCTTCTTAGAGTTCAACTACATGATCATGCAGAGCTACGACTTCTACTATATGTTCCAGCACTACGGCTGCAATATGCAGTTCGGCGGCGACGACCAGTGGAGTAATATGCTGGGCGGCACTGAGCTGATCCGCCGCAAGCTGGGCAAGGATGCCTACGCCATGACTGTGACCCTGCTGACCGACTCTCAGGGCAAGAAGATGGGCAAGACCGCCGGCAACGCTGTCTGGCTGGATCCAAACAAGACCAGTCCCTTCGAGTTCTACCAGTACTGGCGCAATGTGGGCGATGCCGATGTGATGAAGTGCATCCGTATGCTCACCTTCCTGCCGCTGGAGCAGATCGAAGAGATGAGCACTTGGCAGGATCAGCGCCTGAACGAGGCCAAGGAGATCCTTGCCTACGAGATGACCAGCATGGTGCATGGCAAGGAAGAGGCCGAAAAGGCTCAGAACGCTGCTCGCGCACTGTTCAGCGGCAACGCGATGGATACCGAGCACATGCCCAGCACCCAGCTGACCGAGGCTGATCTGACGGACGGCGCCATCGGCATTCTGACCCTGATGGTCAAGGCCGGCTTGGCTGCCTCCAACGGCGAGGCTCGCCGTCTGGTGGTGCAGGGCGGTGTGCTGGCAGACGGCGAAAAGGTCGCTGCTCCCACCGTCAGCTTTACCGCAGAGCAGCTTGCCAAGGGTATCGTCATCAAGAAGGGCAAAAAGATCTACCACAAGGTAACGCTGTAAAAGCATTATAAAATTTATGGGCCAGAAACGTCCGCAGGCGTTTCTGGCCCATTTTTTACATTTTGGCGCGTAACAGCTGCTGCCCGGCAGTTACCCGGCCGGAGAGTAATGGTTCTATCTGTGCAAACCGGCTGCTGTTGGTCACAATTACCGGAGTAGTCAGCGTGTAGCCTGCTGCTGCGATGGCCTGCAGATCGAACCGAAAAAGCAGCTGTCCCTTTTGCACATGGTCGCCAGCTCGTACAAACAGCTCATAGCCTTTGCCCTTGAGCTCCACGGTGTCCATGCCAACATGGATGAGCACCTCCAACCCGTTATCGCACAGCAGACTGACGGCATGGCAGGTTTTGGCGATCTTTTTCACGATACCGTCTGCGGGTGCTACCACCTCGCCGCAGCTGGGCTCAATAGCGCAGCCTTTGCCCAGCACCTCGCTGGAGAATACCGGGTCCTTGATCCGGGTCAGTGCCCGGATACGCCCGGTGACCGGCGCATAGAGCAGCTGCTCGCTCTCCGCAGAGGTAGCTTCTTCCGGGGCAAGCGGCGGCGCATTTTTCTCAAAATGTGCCAGCAGCCGCTGCCGAATGCTGTGCATAAGAGTAGCAGGTTCTTTCATTCCGGTTTTCCTTCCTTCGGCAGAGGAACTGCCATCGCAGTGCTTTTCTTATTTCCGCGCTTTTCGCAAAAACAGGGCCGAAAGGGAAGCTGCCCCTCCGGCCCCGGTTGATTGCTGTTACAGCTCGTATGCCTTTTTCAGTGCCTCGTAGGCGGCGTCCTCGTTTTCCGCATGGACGAGCAGAGAAATATCCAGATCACTGGTGGTGATCAGCAACACCTCGATACCGGCCATAGCCAGAGCATTCAGCGCCCGCGCAGCCACACCGCAGCTGGTGACCATATCCTCGCCGAACAGATTCAGCTTGGAATAGCCCACGCTGATCAAGGGAGACGCCTTAGCGTCCTTATCCAGATTTGCCGCCGAGATCGCTTTCATCACCAGCGGCAGATCACTGCTGGATGCAGTAAAGCTGAAATCAATGGTAGTGCCGTGGGGGGCGCTCTGGCTGATCATATCCACTACCACGCCGGTCTCTGCAAAGATATCCAGATAGCGGGACAGACTGTTGCCCCGGAACGCCACGTCCTGCACACTGATCATCATCAGGTCAGTCTCGATATTGATTTTCGATACTCCGTACATAAAAAGTCCTCCGTTCTGCCCGGGCTGCCGGACAACGCTCAATCATTTCACATTTTTATGTAAGTGCTATCGCAATTCAACTTTCTAATGCAACAACAGCGTTGAACTGCATATTGCAAATACGCTGTTTTCACGTTGCACTAATTTTTGTCTTGCGATAAAAAGGATGCGCTGATATTATTTTGCGCGATTTTTTGTATCCTGTCAAGGCTGAAATCAGAATAATTTGCCCGTACACCATGCGCTGTTGCCAATTCCTGCGTATAATCGCGCAAAAGATAGGTGCGCACGTTGGATTTTCCGGCATCGTAATGGGTCACGGTGGGGTGCAGCTGCGGCGAAAGCACTTCACACTGCACCGAGCCGTTCGGCTGGGTGGTCTTTTGCAGCTGCAAGGTCAGGATAGCGCCCACCAGCTGATCCGGGCGGCTCTGGGTGCTGAGAAAATTACCCAGCGAGAAGGCGACAAAGCTTCGCCGCCCGTCCGCTGCGGTCAGCCACTGGGCGTCCTGCAATACATGGGGGTGTGTGCCCACAATGACATCCGCACCCCAGTCTGCCAGATTCTGCGCCAGCGTGCGCTGGCTGTCCACGATGGCGTGGCTGTCCTCAACGCCCCAGTGCACCCCAACCACCACAAAATCCGCCTGCTGACGCGCCAAGCGCACCTGCCGCTCGATCACATCAGTCTGGCTGGTGTAGATGACATTGGCCGTCATATTTTTGTTCTGGCGGATGCCGTTGGTGTGCTCGGTGTAGGAGAGATACGCAATCTTGACACCGTTGACGGTTTGCAGCGGGATGCGGTCGTAATCCTCTTCGCCGCGCCACAGACCAGTGGTGACCACATCCTCCGGCATGGACTCCCAAAATTGCAGCGTAGCTGCAATGCCGGAGGCACCCTTATCGTAGGTGTGGTTATTGGACAGACTGAACACCCGCACCCCGGCGCGGTACAGTGCCCGCGCACAGTCGCCGGGGGTGGAAAAGCAGGGATAGGTGGAAGGTGCAAGGGTGTCATTGCAAAGGGTCTCCTGATTGATCCAGTTCACATCCTGCTCGGCATAGAAGGGAGCGATGTGTTCATAGCAGTAATCAAAGCTGTACTTTCCGGTTTCGCCTGCCCGGCGGGCGGCCTGATTATAGATGGGAGAGTGGATCAGGTTATCTCCCGTTGCAGAAAAACGGATGGTTTCCACCACAGGCTGCGGTTCGGGTTCCGGCTCCGGCTCCGGGGTCGCAACGGATGAAGCAGGGGACACTGCACCCTCCGGCGGCTCGATGCCGCCCACCGGTACATCTTTTCCCGGCAGCTTTGTCCAGATCCCCAGACACAGTGCTATCACGCTCACAGCCAGAACTGACAGCACCACTGCCCGGAGCGTTTGCTTTCGACCGCGCTTACGGGCAGCCGGGCGCCGCCGCTTTAAAGGCTCCTGCTTCATCATTCACCTCTTCTCCCGGTAGATGCCGGGCAATTCGTTCTTTCAGAGGGCGGCGATCAGATCGCCCATATCATACAGACCCGGCTCCTTCTTTGCCAGATAGACCGCAGCATTCACTGCGCCGTTGGCAAAGATGCTGCGGGAATAGGCGGTGTGCCGCAGGGTGATCACCTCGTCCGGGCCGCAGAACAGCACCTCGTGGTCGCCCACGATGCTGCCGCCGCGCACAGCACTGATGCCGATCTCCTTCGGGTCGCGCTTTTGGCGAACGGAAGAGCGGTCGTACACATAATGGTACGCACCGTCATTCTCCTCGTTGATGGCATCGGCCAGCATCAGCGCCGTTCCGCTGGGAGCATCCAGCTTGTTGTGGTGATGCTGCTCCACGATCTCGATATCATAGTTGATGCCCAGCACAGCAGAAGCGCGCTTGCACAGCTCCGCCAGCACGTTGATGCCCATGGACATATTGGCGCTCTTGAACACCGGAACGCTGCGGGACAGCTGCACTACCTTCAGCTGCAGCTCCTCCGAAAGGCCGGTGGTGCACACCACGATGGGCAGCTTATGGGTCTGGCAGTAGGGCAGCGCCTTTTCCACCGCAGCAGGGGAGCTGAAGTCGATGATCACATCGCCCTTGCCGTTCAGCTTTTCCAGACTGTCGTAGACCGGGATACCGTTCTGTTCGCCGTCCTTCATATCGATACCGGCCACCACGCAGCAATCCTTCCGCTGTGCAATCATATCACACAGCACATGGCCCATGCGGCCGCCAATGCCCTGAATCACGATCTCTGTCATTGTTGTTTCCTCGTTTCTATAATATGGCAGAATGCCCGGAAGCTGAAGAGTCCCGGGCATTCTGTACGATTTTTATTCCTTGATCAGACCGGCAGCCTGCAGAGCCTGCTCGATCTTTGCCTTGTGGGCATCGCTGGGCTCTACCAGCGGCAGACGGCACTCACCTGCGTTCCAGCCCAGCACGTTCATGGCGTACTTGACCGGAATGGGGTTCACCTCGCAGAACAGAGCCTCCTCCAGTGGCAGCATTTCCAGCTGCAAAGCGCAGGCTTTGGCGGTGTCGCCGTCAAAGAAAGCCTGACAGCAATTATGCACCAGCTCCGGCGCAACATTGGACACCACACTGATGACGCCCTTGCCGCCCAATGCCAGCAGGGAAACCACCTGATCGTCATTGCCGGAGTAGATGTTCAGCGCATCACCGCACAGTGCAGCCACCTTGGCCACCTGAGAAATGTTGCCGGAGGCCTCCTTGATGCCGTTGATGAGCGGGTGCTTGCTCAGCTCCAGTGCAGTCTCGGGCGCAATGTTCAGACCCGTGCGGGAGGGCACATTGTACAGGATGACCGGGATGCCGCCAGCCTCAGCCATGGCGGTAAAGTGCGCCACCAGACCGGCCTGCGAGGTCTTGTTGTAGTAGGGGGTGACCATCAGCAGGGCATCGGCACCGCAGGCAGCAGATTTTGCTGCCAGTGCGCAGCCGTGGTCGGTATCGTTCGAACCGGCACCGGCAATGACCGGTACGCGGTGATTGACCGTATCCACGGTAAACTTGATGGCGGCCAGCTGCTCCTCATCGACCATGGTAGAGCACTCGCCGGTGGTGCCGCAGATGATGATGGCATCGGTGTGGCGGGCGATCTGATCCTCGATAATGCGGCCCAGCTCGTCAAAGTTGATGCTTCCGTCCTCGTACATCGGGGTAATGATGGCTACACCCGCGCCGGTAAAGACAGGCTTCTTCATAGTAAAAAACTCCTTTGCTGCGTGTATCGCGCAAAAATTCAGGCATTAGTCCATATAGCCCTTCGCTGCCAGCAGCTCAGCCAGCAGCACAGCACCGCCGGCAGCACCGCGCAGGGTGTTGTGGCTCATGCAGGCAAACTTGTAGTCGAACAGGGTGTCCTCCCGCAGACGGCCGATGCACACGGCCATGCCGTTCTCGGTGTTGCGGTCCAGCTTGGGCTGCGGACGATCGGGCTCGGTAAAGTAGTGGAGGAACTGCTTGGGTGCGCTGGGCAGGTTCAGCTCCTGTGCGGGGCCGCGGAAGTTCGCCCATGCTTCCAGCATCTGCTCCTTGGTGGGCTTTTTGTCAAAGCTTACGAACACGGCTGCGGTGTGGCCGTCCGAGACAGGCACACGGAAGCACTGTGCGGTGATGACCGGCTTTTCAGCGTTGACGATCTGATCACCCTCAATGTGGCCCCACAGCTTCAGCGGCTCGCGCTCGCTCTTTTCCTCCTCGCCGCCGATGTAGGGGATTACGTTGTCCACGATCTCAGGCATCCGGTCAAAGGTCTTGCCTGCACCGGAAATGGCCTGATAGGTGCACACCAGCGCCTTGCTTACGCCAAAGTCCTTCATCAGGGGATGCAGGGCAGGCACATAGCTCTGCAGGCTGCAATTGGACTTGACGGCGATGAAGCCGCGCTTGGTGCCCAGACGCTTGCGCTGGGCGGGAATAATCTCGATATGGTCGGCGTTGATCTCGGGCACCACCATGGGAACATCCGGGGTGAAACGATGAGCACTGTTATTGGAGACAACCGGGCACTCAGCCTTGGCGTATGCTTCCTCCAGTGCTTTGATCTCGTCCTTGGGCATGTTGACAGCGCAGAAAACAAAATCTACCTGCGAAGCCACTTCTTCCACCTTGGAAGCGTCCAGAACGGTCATCTTCTTCACGCTCTCCGGCATGGGAGTGGTCATGGCCCAGCGGGAGCCTACTGCATCCTCATAGCTCTTACCCGCACTGCGGCCGGATGCGGCCAGTACGGTCAGCTTGAACCAAGGATGATTCTCCAGCAGAGTCACAAAACGCTGACCCACCATGCCAGTTGCGCCTACGATACCCACTTTATACTGTCTTTCCATTTCCAGCACCTTTCCTTTCAAAAAACCAAACAGCAAATCTTAGCATTGCGAAGAACACGGCTTGCAAACCGGACAGCGATGCAATATAATAGATACTGTTTATACAGATTCTATGATATCATTGATACGTTGTCCGTGTCAATCATCGGAAAGGCAAATGCACACTATGTTAAAAAAAGATTTTTGGTATGATTTACCCAAAGAGCTCATTGCACAGGAGCCTGCAGCCCCGCGGGATGCGGCGCGGCTGATGGTTCTGAGCCAAAAGGACGACAGCATCCGGCACAAGGTGTTCCGTGATCTGCCGGAATTTCTGGAACCGGGGGATCTTTTGGTGGTGAACAATTCCAAAGTGCTGCCCGCCCGCATCGTGGGCGTCAAGCAGCCTACTGGTGCCGTGTGCGAGCTGCTGCTGCTGCGGCAGGTGAAGGGCGACCAGTGGGAGTGCCTGGCAAAGCCCGGCAAGCGGATGCAGCCCGGCACGAAGGTGAGCTTTGGTGATGGCAGTTTGACCGCCGTGGTGGATGAGACCATGGAGGACGGCAACAAGTACGTTACATTCTATTATGATACCGAAACGCTTTATGAAAAACTGGATGAATTTGGCAAGATGCCGCTGCCGCCCTACATCACAAAGCAGCTGGAGGATCAGAGCCAGTACCAGACCGTCTACGCCAAGGAGCTGGGCAGCGCAGCCGCTCCCACTGCCGGGCTGCACTTTACCCCGGAGCTGATGGACACTCTCCGCGCCATGGGCGTCGGCATTGCCGAGGTCACCCTGCACGTTGGTCTGGGCACCTTCCGTCCCGTGCAGGAGGACGAGATTACCGACCACAAGATGCACAGCGAGTGGTACTCCATCAGCGAGGAGACCGCCCGGCGCATCCGCGAGACCAAGGCCGCAGGCCACCGGGTCATCGCCGTGGGCACCACCAGCTGCCGTACGCTGGAGGCTGCCGCTGCCAAGTACGGCGAGATCAAAGCTTGCAGCGGCAATACCTCCATCTTCTTGTATCCGGGTGTGAAGTTCAACTGCATCGACGGTCTGATCACCAACTTCCATCTGCCGGAGAGTACCCTGATCATGCTGGTGTCTGCACTGTACGGCTACGAAAAGACCATGCACGCCTATGAGGTAGCCGTGGCAGAGAAGTACCGCTTTTTCTCCTTTGGAGATGCGATGCTTATCTTGTAATTTTTCTATAATTGCGGCATAATGCTGCCATAATCATTCTGATAACTTGCAGGCTCACGGCCTGCATCGAGGCTGCACGGCTGTTTTCCGTGCGCAGAAAGGAAAAGACCATGCCTTCTTTGACGACCTACACCTTGCTCAAGCAGGAACATAACGCCCGGCGGGGCGAGTTTAAGACCGTGCACGGCACGGTACAGACCCCTGCTTTCCAGAACGTTGCCACCGCAGGTGCCATCAAGGGCGGCCTGTCGGCGCAGGATTTGAAGGATATCGGCGCACAGGTCATGCTGTGCAATACCTACCACCTGCACCTGCGTCCCGGCGACAAGCTGGTAGCGGATATGGGCGGCCTGCACAAATTTACCCGCTGGAACGGGCCCATCCTGACCGACAGCGGTGGATTTCAGGTGTTCAGTCTGGCAAAGCTGCGCAAGATCACCGAGGAAGGCGTGACCTTCGCTTCCCATCTGGACGGTCACCGCATCTTTATGGGCCCGGAGGAGAGTATGCAGATCCAGGCAAATCTGGGTTCTACCATCGCTATGGCCTTTGATGAATGCGTGGAGAACCCCGCCCAGCACGATTACTCTAAGGACAGCTGCGAGCGCACCACCCGCTGGCTGAAACGCTGCAAAGCCGAAATGGCACGGCTGAAGCACGAGGGAATCTCGGTCAACCCGAATCAGCTTCTGTTCGGCATCAATCAGGGCTGCACTTATGCAGACCTGCGTGTGGAGCACATGAAGCAGATCGCAGAGCTGGAGCTGGACGGCTACGCCATCGGCGGTCTGGCTGTGGGCGAGCCCACCGAGGTGATGTATGAGATGATCAGTCAGGTGGAGCCGTACATGCCCAAAGATAAGATCCGCTATCTGATGGGTGTCGGCACCCCCGGCAACATCATCGAGGCCGTAGCCCGCGGTGTAGACCTGTTTGACTGCGTTATGCCCAGCCGCAATGCCCGTCATGGTCACCTGAATACATGGAGCGGCATCATCAACATCAAAAATGCCAAGTATGAGCGGGACGAGCGTCCCATCGACCCCGCCTGCGGCTGCCCGGTGTGCCGCAACTACTCCCGCGCCTACATCCGGCATCTGCTCAAGGCAGACGAGATGCTGGGTATGCGCCTGACCGTGATGCACAACCTGTGGTTCTACAACCACCTGATGGAGCGCATCCGAGACGAGCTGGATGCCGGCACCTTTACCGCTTTCCACGACAGATATGTGAAACTTCTGGATACCCGAATTTAAACTTTAGCCTTGCAACAAGACTGATAAGAGGGTATAATAGCATTATCTGAATTTTTGAGAGGAGATTTTGCCCCATGCAATTTCTGACTACCACGTCCGAAGGCTATATCAGCCTGTTCTTCACGCTGGCACTGATGCTGGTCCTGCTGTACTTCATGATCTACCGTCCCCAGAAGAAGCAGGAAAAGAAGGATGCCGCTATGCGCAGCAGTCTGGAAATCGGCGATCAGGTCACCACCATCGGCGGTGTCATTGGCCGTGTTGTCGCCATCAAGGACGACACCTTTGTTCTGGAGACCGGCGCTGACCGCGTGAAGATCCGCTTCACCAAGTCTGCTATCTCTTCGGTCGAAAAGCTGAACATGGACAAGGCTCCTGCCGATAAGAAGTAAGCGTTTACACCGTGCATACATGAACCGCCTCCCTGCATAGACTATGTGCAGGGAGGCGGTTTTGTTATGTCTGAATCTCGTGGTTTCCCGGCGGAGCTTCTTTCGTTTCTGGTTTTTGGGTTGCTGGGAGTGGCCGTAACAGCGGCAGTTCTGGCTGGTTTTGCGCAGCTGATGGCCGGGCAGGGTTGCTCCGGCAGTGTAGTGCCGATACTTGCCACAACAGCTGTGTGCATGGGCAGTCTGCTGTGCGCACTGGCGGCAGCGTTCCGTAAAAAGGCGCGCGGTCTGCTGACAGGATTGCTTCAAAGTACATTTCTGGCTGTGCCGCTGGCGCTTTCTGCTGTATGGAATGGTACAGCCACCGAGCCGGCTGTGGTGTGTCGCAATCTGGCGGTGTTGCTCTGCGGCTGTATCGGAGGGGTACTTGGGGTCACTCTGCGCAGCCGCAGGCACGCACTTCGTTGATCGCACCAGCAAATCGAACGCAACAGAGGGGAAAACAGTGTATGTGGATCTATGAACAATCCAACCCGGAAGAAACCTTATCTTTACTGCCGCAGACGGTCAGCCTGCCGGTACAGAAAGCGGAACCTGCTCTGCCGACTGTACCGGCAACTGCACCGAAACCGCTGACACCAGTACAGTCAAAAGAGCCTTGCATCCCGGCAGGGCATCGTCATGCCACCCGGGATTGCTGGCTGCTGGCTGCGGCCTTTCTGCTGGGGTGTACAGCAGCCGGTGTATTGCAGGCCGTATGCGATGCCCGGCAGGCAGAACTGCTGCGGTATTATCTGGAAGCGTGGCAAGGGCTGTTTGCACCGGGCAGTATGCAGGGGACGGTACAGCTTTTTAGCATGGAATATCTGGCTCTCGGCCTTGTGGTCAGCCTGTTTCTGGTATTGGGGCTGTCTGCCCTTGGGCCGGTAATGATCTTTGGCAGCATGATGCTGTACGGTTTGGGCAGCGGGCTGCTTATGGTACAGCTTTGTGCAGCAGGCGGGTGGAAAACGATACTTCCGGCATTGCTGTGGACAGGTTTACCGGCGGCAGCGGCAAGCGGTTGTCTGTGCTTTTTCGGAGCCTGTGCTTTGCAGGTCAGCAGCCGGATTCACGCCTATTCTTTTTGCAAACATCCCGGCGGACAAGCCCGTCCCGGAGTGCAGGCACTGCTGGGACAGTATCTGCTGACCATGGTGGTGTTGCTGCCGCTGTGCGGCGCGGCGGCAGGGCTTTCGTATTTGGGCAGCCGCCTGTAAACAGCATCCTTTTCTTGCGGGTTTTGGCGCAGTGTGTTACAATAACAAAAGACCATAAATAAATGAGGGACAGACATGAAATTAAAATCCGTCTATGTATGCTCCAATTGCGGAGAGACAAGCCCCCGCTGGATGGGGCGCTGCCCCAGCTGCGGCAGCTGGAATACCATGAACGAGGACGTTGTTGCCGAAGCTCCAAAGACAGGGACTCCTGCTGCCCGGCAGGCTGCTGCCACACGGCAGGAGGGCGTGACCACCCTGACTGCCCGGCGGCTGTCGGAGATCAGCACGACTGAGGAAAAAAGCCGTATCCTGACCGGTATCTCGGAGCTGGACCGTGTATTGGGCGGCGGTATCGTGCTGGGCGGTGTAGTGCTTTTGAGCGGTGAGCCGGGCGTGGGCAAATCCACCATGCTGTTACAGCTGTGCGGTGCCATCTCTAACCAGCACAGCGTGCTGTATATCACCGGAGAGGAATCTGTCCGGCAGGTCAAACTGCGTGCCGCACGGCTGAAGGTACCGCAGGATAATATCTTTCTGGCGGCAGAAAACGACGTGGATGAGATCTGCGGCCTGATCGAAAAAGAAAAACCGGACCTTGTGGTCATTGACTCCATCCAGACCATGCGCTGCATGGATATCTCGTCCTCGTCCGGTACAGTCAGTCAGGTGAAGGAGAGCGCCGCGCGTCTGCTGGCAGTCGCCAAAAAGCAGGAGATTCCCATGTTCATCGTGGGTCATGTAAACAAGGATGGTGCGATTGCAGGCCCCAAGGTCATGGAGCATATCGTGGATACAGTGCTCTACTTTGAGGGCGACAAGATGCTGCCGTACCGCATTCTGCGGGCAGCCAAAAACCGCTACGGCTCCACCAATGAGCTGGGAATGTTCGATATGACCGGCACAGGGCTTGCCGAGATCGAAAACCCCTCCCAGATGCTATTGGAGGGACGTCCGCTGGGCGTTTCCGGCAACTGTGTGGTCTGCACCATGGAGGGTAGCCGTCCTATCCTGAGCGAGATTCAGGCGCTTGCCACCAAGACGAATTTCCCGGCACCCCGCCGCGCCTGCAGCGGATACGACTATAACCGCATGAATCTTTTGATCGCCGTGCTGGAAAAGCGGGCAGGGTACTTCTTTGGCAATTTGGATGTCTATGTGAACATTGTGGGCGGCATTGCACTGCGGGATACCGCCTGCGACCTTGCGGTCTGTCTGAGCATGGTCTCCTCGCTGCTGGATCGCCCGGTCAGCGATAAACTTATCGCCATCGGTGAGGTAGGTCTGGGCGGGGAAGTGCGTAGCGTGCCCAATCTGGAACAGCGTCTGCACGAAGCCGAGCGTATCGGCTTTGAGCGGGCAGTCATCCCCAAGCACAGCCTTGCGCACCTGAATGCCGCAGATTATCCCGGCATGAAGCTGGTCGGTGCGGCGTATATCGCAGATGCCATCAATGCACTGAAAAATGACCGCCTATGATGAAACGAGGAACCTATGTCGATCTATCTGGACGAAAGAAACCCCGGCAAGCACGCACCCTTTGAGGATGCTGCCCCGGATATTGTAGAATATGTGCGATACCTTGAGGTGATCGCCGGAAAAAGTGCCAATACGGCGTTCAGTTATTACTGTGACCTGCGCTCCTTCAGCCGATTTATGAAGCGCCGCCGCGGGCTTGTTGCCGCAGATGCAGAGTTTAAAGAAATCGACCCCAAGGGGCTGGATACAGCTTTCTGGGGCAGCATAACAAAAGAGGACATCTACGAATATCTGTATTTTCTGAACCGGGAATGCGGCAACAAAAAATCCTCTACCGCCCGGCGGCTGGCCAGTCTGCACGGCTTTTATGATTATCTGGTCAATCAGGTCAACCGCTTAACCGAGGACCCTACGGCGGCAATCCGCCCGCCAAAGCAGGATAAGGTATTGCCTAAGTACCTGACGGCAGAGCAGTCCATCTCTCTCTTGAAGAGCACCCAGACCCAGAGCGATTTCCCGGAGCGAGACTATTGCATGGTGGTGCTGTTCCTCAACTGCGGTATGCGTCTCGCGGAGCTGGTAGGCATGGACCTTGGAGACATAGACTTAGAGCAGCGGCAGATCCGCCTGTTCGGCAAAGGCCATAAGGAACGCATGGTCTACCTGAATGATGCCTGCGTGGAGGCATTGCAGCTGTATCTGCGCAAGCGTAATACTATGGAAGGGCTTTCACCCAAGGAAAAAGCCGTGTTCATTACGCGGATGCGCAAGGAACGTATCTCGAATCGTAGGGTAGAACAGCTGATTTCCGGCGCGATGAAGGCCGCCGGACTGAAGGGCTTTTCAACCCATAAGCTGCGCCACACAGCCGCAACCCTGATGTATCAGACCGGTAATGTAGATATCCTTACCCTCAAGCAGCTTCTGGGACACAGCAGTGTGGGAACAACACAAATTTATACGCACCTGCAAGAATTTCAGGTGCGCTCTGCCATTGAAGAAAACCCACTTGGCAAGGTGTTGCCCATAAAAGCTGCAAAAGCAAGCTTGGATACAACAGAAACGGCAGGGGAGACATCTGCCGAAAACACCCCGGCGGGAGAGGATACTTCTGAGCCGTCCGGCCCTATGGCTGCCTTTGAGGGCGCTGCACAGGATGGCTTCCGAGCAGATATCTCTGCAATGTCTGCCGAAGAAACCGACGATTCATCGAACGATACTTAAACCACTAAGATCTTATAACCTGAATAGCGCTTGAAACGATGCAAAGGCCTATGACACGATCCGGCTTGACCGGATTAAAGTCATAGGTCTTTATAATTTACATTATAAGCAGTCAGCATCCATACATAAGAAACGATCTGGTAGAAACACGCAAAGTAATGTCTACACAAAAGCAACTGAACAACCACAGCCGTAACATGAAATGTTATAAAGCAAGCACATAGAGATGCTTGCCGGAATAAAATTGCTGGAACAAAATGAATTACTAACAAACCGATGCAGCAGCGCATAACGCAGAAACAATCTGTAAGCGTGAGACAAAGAAAACAATAAAATATGATAAAAAGTGCAGAATGTGCAGAACGGTTAAACCAAGCCCTAAAATGAGCCAGCCGGGTCTGGAACGCCAAAAATCCGGGAAATGGGCATTTTTCACTTCCCTGAGTTTCGCATAACGTGCATTATACGAAACAACTGTAATCAAAAAAGAGAAGCTGCCCTTCTCTCTTTCTGTCAGATTTCCGGCAGCTTCTATGGATGCATTTCAGTTTGCACACGACTGCTTCTACGCCGCTGGACATATTACCAGTATGTTCAAGCGTTTGACTTCTGCCGGTGGTGGCTGTTCTGGTGCATTACAGGTCATGTTATATAAGTAGTATCGCTTCTCCTCCTCTTTGGTGATGCGATGCTCATTTCACCGGCAGCGGTTCTGTGCCAAAGTATGCACAGATGGCTTCGTAATAAATGCGTGCCACAGCCTTGCAGCCCTCCTCGCTGCCAAAGCGCTCCACATCCTCGATGTTCGTTACAAAGCACTGCTCTGCCAATACTGCCGGACAATCCACATCCTCCAGCAGCGTAAAGCTGCGTTCAGGACGCACCTGTGTGTAGGTGTTTTCCACCAGCTGCTTCTGGTCGTTTTCCAGATAATAAATGTAACGCACTCCCCCACGCCCGCGTAGCTTTGCGCCGATGCTCTGCATTCCACCTGCCAGCAGCCTTGCAAAATAAAAGCTTTCCTGATGCCATGTGCGCCCGGGCACTGCCGGATAGCACTCAAAGCCGGATGCCGTAGAGCCGTTGGCTGCGGAATTGCCGTGGATGGACAGCAGCAGCTGCGGGTTTTGGGCGCTGGCGGCGGCTGCACGTTGGGCAGGCGTAGCGGTTGCATCAAAGCTTTCCCGGGTTTGCAACGGAATGTAATTGGAATCCTTTTCTAGCCACTGAAGCAGCGCAGCAGCCGTTGCTGCGGTGATCTGTTTTTCTTCAACTACTCCCCTTGCGCCCGGGTCGCTGCCGCCATGTCCGGCGTCTATTGCCACCCGGTACGGCGGGTCGCCCACCACGGGGCGAAAATCATCCTCTGATGCTGAGACTGCGTGTTCTGCGGGCGCGTTCAGTTCCAGTGCCGCCTTCCATAAAAACAGGCCGAAGCCGAGCATCAGCACCGCAAAAGCAAACATCAGACCGCGCAAAAAACGGTGCTGCGCTTTTCGGTGGCGTGTTTTACGTTTGCTATGTTTACTTGCAGGTCTGCGATGACTGGCTGGCATAAAGCGTTACTTCCTGTTCGTTGTACATTTATAATACGAGTATACTCGCCTTTTCCCTGCGCTGCAACAAAAAAAGACTGCCAATTTTTCAAAAAGCAGTCCTTACTGGGTTATTTCAGTTCTACAACCGTCACGCCGCTTTCGCCTTCGCCGTAACGGCCAAGACGGAAGCTTTTTACCATGCGGTTACCGCGCAAATGCTTATGGATGGCGGTGCGCAGTGCACCGGTGCCGTTGCCATGGATCAAATAGACCACCGTCTGCCCGTTCAGGATGGCGCGGTCAATAAAGGAATCCACCTCCGACAGCGCCTCGTCCACCGTAAGCCCCAGCAGGTTGCACTCCATTTTTGCGGTGCGCTGTACGCGCTCTACCCTGCCGTTGGGACGGTTGGTATCACCGGTCAGGCGGGAGTACCGCTGCTGCGCCTTGGTCTTGGGCGCGGCGGGCTCTTTTACCAGTTTTTCCGGCTGCTTCAGGCCCTTGAGGGGCACCTTGGTCTTGATGATACCGGCACGCACCAGCACATCGCCGTTTTTGTCCGGCAGCGCCAGAACGGTGGCCAGCTGGTTCAGCTCTGCAATGCAGACCTCCTGCCCTACTTTTACATCCTTCAGCGGCACAAACTCCTTGACGGGATTATGCACCACCTCAGTACCGGCAAACAGCTTTTCGGTCTCCTTTTTTGCAATCTCGCGGGCGCGCTGCGCCTTCTGCTGGGCGCTCATGCGCTCGTCCTTTTGCAGCTGACGCAGTTCGTCGGTCAGCGCGTAGGCCTGTGTTTCCACCTGCTGTGCCAGTGTGCGCGCCTTGGCACGGGCAGCTTCCAATTCATTCTCGCCCTGCTGGATCAGTTCATCCCGCTTTTTGCGGGCAGCTTCCAGTTGATGAGATGCTTCGTTGCGCAGCTGCTCCACTTCGTTCTGGCTTTCTTTCAGTTGCAGCTTCAGATCATCCAACTGGCCCAGAACTGCATCCAGACGCTTATCCTCCGCAGACAGATGCTGCTGAGCCGCCTCAATGACGCGGCTGGGGATGCCCAGCTTTTCACTGATCAGGAATGCGTTGGATTTACCCGGCACACCCACGCTCAGCTTATAGGTGGGGCGCAGGGTCTCCAGATCAAACTCGCAGCTGGCGTTGACCACGCCCTTGGTCTCCAGCGCAAAAACCTTCAGTTCCGCATAGTGGGTAGTCGCCATCAGTAGCACACCACGGCGGCGCAGCTCCTCAATGATGGCAACAGCCAGTGCGGCACCCTCGGCGGGGTCGGTACCGGCACCCAGCTCGTCCAGCAGCACAAGGGTGTGCGGCATGGCAAGCTCCAGAATGCCGGTGATCTTTTTCATGTGGCCGGAGAAGGTGGACAGGCTCTGCTCAATGCTCTGTTCGTCGCCGATATCTACCAGAAATTCGTCAAACACACAGATCTCACTGCGCTCGTCTGCCGGGATCAAAAAGCCGCACTGTGCCATAGCACACAGCAGACCGGCAGTTTTCAGGGTGACCGTTTTACCGCCGGTGTTCGGGCCTGTGATGATAAGGGAATCGTATTCCCCGCCCAGTGCAATATCCACGGGAACGCACTTTTGCGGGTCGATCAGCGGGTGGCGGGCGCGGATCAGATTAAAGGAAGAATCCGTCCGCACAGCGGGCTTAAAGGCCTTCAACTCCAGCGCAAGCCGCGCCTTTGCCAGAAGGATGTCGATCTCCAGCATGGCCTTGTAGCTGTACTGGAACTGCGGCTCAATGGAAGCCACCTGTGCGGTAAAGGCCACCAGAATGCGCTCGATCTCCTGCGCCTCCTGTGCGCGGTACTGCAGGATGCGGGCATTGGCTTCCACCACAGCCTGCGGCTCCACAAACACCGTAGCGCCCGTAGAGGATACATCGTGGATGATACCGCTCACCTCGCCGCGGTACTCGCTCTTGACCGGCACAACATACCGGCCGTTGCGCATGGAAACCACGCTCTCCTGCAGGTATTTGGAGGTATCCATGTTGCGCACCATGCTTTCCAGCCGGTCGCGGATGCTGTTTTCAGTGGCGCGGATCTTCTTGCGCAGCTCTGCCAGCGTGCGGGAGGCGGTATCCGCCATGGCGTCCGGTGCCAGAATGGCGCTGGAGATCTGCTGCTCAAGACCCGGTTCCGGTGCCAGCGCGTAAAACAGATCATCGGTCGGCAGAGCATCGTGCTCAGAGGAGCCGTACCAGCTGGTCAGGTGCTGAAAATTACGCAGCGCACCGGCCACCATCAGCAGCTCGCCCATAGAAAGCACACCGCCCTTTACGGCACGGGCGGCAAGCTGGCTGACCCCCTCTACCCCGCCAAAGCGCGGTGAGCCGTTTTTGATCAGCAGAGTGTTGATGGCGTCCGTCTGTTCCAGTGCGTAGCGCACCTCGTCCGGGTCGCACTGCGGCTCAATGGCCAGCAGCATGGCACGGGCTTCCTTGCACACGCAGCCCTCCGCTGCTCGGGCAATGATTTTATCCAATTCTAATGTTTTTAAGTAGCTTGTTTCCATACTGTTCCTTTTTGGTCAGGGCAGCACGCTTTTCAAAAAGGCATAACTCTTCAGCGGCTTATCCAGATGCGTCAGGGCATAGTTTTCAGCCACTGCGGAAAGCTTTGCCAGACTGCCCACAGAGATCTTGAATGCAAATATTTTTTTGTCCTCTACCAAGCAGATGTGACGCAGTGCAAACAGCGCAGCCTTGTCCAGATTGCAGTTCTTGCCTGCCTTTGCCGCACAGGACGCACAGAGCAGATGCCCTTCCTGTGCGTCCAGATAAAAGGCATCTCCTTCATCGTAGGTGCCGCAGTCCCGGCAACAGACAATCTGCGGCATAAAGCCGCACTCGCTCATGGTGCGCAGCTCAAATACCGCCTTGATCACCCGCAGGTCGGTGCGGTGCTCGCTGATCATATATAGGCTGTTCAGCACAAGCCGCAGCTCCCGGGCAGCTTCCTCTCCGGTAGGCGAAAGCGCAGCGGCCATCTCGGTAAGATACATGGCAAGGCTCACCCCTTCAATGGAGGAAGAAACGCCATGGAAGATGTTCTGCACCTCGGCTTCCCGCACAGTATACATATTGCGTCCGGGCACAAGTGTAAACTCTGAATAGCAGAACAGTCCGCAGGCGCTGAACAGCTTGCTTTTCAGCCGCAGACTGTTTGCAGCCATTGCCGTGATAACGCCCAGCTTCGGGGTTAGGATCGTCAGAATGCGGTCTGCTTCTCTATAACGGGTCTCCTTCAGTACCAGACCCATGGTCACAAATGGTTCCATCATCCGTTTCTCCTGCCGGATGCTCGGTGGGCAGCTGCACCAGTTGTTTATAATCAAGATAACGGAGAATATTCCCCGTGCAGGCAAAGGCCTGCCAGCTTGCGGCAGCATCCATCTTCAGCACTCCTTCCCTTTCCTGTGCAAAGGCTACGCTTATTTATAGTGTCAGCCTGATTCTAGCACAGCATACAAGGGAAAACTGTCCTGCTTTGGCAGCGCTCAGCGGTTGGAGGGATTCTGCTTAAAGCCGAAATTGTTCAGCAAAAACTCGTTGTCCCGCCAGTCGGATTTTACCTTGACCCAGCACTGCAGGTTGACCCGGCAGCCCAGAAATTCTTCGCAGTCGGCGCGGGCAGCACTGGCGATCTTTTTGAGCATCGCACCGCCCTTGCCGATGACCATGCCCTTGTGGCTCTCCCGCTCGCAGTAGATGTTCACATCAATGTCGATCAGGTCTGTGCCCGGGCGCTCTTTAAAGCGCTCCACCACCACTGCAATGCCGTGCGGGATCTCGTCCCGCATGAAGAGCAGCGCCTTTTCACGGATGACCTCGGCCACCAGCTCTTTTTCCGGCATATCGGTGTAGGCGTCATCATCAAAGTAATGGGGACCTTCCACGGCGTAACGGCTCAGAGCATCAAACAGCTCCTCGCTGCCTTCTTTATTGCGCACGCTGATGGTGTAGATTGCATCAAACACACCCAGTGCCTTCAACTCTGCCTTGCGGGCTTCCAAATCGGCAGGATTTTTCACAAGGTCGGTCTTGTTGATGACTGCAATGGCCGGGCCGCTGCGGTGCAGCGCCTCCACCAATACCATCTCGGATTCGTTCAGCGCACCGTAGGGCTCGAACAGCATCATGGAAACATCCACATCCGCAATGGAATCGCTGGCGGTCTTATCCATGCGCTTGCCCAGCTTGTTGTGCGCCTTGTGCACACCGGGAGTGTCCAGCAGCACATATTGCAGCGGTCCCCGGGTGATCACGCCGGTAATGCGGGTGCGGGTGGTCTGGGGCTTAGAGGTGACGATGGCCACCTTCTCGCCGACCAAGAGGTTCGTCAGGCTGGATTTGCCCACGTTCGGCCGTCCGATGACAGCAACGAATACAGAGGAGGTGTCGTAATGCTCCTGAACGGGTGTTGTAGTACTCAAAGCGAACTCCTGTCTTGTTTTTATGTTCTGTTGCAAAGGGATATCATTCCGTGTAGCTGACCGTGCGGGGCAGACCCAGCTGCAGCAGCACAGCCTCTTCTTTTTCCCGCATACGCATGGCCTCCAGACCACCATTTTCATGGTCGTAGCCCAGCAGATGCAGCATGGAGTGGACAGTCAAAAAGGCCACCTCCCGCTGCAGAGGATGCCCATACAGATTTGCCTGCTCCATGGCGCGCTCCATGCTGATGACGATATCGCCCAGCATCATGCAGCCGTTATTTTCGTCGATATCATACTTACCGTTCTCACCCAGAGGAAAGCTCAGCACATCGGTGGGCATGGGCTTGTTGCGGTACTGGTTGTTCAGCTCGGCAATGGCAGCGTTGTCCACAAAGGTAACGCTGATCTCAGCGGGACGGTCAAAATGCTCATATTCCAGCACAGCGTTGCAGGCGCGGCGGATGAGGATGCGAAGCCCGGAGGGCACCTTGACAGCTTTCTGGGAGTTGGTGATCAAAACTTTGTTGGACATATTGGTCCACTCCTTTCAAAGGGTTTATTTAGAATTCTTTTTATTTTCCGCTTCGGCAGCCGGATGCGCTGCGCGTTCGTAAGCCTTTACGATCTCCTGCACCAGACGGTGGCGCACAACGTCCTTATCAGTAAAGTAGCACTGCGCAATTCCGTTTACGTCTTTCAGCACCTTCAGCGCGTCCACCAGACCGCTACGGGTGCTGCCCGGCAGATCGATCTGGGTCACATCGCCGGTAACGACCACCTTGGAGCCCACACCCATACGGGTAAGGAACATTTTCATCTGCTCCGGGGTGGTGTTCTGCGCCTCGTCCAGAATGATAAAGGAATCGTCCAGTGTGCGCCCGCGCATATAGGCCAGAGGGGCAACCTCGATGATCTGCTTTTCCACCAGACGCTCGTAGGTCTCTGCACCCAGCATATCAAACAGGCCATCGTACAGCGGCCGCAGATAGGGGTCTACCTTCTGCTGCAGGTCACCGGGCAGAAAGCCCAGCTTTTCGCCTGCCTCCACCGCCGGGCGGGTCAGGATAATGCGGGAGACCTCTTTGGCCTTGAAGGCCTTTACCGCCATGGCAACGGCCAGATAGGTCTTGCCAGTACCCGCCGGGCCGACACCGAAGGTAACGGCATTAGAGCGGATGGCGTTCAGATACTCCTTCTGTCCCAGCGTTTTGGGGCGGATCGGACGTCCCTTGACCGTGACGGTAACAAAGTCCTCGGTCAGTTCCTTTACCCGCTTCTCCGCACCATCGTGCGCCAGACTGATGCAGTAGTGCACGGTCTGATCCTCCAGCGGGGTGCGGTTCTCAATCAGAAGAAGCATTCCCTCCACAGCGCGGTTCGCTGCCGCCACATTGGCAGGCTCGCCGGAAATGCGCAGCTGTGTGCCGCGGCACACAGCGGTAACAGAGAACTCTTTTTCCAACAAGCGAATATTCCGGTCGCAGTTGCCAAAAACAGCCGCTGCGATCTCCACACTATCCAGTTCAATACACTTTTCCGCCATGGAGCTCCTCCCGAATTGCAGAATTTGATGACTATATTGTACCACCAAAATCTTCAGAAGAAAACTATGAAAAGTGCACAAAATATTTTCTCGTGTTCCATCGGTTTTTCCATACGACCCGTGTTTCAAAGCTTTTTGATGGCTTTTTTTTGAAAACGCTTGACAAAGTATATCGTGAGACGATATACTTCAAGTGTGATATATCGGCTTGCGATATAAAGACGTTTGATAGAATCCATGGAGTATTTCAGTATGGAAAACCTTGCATTGACCGAATCGACCTATTATATCCTGTTGTCTCTTTACCATCCACAGCACGGCTATGGCATTATGCAGCAGACGGAGCAGCTTTCCGGGGGCAGAGTTCATCTTGCCGCCGGGACACTGTATGGTGCACTGACCTCTCTGTGTGAGAAAGGCTGGATCCGTCCCCTGCCCGCTGAGAGCGGCAGCCGCAAAAAGGAATACCAGCTTACCGCAGAGGGCGTACAGATCTTAAAGCACGAGCTTGCCCGCTTGCAGCAGCTTGTGGCAAATGGTGAGAGCATCCTGAAGGAGGAAGCCTTATGAAGGAAAAGAAAACCGTTTTCAAGCTTTTCTTTGTGTGGGATTTTGAAAAAGAAGAGCGCTGGCTGAATGAGATGGCGCAGGAGGGCTGGGTACTAGACAATACCGGGTTTTCCTTTTATACCTTTGTGCGCTGCGAACCGGGCGAGTATATCATCCGTTTGGAGATGAACCCTAGCAGCGATTACCGCGCCTTTGTAAAGGAGCTGGGTGCAGAGTATATCGGCGGCTGCGTCAACTGGGTATACTTCCGGCGGAAAGCAGAGCTTGGCAGCTTTGAACTGCTCTCAGATATTGACTCCCGCCTAACGCACCTGAGCCGCATCGACAGGATGCTTTCCCTGATCTGCTTGGCAAACCTGATCCTTGGCATAACGAACTCTTTGAATCAGGCTCGCTACGGCTGGCTGAACCTGTTGTGCGCAGCAATGCTCTCCTATGCACTGGGGCGTATCCACGGCATGAAAGCAGCGCTGGAAAAGGAACGCAGTTTGCACGAATGATTTGTCAAGCCCTTCTTCGCCACAACCGCAGAGAAAAAGCCGACGTATCTTTGGATAAAAAGACAATGGCAAACCAATCTCCATCGTGATACAATAACAAGCGTTGTGTGCCGCCGCCCGGCGGCCGTTTGGACTGCTTGAAAACAAAGGAGAAGGAACCATGGAACAGCTTTTTCTGATGCCCGGTGAAGAACGGTATGAGCGCTTCAAGGATGGCAACGGTGTTCCTAAGGTGCACTACTCCTACTGCTCTATGCGCGGTGCATTCTTTGACTGTGAGAGCCGCAGTCTTGAGGAAGCCCAGCGCCTGTGCGAAAACTGGCTTGTAGGGCAAGACCGCTGCTACCGCAACTAACATAGAACCATAAAACCCCTGTCGCTTTGCAGACCTTTCCGCAAAACGGCAGGGGTTATTTTTATATAGGTTTTACTGCCACACCTGCGCACAAACAAGTTCCAGTACACTGCCGGCAATACAGCGGGATTTATCCGAGATCAGGAAGCAGTTGGAAAGTTCCTCCCGCCGGGGGTCGATATCTGCGATCTTAAAGCCCGGCGTGACCGGATAACCGCTGCGCAGCAGTCCACGCAGAATGCCGGGAATCTGTGCTGTGACCGGGATATCCTTTCCCTCCGGGGTGCGGATGGTGGCAATGGTCTCGCCCTTCTCTACTAGATCACCGATTTTACGCACATTTATAAAGATGCCGGCAGCCTGTGCATGAATCACCCGCTCTGCACCGTACCCGCCGATAACGCCGGGGATGCCGGTATTAGGGATAGCGCTCCCCTCCCGGATGATCCTGCCAAGCCGGTGCCCGCGCTTGGTCTCTACCACGGCGTCCACATCCTGCCCGGCTACAAAGCCGGGGCCAAGGGCGATAGTCAGCGGTGCCATGTCCCGGCGGGTGCCAAGGTTGCGCTTGGCCAGAATGGCATCCACTACGACCTCCGGCTTTGCCCGGGCAATACAGGCTCCCTCCGGGTCAACGAGCACCGGAACGGCCCCCTGCGCCCAGACGGACTGCGCCTGCTCCAACGCTTCAATGCGGACGGCACGCAGCCCCTCAACAATGGCTTCGCCTTCATACACTGCTTCACACAGGGCTACCTGACGGCGGATGGCTGCGGGCTTTGTCGTTTCCAATACCAGCACCCGCAGCCCGGCACTCCACAACCGATGGATGGTACCGGTGGCAAGGTCGCCGCCGCCGCGCACGATGATTAAAGCATCCTTTTTCATTTTGTTTCCTCCCCAGGACAAAGTGTCTGCAACAGCACCTCCATAGAGCCGCCGCAGGCAGCAACAGCCGCATCCTCGTTTTTACCGTCAGCCGAAAGCTGTAAGCACTGCAGGGCGGGCGCAGCCTGTGCCAACAGCTTCTGAGCAGCCTGTACCGTGTAATGCTCCATAATGCCGCCGCCCACACTGCCCACGGTACTGCCATCAGGCAGAACAAGCATTTTTGCGCCCACATCCCGCGGGGTGGAACCATGCCGTGCAACGATGGTTGCCAGCACCGCCGGAGTGCGGGCATTTTCTGCCTGCACCATGGCGTCTAGTAAAGCAATGGGATAGCCCTCAGACTGAGGGCGGGCGTTCTTGACCTGCACGATCTGCGCCAGAATGGAAAGCGCGATCTCCGCAGCGGTCTGCGCGCCGATGGCAAGGCCGATGGGTGCGCAGAGCGCATCGATCCGCTGACTGTCCAACCCCGCCTCCAACAGCTGACGGCGCACCAATGCGGCACGTCCGCGGCTGCCCATCATGCCCACATAGGCCGCAGGCTTTTGCAGGATCTGGGTAAGGCAATCCAAATCAAAGGCATGGGAACGGGTCAACACTGCAAAATAAGCCTCGGCCCCGCCGGGCACATCCTGAAGCGCCTGTGCAAAGGGGGCACAAAGCACGGTATCCGCTCCAGCAGCGCGCAGCTGCTGGGCAAAGTCTTCCCGGTCATCTATGGCAAGCACCGGCAGGCCGAGAAGCTTTGCCTGTTTTACAAGGGCAGCAGCCACATGACCACCGCCGCAGACCACCAGCTGCGGCACTGCACCAAAGCGCTCGGCAAATACCCGTTGCCCATCCAGTGTAAGAAAGCCCGTAGCGGTACAGTCTTGCAAAGCGGCAAGCTGACGCTGCAAAAGCCCAGCGCTCGGGGTCTGCCACAGAGCATCTCCGTCCCGCAGCAGCAGCTGACTGCCTGTCTCTGCGCCTTCCAGCACGATAGCCAGCGTATAACTGCCGGTCTGGTTTGTATCTTGCAGAACGTCTGCAAGCGTTTGTCTGTTCATTGGTGTTTCTCTCCCTCTGTTATTGCTCCACAGGCGTTACCTTATCAAACCGTGTTTGGTCCAGTTCTGCCTGCCAGCTTTGCCAGTCCTCCGGCAGCATACGCCATGCAAGCCCGCACCCCGCCGATATCTCACGCGGCAGCGGGATCAGCCGCCCGGGCACCTGCCGGGCATTGCATTGCTTTTCCCACTCCATAGCTTCTAAGGTAGTGCGGAAAGAAAGCACGATATAGCTTCGTTTTATTCGCATAAAAGCTCCCGGGCAAGTGCGCAAACTGCCTGCGCTGCCTGCTGCACCTCCTGTTCGGTATTGAAATGAGAAAAGCTGAACCGTACCACGCCCTGCTCAGCCGTGCCAAGGGCCTTGTGCATCAGCGGAGCGCAGTGTGCCCCGGCACGCACGCAGATGCCGTAGTCCTCCCACAAGATATCTGCCACCCGGGCAGAATCCTCCTGTCCGATGTTCAGCGCCACAATAGGCGCACGGGGATGCATAGTCATATCACCATACACCGTTACGCCCGGCGCAGTACGCACCTGCTCATAAAACAGGCAGGCAAGGGCATTTTCCAGGTCGGCAAGGCTTTCTACGCCCTGTTCCAGCAGCCAGCGCACCCCGGCACACAGCCCTGCAAGGCCATGCACGTTCAGCGTGCCAGCCTCCAGTGCAGTGGGCATCTGTAAAGGGTGTGCTTCGTCAAAGCTGTGTACACCGCTGCCGCCCACAAGGAGCGGCGCAACACGCAGGCCGGGGCGCACATAAGCGCCGCCGGTGCCCTGTGGCCCCAAAAGCGCCTTGTGCCCGGTAAAGCAGAGGGCATCAATACCAAGCTGCTGCACATCAATGGGCTGCGCACCGGCAGTCTGGGCAGCATCCACGATGAACAGCAGTCCGTGCCGGTGAGCAAAGTCCGATGCGCGGGAAAGGTCTATGCCGTTGCCGGTCACATTGGAAGCCCCCGTCACCACCAGCGCCCGGGTGGTTGGGCTTAGCAGCGTTTCCCACTGGTCGTAGCAAAGCCGTGCAGCCGCATCCACACCGGTAAAAGAGACCTCTACCCCCTGCGCCCGCAGCCGGTACAGCGGGCGCAGAACGGAGTTGTGCTCGCATACCGTTGTGATCACATGGTCGCCCGGGTGCAGTACGCCGTTCAGCACTGTGTTCAGTGCCATGGTCGCATTGGCGGCAAAAACAATGCAGGATGGGTCTGGCGCATGGAAAAGCTCTGCCAGCGCCAGACGGGTGTCCAGCACAATCCGTGCGGCGTGAAGCGTAGGCTCATGTGCGCCGCGCCCGGGGTTGCCTGCCGTGTGCAGTGCCTCCATAATAGCCTGTTCCACCTGCGGTGGTTTATGCAGAGTGGTGGCTGCGTTATCCAGATAGATCACGGTTTTACCACGTTCCCTGCCTGCGTCAGCTTTTCGGCAATGGTGTACATATTGGTCACGCTGCCCACAGCCAGCTTCTCGGTAAGGCCGTAAAAGTTCAGGCAGGTGCCGCAGGTCATGATCTCCACGCCCTGTGCTTCCAGTGCCTTGAGATCTTCCAGCATGGCAGAGCCTTCACAGGTCAGTGCTGCGCCGCCGTTGTAGAACAGGATGGTCTTGGGCAGCTTGTCCTGCTGGGTCAGTGCAAACACAAAGGCCTTGAGCAGGGTCTTGCCCAGCTCCTCGCTGCCATCGCCCATAGTGGCAGCGGAAATAGCCACCACCGTATCGGTGCGGGCATCCGATGCGCATACAGGGGCTTGCTCTGCCGGGGTGCCTGCTGCTTCTCCCAGCGTGAACAGCACACGGTATTTGCGCTCTTCCAGTTTTTCAGCGCTGTACTGATAGCCCTTCTGCTGTGCCATCTTGGTCAGATTCTGTACGGCGATCTCGTTGTCCACCAGAACCTCTACCTGTCCTACGTCCTGTAATTCAGAAATCGCTTTTTTCGCCTTGACAACAGGCAGCGGGCAGGCATCGCCCAGTGCATCTACTTTGATAAATTCAGCCATGCTGGTTACTCCTCTCGTTTGTCTGTTACAGTAATTTCAATTTCCTGCTTCGGCAGGATCTCGCCCACAATGCTTGCAGGAAGCCCTGCGGTGCGCAGTTCCTGCTCCAGAGCCTCTGCATCCGCTGGGTCTACTGCCAGCAGCAGCCCGCCAGAGGTCTGCGGGTCAAACAAGACCTCCTCCATGGCAAAGCTTACGTTCTCGAACCGGACAAAAGGTCCGGTATGGTTGCGGTTGCGCTGCCCGGCGGCGGTGTACAAAAACGCATCCGCTGCTTTTTCTGCGCCCGGCAGCACCGGCATGGCATCTGCGTGGATGATGCAGGAAAGTCTGCCGCCCATCATCTCATGCAGATGACCGAGAAAGCTGAAGCCGGTCACATCCGTAGCGGCATGGACGTGATACTTGCGGCTGAGCTCTGCCGCCGTTTTGTTCAGTGTGGTCATGGAGCGAATGGCGGTTTCCATCTCCTCCGGGGCGGCTTCGCCTACGCGGTTTGCCGTACACAGCAGACCCACACCTAAGGCTTTGGTCAATACTAGCTTATCACCGGGCACGCCGGTGTCGTTCGTGTACATCCGGTGCGGGTCTACAAGACCGGTCACGGAAAGGCCGTATTTTACCCCGCTGTCTGCAATGGAATGCCCGCCCGCAAGACTGCCGCCGGCTTCTGCCACCTTTTCGGCACCGCCGCGCAAAATTTCGCCCAGCACGTTCAGATCCATATCCTCCGGGAAGCAGACCAGATTCAGGGCTGTCTTTACCTCGCCGCCCATGGCGTAGACATCGCTCAAGGCGTTTGTGGCTGCGATCTGCCCAAAGGTATAGGGGTCATCCACCATCGGCGGAAAAAAGTCTACGGTCTGTACCAGTGCAATGTCGTCCGTAATGCGGTAGACGGCCGCATCATCCCGGCTGTCGTAGCCGACCAGAAGATCCGGGTCTTTTTCGCCCCGGGGCAGCTTTTCCAGAATACGGCTCAGCACCCCGGCACCCAGCTTTGCGGTGCAGCCGCCGCCGGTACAGAATACGCTCTTATCTTCCTTGCTCATGCGCGTTCTTCCTCTTTAAAATGCGTCAGCACGCACTGTATGCCCTGCTGACGCAAAAGCTGTTGTATTTGTATGCCCTGCTGGCGCAATTCCGGCGTATCAGCCTGATTGAGCACAGCGTAAAACTGCCGGTCACCCACCGCCTTGCGGCCGCCCTGCGTGCTTGCAAGCAGCTGCGCCAACATGGCCGGCGTAAGGGGCGCATCCGGCGCAGCCGCTAAAAACTGCGGACGGATGATATCATAGCGGAAGCAGACCTCCCGCAGGGGCTTGCCCAGCGCCGAAAGCCCTGCCACCGCCAAAACGATATCGCTTGGGGACAGCAGCACCGGCTCATGCGCCGCCGGGACCTTGCAGGGATAGTGCTTTGCACCGTCCGCTTCTATAAATACCGCATCTGCCTGCGCCATCCGGCGCAAAAGCTGCTGTGGCGGCAGGGTCAGTTTCCCGTTTTCTGTCGGAGTGCCGATCACTGCGTAGTGACCCGCTTGCCACAGAGTTGTAAGCGCTGCGTCATCCGGTGCATAGTAGGCTACCGATTGCCGGATGTGGGTGGTCGTCATCACAACCACCCGCCAGCCCTTGCGGGCACAGTGGTCTGCCATGGCATACAGCAGGGTGGTTTTGCCCCCGCCGCCTACCAGAGAAACGACATGTCCCTCCTCTGCCAGAAACGGAAGTTCTTTTTCGTTCAGCATCTGCCTTTACTGCTTGGCTGCAACTGCCATAGCAATCTGCTCCGGGGTGATGGGCAGCTCGTAGAAGCGGGTGCCGATGGCGTTGTAAATGGCGTCCGAGATGGCGGGCAGCGGCGTATTGATGACCACCTCGCCGATGGACTTTGCGCCAAAGGGGCCGTTGGGCTCGTAGCTGTTCTCAAACTCCACATGGATGCGGCCGATATCGTTGCGGGCAGGGATCTTGTACTGGAACAGAGAATTCTCTTCCGGGTAGCCGTTTTTGTCGTAGGTGATGTTTTCGGTCAGGGTCATGCCGATACCCTGCAGGATGCCGCCTTCGGCCTGCACCCGGGTCAGATTGGGGTTGATGGGAGTGCCGCAGTCCACGCAGGCGTCAAATTCCAGCACCTTTACCTCGCCGGTCTCGGTATCCACCTCTACCTCGGCAGCGCCCACCATATACGGCGGCGGCGACAAGGGCGAGGTGTGGGTCTCGGTAAATTCCAGCGGGATCTTATGGCCGAACTGGGAAGCAAAGGCAATATCGGACAGAGTCTTTTGGCGGGTGGGATTGGCGCTTTCAAACACGACCTTGCCGTCAAACTCTACGGCATCCGCCGGGCATTCCAGCAGCTCTGCACCCAGCTTGCAGAGCTGTTCCCGCAGCTTCATGGCGCACTTCTCGGTGGCCTTGCCGGTGACATAGGTAGTGCTGGAAGCATAGGAGCCGGAATCATAGGGCGAGGAATCCGTATCCGCGCCAAAAACGGTAATGTTGTCCAGCGGGCAATCCAGCACCTCGGCGGCGATCTGCGCCAGCGTGGTGTCGCAGCCGGTACCCATATCGGCTGCGCCGATCATCAGGGTATAAAAACCGTCATCGTTCAGTTTAAGGGTAGCGCTGCCTACATCCATGCCGGAGATACCAGAGCCCTGCATGGCCATACCCATGCCAACGGCACGGATCTTGCCGTTGCCCATATCCCGGGCAGGATACTTGTGCTCCCAGTCGATCATCTCGCGTACCTTGAGTACGCACCGGTCCAGCGCACAGCTGGTATTTACCGCGCCGTAGTAGGCGGGCATCACATCGCCCTCTTGCACGGTGTTCTTCAGGCGCAGTGCAATGGGGTCCATGTTCAGCTTGTGTGCCAGCTCGTTTACGGCAGATTCCACCGCAAACAGACCCTGTGTAGCACCATAGCCGCGGTATGCACCGGCAGACATATGGTTAGTATATACCACATCGCTGACAAAGCGGAAGGCCTCGGCCTTGCCGTACAGCGGGATGGACTTGTGACCGGACAGACCCACAGTAGTGGGGCCATGCTCGCCGTAAGCGCCGGTGTTGGACAGAGTGTACAGGTCGATGCCCTTCACGATGCCGTCTCTGGTAGCACCCAGACGGACGTGCATCTCCATCTCGTGGCGCGGCGAAGAGGCCGTCTGGCTTTCCACCCGGCTGAAGATGAGCTTGGAGGGCTTTTTGGTCATCCAAGTCACAAAGGCCGGGTATACCTCGCTGACGGCGGTCTGCTTTGCACCAAAGCCGCCGCCGATGCGGGGCTTGGAGACACGCACCATGGATTTGGGAATGTGCAGTGCATTGGCGATGTTGCGGCGGGCGTGGAAAACGATCTGGGTAGAGCTGAGCACATTCAGCCGCCCGTAAGTATCAATGGAACAGTAGGTGCGGAAGGTCTCCATCATAGCCTGCTGGCAGGCCTTGGTGTGGTACACATGGTCGATGACCACATCGCACCCGGCCAGCACAGCGTCGATATCACCGCTGCCGCACGCATTATGGGCGCAGAGGTTGCGCTTGTTGTCGGCGCCCACGGGGGCAAGACTTTCCCAGTTGTCCTCCGGGTGCACAAGAATAGGATTATCCTTTGCGGTGTGGAAATCCAGCACAGCTTCCAGCACATCATAGTCCACTTTAATAAGTTTGAGCGCCTTATCCACGCACTTTTCATCTTTACCGGCTACGATGGCCACCACATCTCCCACAAAGCGGACATGGCGGTCGATGAGCAGACGGTCGTAGGGGCTGGCTTCCGGGTAGGTCTGGCCGGCCTGTGTGTAGCGGCGGGCATCCTGCGGTACATCCTCCCAAGTAAAGATGGCTTCGATGCCGGGCACCTTTTTGGCAACAGCGGTGTTGATGGTGCGGACGATGGCGTTTGCATGGGGCGAGCGCAGCAGCTTGACGATCAGACAGTCCTGCGGGATGATGTCATCCATATAGACAGGCTGACCGGTGACCAGCTGCATCGCGTCTTTTTTGCGGAACGGTTTGTTGACGGTTTTCACTGTACGCCCTCCTTCTGCTTTTTCCATGCCAGAAAGTTCATGATGCCGCGCAGCTGGCCTTCGTAGCCGGAGCAGCGGCACAGGTTTCCGGCAAGGTATTCCTTCACCTGCTCTTCAGTGGGGTACGGCTGCTCCCGGAACAGAGCCAGCACGTTCATGATAAAGCCCGGATTGCAGAAGCCGCACTGCTCTGCGCCCTGATCTGCGATAAAGGCACCGAACTCGGCAGCCTCCTCCTGCAAGCCCTCCAGCGTGGTGATCTTATGTCCATCGGCACGGGCTGCCAGCACCGAGCAGGACAGCACGGGCTTATCGTCCATAAAAACAGTGCACAGACCGCAGTTGGAGGTCTCGCAGCCGCGCTTGACGCTCTTGCAGCCGTGTGCGCGGACAAAATCGATCAAAAGCATATTCGGGGCGATCTCCTCGGATACCCGGACACCGTTCAATGTAAGTGTGATCTGCATTTACTTTTCCTCCTGCATTTTACGCTGTTCCAGTTCCAGCACCGCGCGCTTTGTCAGCACGCCTGCCAGATGCCTGCGGTACTCGGCGCTGCCGCGCATATTGGAGCCGGTAACAATCTGCGCCTTTATGCTTTCCGCAAACTGTGCGGCAAGCTGTTCTGCCGCAAGGGCAGGCTCTGCCGGGAGCTCGAACCGCACGGCGCGCAGCGGACGTGCGCCGATGACGATGCGGTAATCGCCGGTCTCCATCCGGGCGGCAGCGCAGGTCAGCACCGGGATATCGGTCTGGCTGTTGCGCACCGACTGGTAATAAAGCTGCATCGGTGTCTTTTTTACGATCAGCCGCACCAGAACATCCCGGTCATAGGGGCGCTGGGCATATTCCTGCAAAGGCAGGATGCCGCCTTTGTACAGCTCTACCTCACAGTCCATGGCTAGGAACATGGTCAGCACATCCGAAAAGCCGAACCGACTGTAGATGCTGCCGCCCACGGTCGCCAGATTGCGCAGCTGTACGCCCACGATATGGCGCACAGTCTCCCTCATAGCACCATGAGTATAGGCGGCAAGCCCCGGATGCTGTTCCAGCTGGCGCAGGGTGACCATAGCGCCGATGGAAAAGCTGTCCTCGGTCTCCTCAATGGTGTCCAGTCCCAGACCGGAAAGGTCGATGGCGGTGCCGACATTGATGGTTTCCATCTTCAGCCAGATCATGCCGCCCAAAATGCGGTTTGGCTTTTTCTGGTTCAGCTGCCACGCTTCCTCCAGACTTTCTGCCCGCTTATATTCTCGGATCGTCATCATGTGCAGTACCTCTCTTTTCTATCGCTGCGATATCTCTTCTTTTATTTTAGCACAGCTTTCGGTATAATACTATTATAAAATGCTGCTGAAGGGGTGTTTTTGTATGAAGAAGTCGCTTTCGGTCGGCTGTGTGATTATGGCCTCCGGGCTGAGCCGCCGGTTTGGCGCAAATAAACTGCTGGCAGATTTTTGCGGGCAGCCCATGCTCTGCCGGGCTTTTGCCGCCACTGCCACGCCCGGTATCGCCGCCCGCATCGTGGTGACCCGCTCGGAGGAGGTGCAAGCACTGTGCAGGGCGCAGGGCGTCCCGGTACTGCTGCACAGTCTGCCTGGCCGCAACGATACCGTTCGGCTTGGGCTTTCGACACTGCTGGAGCAGCAGCCGAAGCTTAGCGGCTGTATGTTTCTGCCCGGGGATCAGCCCCTGCTGCGCCGGGAGACGGTAGAAGCCATGACAGAGCGCTTCTGCCGGGAGCAGCCATGCCCGGCAAAATGGCAAAAAGAAACAGAACGGGAGATCTTCCGTCTGGGAGCCATGGCCGAAAACGACCCGACACCTCTTGTCGGAAGTCCCGTTCTGTTTGGAAGCAACTTCTTTTCAGAACTGCTCACCCTGCCGGAAAACAAAGGCGGCAACGTACTGCTTAAAAAGTATCCTGCGCAGGTGCGCACGGTCTGTATTGCAGACAGCGCAGAACTGCTGGATGCAGACACCCCGGAGGCGTTGCAGCAGCTGGAGACCCTTGCCCGGCTAAAAAACTAAGTTTTACTCTGCCATATCGTTCTTGGGCAGCAGGACGTTCAGCAGGATCGCCACAAAAGCAGCCGGAACGATGCCGGACTCGCCGCAGATCAGCTGGAGAGCCTGCGGAGCCTGTGCCAGAATGCCGCTGTTGGCACCCATGCCGTAGCCCACGCCCAGTGCCACGGACACGATGGTCAGGTGGCGCGGGGTCATCTTTTCCTTAGTGATCAGCTGGATGCCACTGACCACGATGGAAGAGAACATCATAACGGCAGCACCGCCCAGAACGGCCTGCGGCATAATGGAGATCAGTGCGCCCAGCTTAGGGATCAGGCCGCAGAGAATCAGGAACACAGCACCGGAAGCCAGTGCCATGCGGTTGACCACCTTGGTCATGGCCACCAGACCCACGTTCTGGCTGAAGGAGGTGTTGGGCAGCACGCCGAACAGTGCGGCAAAGGTAGAGCCGAGACCATCGCAGATGACGCCGCCGGACAGTTCCTTGTCGGAAGGCTCGCGGTTCATGCCGCCCTCCATCACGCCGGAGATATCGCCCACAGTCTCCACTGCGGTAACGATGAACATGATCAGCACCGGCAGGATCGCACGGGCATCAAATACCACCTTGACCGGCATCAGCTTGGGCACTGCGAACCAGGAAGCCTGTGCTACCTTGCTCCAGTTGAGCACCCATGCCTTGGTGAACTCTACGCCATCAGTAGTCACGCCGGTGGTGGGCAGCACCAGACCCATGATGAAAGCAGCCACATAACCAGCCAGAATGCCGATGAGGATGGCAGAGGAGCTGAGGAAGCCGGTAGTCCAGTGCTTGAAGAACAGGATGACCACCAGCACAAACAGCGCCAGCAGCAGGTTCTCCACAGAGCCGAAGTCCTTGGCCTTGTTGCCGCCGCCAAAGGAGTTGATGCCTACCGAGATCAGCGAAAGGCCGATGGAAAGCACCACCGTGCCGGTGACCACCGGCGGGAAGAACCTGCGCAGCGGCTTCAGGAAAAAGCCCAGCACGCTTTCAAAAATACCGCCGATGATGGAAGCGCCCATAATGGCGCCGTAGGCCAGCACACCGCCGCCCATCGTGCCCACAACGCTGTTGAACACGCCGATAAAGCCGGAGCTGGTGCCCATGATAATAGGTACTGCGCCGCCCACGGGTCCGATGGTGAACAGCTGCACCAGCGTGACGATACCCGCCACGAACATGGCGCTTTGCAGCAGGGTGACCTGCAGGTCTGCGAACTCGCCGCCTGCAATGCCGCAGGCACTGGTGATGATCAGTAGCGGGGTCAGGTTGCCCACGAACATGGCGCAGACATGCTGCAAGCCCAGCGGGATCGCCTGTCGCAGGGACATTTTGGCTTCAAACTGATAAGCCGCTTCTTCAAGCTTGACTTCCTTCAAAAATTCCACTCTCCTCAAGGTTTTAAAGGTTTATGCGGTTCGGATGCTTTGCAAAAAAGCGAAGATATTATAGCAAAATGCAGATAAGATGTAAAATAAGTATGACTTTTTATATGAAGAAATGCTGCATCCTATAAGCGCACTTTTCTCCGGCAGACAAGCAAAAAAGCAGGGCATCCGCATGATTTGTCCCACCCTGTCGGGCGGACAGCATACAGAATCCCCTGCTTTTTTCGTGCTTTTCTCTGTTTTTTGTGCGATACGGAAAAATTTTCGTTTCTGCGGTCAGCACAGTCCATAATCCCGCAAACAGCGCGTAAGACCTGCCTGCGTGGTATCAAATACGATGCCCTGCGCCCGCAGCTTGCTACAATCCATCGCAAGGTTCCGTGCCCAGTCAGTTTCCTGAATATCGACCGTGATCCCCAGTGTCTCAGCGAACTGCCGGGCGGTCAGTACCATGTTTTCAGCGTTTTCACTGCCAAAGTTATAGACCCCGCCGGGCAGGGTCAGGGCCGACTCCAACAGCGCCACTGTCTGCCGGACATAGGTGATACCCCGGAAATCCCGGACCGAAAAGCAGATGGATTCTCCCCGCTGCGCTGCACGCAAAAGATTCAACGGCAGGTTACCCCGAATGGGCAGCCGATACCCCGGCAGGTCATACATCCATGTGGCGCGCAGCAATACAGCGCTCGGACAGAGTGCCTGCACCCGCCGCTCCATTTCCAGCTTGCCCTGCCCGTACACATTGGCAGGCTGCAACGGCATACTTTCCGGCAGCGGGCCGGACTGCTTTGCACCTGCATAGACTTGATCTGAACTGAAGGCCATCAGCTTTGCGCCGGTCTCCGCTGCGGCACGGGCAAGCCAGACCGGCAGCTCCACATTGGCACGGTAAGCCTGTTCCGGGTGTGCGGTGCAGTAGCCGGTATCCGAAATGGCTGCGGTGTGCAGAATGACATCCGGGCGCTGCTGCAAAACAGCCTGCCGCACGGTCTCCTCCCCTGCTGTTGCCAGAAAGCCTTTGGGAAAGACGCACAGCTCGTAACGCCCCGCCCATTGCTGCATCACGCGGGAGCCTACAAAGCCGCCAGCACCGGTTACAAGGATCTTCTTCATTTTGTTCTCCCGCTATGAGTTCTCAGATAAAAAATTCCAGCACGAACACCACCGCACAGCAGCCCGCAGCCACCTGAAACAAACTTGCGCCAAACCATGCGGCGGCAATGCCGACTACCAGTGCAACAGCACCTGCTGCCGGGCTCTGCGTTGCCTGAATGATGGCCGGGAAGGTCATCACAGCCAGCGTCACATAGGGCACATAGTACAAAAACGACTGGATAAAGCGGTTTTTGATAGGCTTGCGGATCAGTGTCAGCGGCAGGATGCGGATGGCGTAGGACACCAGTGCCATGACTGCAATATAGATATAATTGTTATGCATCATCTTCGTTTTCCTCCTGCCTGACCGGGAACAGCACCGCTGCTGCGCCGGAGATTGCCACCGTTAAAAGAATGGTGCGGGTACCCTCGGAAAGTGCCGAGATGCCCGGCAGATAGCTGCACAGAAAACTTAGTGCAAAGCTGATGACGACCAGCACCGCAACGATCCGGTCTTTGCGAGCCGGCGGGATGATGATGGCCAAAAACATTCCGTACAACGCCACACTCAAGGCACTGACCACCCGCAGCGGCAACAGGTTGCCCGCTATAATGCCCAGCGCCGTACCGGAAGCCCAAGCCGGTGCTGCCAGCAGGATAGCGCCATAGGTATAGTACGGGTTCAGGCTACCCGGGCGGGCAATGGTAATGCCGAACAACTCGTCCGTGACATCGTAGCCGATGAGCAGCCGATGCCAGAAGGGCGTTTCCGGCGCAAAGCGCTGTGCCAGTGCGCAGCTCATCAACAGATACCGCGCATTGGCGATCAGGGTGATGACTGCCACCTCAAAATAGGTGGCATTTGCCATAATCAGCGCAAATGCGGCGTATTCTCCTGCGGAAGCATTGTTCAGCAGGCTGACGAGAAACCCCTGAAACGGCGTAAAGCCCGCCTTGCGTGCCGCAATACCCAGCGAAAACGATACCGCAAAATAGCCCAGCGCAATGGGCACGCCATCCCGCATTCCATCGCAGAACACCTTGCGGCTGAACTGATCCGCCCTTCCCGTTTGGACGAGCGGCGGCTCCAAAAGCCTCTGCTTCGATTCCATAGTTGATACTTCCCCTTTCCTATTTTGCAAACAACAGAATCTATTATACTCCCCTGCGGGCGGAGAAGGAAGGGGTTTCGGGCTTTTTTGTGTAAAATACTGCGTTTATCGCAATTTTCAAAAATAGTGCCTATCAAAACGGCATATTTGCGATATGCAGTTTGCGGATGTTGCTTGTGCATTAAAAACGCAAACTGCTATAAAAGGGTTAGCGTTTGCTCTGATATAGGAGATACTTTGAACATTACAGTCTATTTGACCGTACCAGAAGAAAAAAACACCCCGGGAGGTTTCATTTTTACGGAACCCTCCGGGGTGATGGTGCTATTGGGGATTACTCGAACTCGGCAAGTTCAGATTATTGCTAAGCAAATTTGTTTAGTAGCTATAATCTTGGATGTTCGCTTTTCCATGAGATTGCTGTGGTAGATGTGGCTTGCTGATTTTTAGTATCAGGATAGTATCACATAGCCAGCGGATCTCTGTGAGTATTATAACGTATTTACGTTCAGGATGCAACTGTCTTTTAAG
>OLGM01000061.1_pt1 | contig 76118 bp, 73 predicted proteins | sample 1606001 | NCBI WGS metagenome assembly OLGM01 (sample SAMN03283294) | human gut metagenome | biome: human-associated habitat; material: feces | host: Homo sapiens | place: Peru | collected 2012
TGCTTTTTATACGGTTATTATAACTCTGAACAAGCCCTGATTCAAGTCAAAATTTGCACCGCAGTAGACAAAGATAAGGGGATTACGGAAAAGCAAGGAGGAAATAGAAAACTTGCAACAAAAAGTTGATAAATACTGAAATCGCAGTATTTTTCTGCCGAAAACTGTTGATGTTTGGAGTAGAGTGTGGTATAATGATTTTCAATGATACAATGTACTAACTATAACTATCTATGAGGTGTAATACAATGGCCGCAAGCTATAAAAAATTGTTCAAGCTTCTGATCGACCGTGATATGAAAAAGAAAGAGCTCGCCGAAAAAGCCGGCATCAGCATCGCCACCATCACCAAGATGGGCAAAGACGGTGCCGTCGTCTCCAGCGATGTCCTCGTAAAGATCTGTACCGCGCTTGAGTGTACTATGGACGATATAGTTGAGATAGTAAATGAAAAGTGATAGGAGTTTGAATATGAAAAACAATATTGTTATACCGACCTATGCTCAGTTGATTGAAAATACTTTTATTGCATTGAAGGAACTCGGGGGATCCGGAAAGAATACAGAAATCAACGATAAGGTTGCGCAGTTAATGAATCTTCCGGATGACGTTTTGGATGTTCCGCATCTTAACAGCAGTAGTATGTCCGAAGTGAATTATAGGTGTGCGTGGGCAAGAACACTTTTGAAGAATCATGGTGCGATAGAAAACAGTGCAAGAAGTGTTTGGGCAATTACTGCTGCTTTTGCATCCGTGGAAACTGTCGATGGAGACTACATAGAGAAGAATTGCAAAAAGCCGTCTCAAACTAAAAATGCGCCTGCAGAGGTGCAAATGGAAAACGCAGGTGTAGAGATTCCTGAAGAAGTAAGATCTTGGAGAAGGAAACTGCAAGATGTAATTCAAAATATGGATCCGTATGGATTTGAACGATTGACTCAAAGGTTACTTCGCGAATGTGGGTTTACACAGGTTGAAGTTACGAAAAAGTCGGGCGACGGCGGAATTGACGGTACCGGCAAATTGAAAATCAATGGTATTTTCAGCTTTAATATAGCTTTTCAATGCAAGCGTTATCACGGAGTGGTCGGTGCCGGTGATATACGAGATTTTCGTGGATCACTAACTACCAATATTGAAAAAGGCGTATTTATATCGACAGGATCTTTTTCTAAAGCAGCTATAGAGGAAGCTGCAGCTCCCGGAAAGCAACAAATCGATTTGATTGATGGCGAAGAATTCATCACTAAACTTGCCGAATTCGGTATCGGAGTTCATGAGATTAAAGACTACGAAATTGATGAAGATTATTTCGCAAAAATCTAAGGTTTTTTCTGGACTTTTTGAAACGGTTGGATATAATTGTGGTTGCAAAAAAGGAGCAGCACATCATGGATAATCACACTCCCGAGCAGCGTCATAAAAATATGAAGGCTGTAAAAAATAAGGATTCCGAAATTGAGCTATTGCTCCGTAAAGAATTATGGTCTCGCGGGTTGCATTATAGGAAGAATTATAAGAAAATCACAGGTAAGCCGGACATCGTGTTCGTTGGAAAGAAAGTTGCGGTTTTCTGCGACAGTGAGTTCTGGCACGGTTATGATTGGGAAAACAAGAAAAATGAAATTAAGTCTCATCGAGAATTTTGGATACCAAAGATCGAACGCAATATGCAAAGAGATATCGAAGTGACTCAAACACTTGAAAATGAAGGCTGGACTGTGTTACGCTTCTGGGGTAATGATATTAAAAAGAAAACCAAATGGTGTGCTGATATAATTGAAAGGGCGGTAACAACTGAAATGAAAGTATACAAATCGATTGACTTGTTTGCAGGTATCGGTGGTATTCGTTTGGGATTCGAAAGAGCTTTTAAAAATCAGATAGAAACAGTATTTGTCAGCGAATGGGATGAATATGCTCAAAAGACATACAGAGCAAACTTTGAAGACGATTTTGAAATAGCCGGCGATATAACGAAGATAGATGAAAGCGATGTTCCAGAATTTGATATATGTTTAGCAGGATTTCCATGTCAGGCATTCAGCTTGGCGGGAAAAAGACAAGGCTTTGACGACAATTATAAAGGTTTATGTAGAGGAACTCTATTCTTGGATGTGGCAAGAATTTGTGAACATCATCATCCGAGTGTAATATTCTGCGAGAATGTAAAAGGACTTGTGATCCATGACAGAGGAAGAACCCTTCAAATAATCAAGAAAACTTTTGCGGATCTGGGATACAAAGTATTTACCAACAAAGATACAACGCTTAACAGCAAAAATTTCGGCGTGCCGCAAAACAGAGAAAGAATATACATTGTGGCATTCAGGGAAGATATTGCTCCTGAGAAATTTGATTTCCCGCAAGGAAATGATAATACCAAAAGAATTAAAGATATTATTGAAGAAAATCCTGTTCCCGCAAAATATTACCTCAGCGATGTATACTTGGAGACCCTTCGCCGACATAAAGCCAGACATGAAGCCAAAGGGAACGGCTTCGGATATGAAGTGAGAGGGATGGAAGATATCGCAGGTGCTATTGTGTGCGGAGGAATGGGCAGAGAAAGAAATCTGATAGTCGATAACCGCCAAACAAATTTAACACCTACTACCCACATCAAGGGTGAGGTAAACAGAGAAGGTATACGCAAAATGACTCCTCGTGAATGGGCAAGATTGCAAGGCTTCCCCGATACCTTCAAGCTTCCGCTTGCCGATGTACACCTGTATAAACAATTCGGCAACAGCGTTACCGTTAATGTAATAGAAGCGATTGCCGAGAAAATCAAGGAGGTGCTTGATAATGCCACTGACAGGAAATAAAGGTGAATGGAGTGAAATATATGTTTTCCTCCGTCTGCTGGCCACAGGTAAGCTTTTTGCGGCAGATGCCGATTTAAACAAAATCAACGGAACATTCTATAATATACTCAATATAATCAGAAACGAAAACGGACAGCAACTGGAGTTTCATGTTGACAGAAATAGGGGTCGTGTTTCTGTTGTAGACAGTGATACAAACATTGTACTGATTTCTTTGCCTTTTGGAGATTTTGAAAAAGCTGCCGATGAACTCTATAGTGAAATTATTGCTGCTAAGTCTCCGTCTTTCTCTGTTATTGCAACCGAGACTTTTTTGAATAATATTCGTGTATACAGTCTAAAAGCAAAATCTACGGACAAATCCGATATCAGAACCAAAGTTCATGATATAAACACCGGTATCGATATTGTGCAAGGTTTCAGCATCAAATCCAGGCTCGGAAGTCCTTCCACGTTAATTAATGCAGGAAAAACGACTAACTTTATTTATGAAGTTACAGGACCGATGACAGATTCAATAATGAAAGATTTTAACTCTTGCTCTAAGTTGTTCAAGAATCGTTTTGCTGTTTTAAACGCAAACAAATGTGATATTTCATATTTTTGCATGGAAAACAGCACATTTGAGAACAATCTATTGTTGCTTGACGGCAACTTACCGGAGATTTGTGCCGAAATGCTTAAGGCTTTTTTCTCGTTGGGTATCACAACGGTAAAAGATGCAATTTCTCATTTAACTGCAACTAATCCCTTAAATTATAATCTTTCGGCGGGACATCCGTTTTACAGCTATAAGTTTAAAAAGTTATTGACGGAGTGTGCGCTTGGTATGCTACCATCTAAAACTTGGGATGGCACTGCCGATGCTACGGGAGGATACATAATTGTCAGAGAAGACGGCGAGGTTTTATGCTACCATTTGTTTAACCGCAATGAGTTTGAAAACTATCTTTTGAACAATACGAAGTTTGAAACTGGCAGTACAAGCCGTCATGGATTTGGATCTATCTATAAAGATAACGAAAAATATTATCTTAAACTGAACTTGCAAGTGAGGTTCATTAAGTAATGAACAAGGTCAATGTCGGAAGTTTATTTTCGGGAATCGGCGGTATAGATTTAGGGTTTGAGCAAGCAGGATTTGAGATTGCGTGGGCTAACGATTTTGATGCTGCGGCATGCAAGACCTACCGAAACAACTTTCCGAGCACTATTCTTATCGAGGACGATGTTCGAAATATCAATCCGTGCGCACTGTCAGATATTGACGTACTTGTTGCAGGATTTCCGTGCCAGCCGTTTTCCGTAATGGGCTATCGACGCGGCTTCAATGATCCACGCGGCAATTTGTTTTTTGAAATTGCACGTTTTATTGATGTTAAGCGACCGAAAGCGGTTTTTCTGGAGAATGTTAAAAATCTTATGGAACATGACAACGGGAAAACATTTTTGGTTATTTACAACGCTCTTGCACAATTTGGTTATTCCGTAAAATACAAAGTAATCAATGCAACCGATGCGAACATCCCGCAAAATCGTGCCCGTATTTTTATTGTTGCTTTCCGTGATATCGAGGATTGTGATAAGTTTTCATTCCCCCAATATGCTCCGTTAGAAGCAACAATTGACGATGTTATCGATCGAAGTATAAAGCACGATGATATTTATTATTACGGCTCTGAAAGCCGATATTTTAAAGCGCTCAATACAAAAATCGTCGATAAGACGGGAATTTACAGAATCGATGACAGCGGTATCGCAACACGCAAATGGGAGATATGTCCTACACTTAAAGCCAACATGGGAACATATCATGACCGAGTGCCGATCATCCGTGATGATTTCGGCATTCGCATGCTGACACCGATGGAGTGCCTGGCTTTTCAGGGATATCCCAAGAAATATACATTCAAAGGAGTTTCTCTGAAAAGCGCATATAAGCAATGCGGAAATACAGTATGTGTTCCGATTATAAAAAGCATAGCAGCAAAATTGTTTGAGTTGATGTAGGAGGTAACTATGGCAGGTGCAAAGAAAAGAATGTTGGATTACTTGTTAGAACATATAGGAGAAGAAGTAGATCGTGAGACGCTGAGAGATATCGCAGTGATTTCGGACTGGGCCAGATCTTTGCGCTTATTACGTCAAGAAGGATACGATTTAGAGACTACAAGAAACGGATATATTCTTCATTCCGGGGAACCTTCCGGAACCGGTAATGTCAGGGCAACTATATCTCCGAAGTTAAGATATAGAATTTTGATGCGTGACAACAGCATTTGTCAGCGTTGCGGAGCGAAAGCATCAGACGGTGTTAAATTGCATGTAGATCATAAAATTCCGGTCGAATTCGGTGGAGATAATTCCGAATCAAATTTATGGACATTATGCGAGCCGTGTAACGAAGGTAAAAAAGCATATTTTCAAGATTTGGATACCGAACTGATTGCAGAGGTTTTACGTGAAAAAGGTGCCCGTAACAGACTGATTAAGTTGTTTTCTCGCAATCCAGGTAAGGAATTTGACGTCACATTCCTTTCTATCATTTGTACAGGAAATAGAGACTGGACACGTGCGATTCGAAATATCAGACAAAATGAAGGTATGAATATTGTTCATATCCGTAAAAGTATTGATTGTCCTAATGGTGGATATATCTATCTTCCATAGTGTGCACCATTTTCATCGAAACGAGGATAGTTGAATGGAAGTTAAAAATAAATATGGAAAAAGTCAAGTTGTGGTGCTCAATGTTGGCCAGGATGATCTTGACGGCATGCTTATCAATTGGGATTTGACTGATAACGGTCGATATGATTATATGGAAAAAGAATTTGTAGATTCGGTTATGGGCTATTTACCCGAATATGCCATGGGATACGATGCTGGAAATATATCTATTACAAACATGGTTGAGCAAGTACGAGAAACAGCAAAAAGCGTTATTCAAATAAAGAGAATAAATGAGATAAAACAGTATTTGGAGACGGAAACACCTTACGATCAGTGGGATAAAGATGTCTTGAAACTTTATACCGCAAAAGGGATTTTTAGCGAATTGATTTTGCACTTTTTGTTGAGGGACATGAAGGGGACATTGCCGCTGATATCCAAAATTTATTTTAAGGATTCGATTTCTGTTGAGGCTCATGGCTTTGATGCGGTTCATGTTTTGGATGATAAATTATATTTAGGAGAGGCTAAATTTTATAATGATGGCAAACTTGGCATCAAGGCTTTGATCGACGATCTAAATAAACATTTTAAACATGACTATTTGAAAGAGCAATTTGTAATAATAAGTCGTGCCCTTGTACATAACAACCAGATGCGCGAAGAGTGGATCTCAAAACTATCTTCGGTCAAACGATTAGAAGATAAACTTAACATGATTTATATTCCGCTGTTATGCGTATACGAGGATAGGGTCGCAACTGAAATAATAGAGGAATTAAACGCAAAGTGCAAAGCGGAGTCAATTTATTTCAACCATGTTGTAGAAATGAAAGAGTTTTTTGATAAAAACAACACGTTTCCAAACCAAGAAAGAATTCAACCTTTGCTCATACTGCTTCCAGTAAAGTCGAAAGATAAAATTGTATCAGCTATGTTGCGTAAAATATACAATATGCAAAACATTTAGGAGATATTATGAGAGACGAATTGATTACAAAGCTTCAAAATCATAACACATTAACTGAAGATGAGTGCTTTGAAGTTGCAAATGATATTAGTCGGCTTTTAAATTCCACAGAAGAATCGTTAAAGCAAAACGGTCGTAATTTTATAATTCGTCTTCTTGATAATTGGAATAATATATCGGAAAGCTACAGAACTATTTTTATTGATCTTATTTCTGCGGCGGGATTTTATCCTTACTTGAAAAAACTCGAAATTACCAATCAAGATTTGGGAGATGAAATTAGGTTCGAGCATCACAAATCGCATTATTTGCCCAACAAATATTTTCACTCCGAACAAAAGAGGCTTGCAGATTTGATAGAACGGCAGGTTAATGTTATTGTAAGTGCCCCCACGAGTTTTGGAAAAAGTATGCTGATTGAAGAAATTGTTGCAAGTCGTAAGTACAATAATGTTGTTATTATTCAGCCCACACTTGCACTCTTAGACGAAACACGCAGGAAACTGAAAAGATACTCCGAATACTACAAAATTATAGTCAAGACATCTCAGAATTATAGCGATGACAAGGGAAATATCTTTTTGCTTACGGCAGAAAGAGTTCTGGAATATCCTCGAATGCCTCAAATCGACTTGCTTATTTTGGATGAATTTTATAAATTAAGCAGCAAACGAGGTGACAATAGAAATAATATTTTGAATACTGCGTTTATTAGGGTTATGGAGAATCCTAACTGTAAGTTTTACATGTTAGGCCCTAATATAGATGCTATTCCGGAAGGTTTTGTTGAAAAATATAATGCGGTATTTTATAGAACGGATTTTTCGATGGTTATTACCGATACGGATAATCAATATGAATCCGTTCACATTAAACGTGGTGGTAAAGTTTCCGAAGAAGATATTTTTAGTGTCTTGGATGGTTTAAATGAGCAAACATTAATTTATTGTTCTTCTCCTAAAACGGCTCGCAATCTCGCGTTTGCATACTGTGAGCGGTTGATTTCACGAGGAGTCCAGCCAGAGACTCATTTACCGTTAATTGATTGGATTAATAACAACCTAACATACAGATGGTCTCTGGCGAAGTGTTTGCAATATAAAATTGCGGTCCATGACGGATCCATGCCTAAACATATCACTTCATCTACGATTCAGTATTTTAATGACAAAGAAATCACATATCTTTTCTGTACAAATACGATTATTGAAGGAGTAAATACCAGTGCTAAAAATGTTATTTACTATGACAACAAGATAGGAAATAAGAAAATTGACTACTTTGATTATTCCAATATAAAAGGTAGAGCTGGGCGTATGATGGAACATTACGTCGGCAGAATTATCAATCTTCATAAACCTCCACAAAAGGAACAGACGATAGTCGATTTCCCGTTTTTTGATCAAGACCCAATCGCCTCCGAAGTGCTTGTAAACCTAAACGAATCTGAAGTAAAAGATATAAATGATAATCTTCAAAGATATCGTAATTTTAGGTCAAAAGATGAAAAACTTCAAGAATTGTTAATCAGAAATGCTGTTTCGATTGAAGGACAAGAAGCGATCTTACATCGGTTGTTTGCAGATTTAGCTGTTCCCGAAAAACGCAGACTTATTATTTGGAACAAAATAGATGGAAACCTGTATGAACGTTTAAATTATATCTTTGAATTGTGTTGGGATAATTTATCTAATGAAGATGAGCGAAAATCTTTCGGCCCACGAGGTTGGGTGGTTAACAAAATTGTAGGCAGTTGTTACCAAAGTACAATTAACGATATGATTGAACGCGATTTGGAATATCGTTCTAAAAAATTTGCAGAAGAAAAATCCATACCGTTTATTTCCATTGACGATATGTTTGTAAAGTATCCCGTTGAAATGCAAGAAAGAACAGATAACCTTATTGAAATGATGTTTGCATTGCAAAAAAATTGGCTGCAGTATCGGGCTCCGAAATGGATAAATGTTGTAGATTCATTGCAGAAATATGCAACGGAAAAACTTGGACTTTCATCAGGAGATTATTCATATGTGGCTGAAATGATAGAAAATGAATTTGTCCAATCCAATTTTAGAATATTGCTCGAATTTGGCATTCCTAAGTCAGCGGTGCAAAAGATTCAGGTGCTTTTCGAGTTGCATCACTTTGCGTCAAAAGATATGCCGGAGGACGACATCTTAATGTTGATAAACGAAAAAAAGGAATTCCTTAGCACATATTTGAGCACATACGAAATGGAAATTATTGATAGAGCAATATAAGCAAAATTTTGCAGTTTTCTTAATGATTCTTTTTTGAAATTTTTATCGCTTGAATTAATGGGAGAACACGGCAATGGTTAAGTAACTCGTACACGACCCAATTTTCTGGGAGTTAAGTCGGAAGTTGCGACAAAAGAAAAATCACAAGTTGCACAGGACTTACTTGATACACTGGTGGTACATAAGGATCGTTGTGTCGGTATGGCGGCGAATATGATCGGTGTGAAAAAACGAATAATCACCTTTTTTGATGAAAGCAGACGTGTATCTATGTACACAGTAATGCTCAATCCCCAAATTATTAAAAAAGATGGTGCGTACAACACAGAGGAAAGTTGTCGACCCGCACCCTTGCAAACGCTATAAATCTATTAAGGTCAAATATCAAACCTTGGAGCTACAGACTTGAATCAAAACCTACAAAGTTGGACGGCACAGATCATTCAGTACGAAGTGATCATTGCGAGGGAATTTTAGTTTAACACACAAGGATAACAAAAATGAAACGAGTATATGATTTTTTGAAAAAAGTCGAAGTATATTATTGGGCAACTGTAAAGGGTAATCAGCCGAGAGTGTGTCCATTTGGCACGGTTAATGAGTATGAAGGCAAGCTCTACATACAGACTGGCAAAGTAAAGCCTACGACCCACCAGCTTGCCGCCGATCCGAAGGCCAAGATCAGTGTATTTACAGAAGGGACATGGCTTCGTGTCGCTTGCGAGTTTGTTGAGGATGACCACTTTGAAACAAAAAATCCATGCCTGATGCATAATATATCTAACCTCCGCAGAACGTACGACGAGAATGACGGTAACACTCAGGCATTCTATATGAAGAACGCAATTGCAAATTTTTATTCTTTTGGGAAAGAGCCCATACTTGTAGAATTTTAAGATTATGGGAGAACTTTAAATTCACACGCTAATTGAATGCTTTTTCAATGTTAAGCACTGAACGATCAGATATGATTGAATAGTTGAAGTGAATTACTGATAAAGTTCTCAAAATAAGGGGAACAACCATGGAAGCGCGAGAAAAAACAATAGTTGAAGAATGCATACAAAAATGGAATAATGGATTGCCTTTGGATGAACGATTAACATATTTTTGCGATAATTTTGAGACATGGATGGAGCAAATTCCACTGGAGTGCCGACCGTTGGTTTTAACACTGATTCAAAACTTGCAATATTATTCACATAGGGCAACAAACAAATGGCTCTTGGAGCTACATAGACAATTGTTAGAACAGCCAAATGTTTCTGATGAAAATACCATTTATGCCTTCATAAAATCTAAGTATGGCAAAACCAACAGTTCAAACGATTATTGGACTGAATATAAGTATATTAACGGAATCAATAGGAATATTTGTATTGAAAACATGGATTCTTTAGATGATGAGGATTGGCAACATATTAAAAATATAGTTTTCATCGACGACTTTAGTGGAAGCGGGAAAAGCTTTATTGATGAATTAAAAAAGAATCCAGCAAGATATAAAGGCAAAAATGTATACTTTGTTGTTATAAATGTTATGCATAAAGCGGTTGAAAAGATCGGTGGCTATGGAAAAGAAACGGATATTAATATTATTGTTCTATCTGCTTTTCAACAAGAAAAGGCTTTTGAACGAGGGCTCTTTGAGGATGATGCTGTAGCAAAAACAAGAATCATTGAAATGTCAAAAGATCTTCAGATTCCCAAAGATGAAAGATTGGGGTATAAAAAGACCCAAGCATTGGTGGCTTTTTATAATAATACGCCCAATAATACACTGGGGTTTATCAGGTATGATACAGATAAATATAAATCTATCTTTCCCAGGCAAGATGATTATGTACCGAAATGGATGCAAATGAAAAAAAGTAGACAGCAAAGAAAACAAACAAATTATAATATTGCCACGATGAAAGGAAATTAAAGTTGGTTGATTATAGCACAGTGCTTGCACTAAGTTATTTTAAGGAAAAGGGCAATCAATATTTTATTAGCGAACTTATGGAAATATTGGGATATACACGCACCCAGATTGATGATTTGCTGGATGAATTATTTGCTAAAGACTATATTGGTTATGACGATGATATGATTCACGTAAGTAAAAGAGGAATGACTTTTTTAATTGGGAACAATTATGATGATTTTAGTTTGAACGATCAGCAGTTTAAAATGGTAAAGATTGACCCTAATAGTGCTGTATCGTTTGATTATCCGTATGTTCCTGAAAAATTCACCAAAAAATTTTCCGAATAATGATTTGCTGTTAAAGATTTAGAAAGCGAACGGCAAGTTGCCGTTCTGTGAGATGATGTGTCATAATTTCATATGATAAAAGAACAAAGTTGTTTTATCATATGAAATGACTGGAATTACAGTCATTTCATATGGGCCTATAAATAGCCCCATAATATTTCAATCAAAGAAAGGGTATCTCTTAACAGCAGTTATTATAACTGGCAAATGGTATGCTGATAGAATCAGAAAAACAAGTTGTTTTTCAAAGAAACAATGTTTCTTAATTTCACACGGTGTTGTTTCAAAGAATCAACACCGTGATAAATGATTGGAACTGCAATCGTTTATCACCACCAGCATCTATTGCGAAATAGATGCTGGTGATGTGGTTAATAACAGTATGTGTATCAGCATACCGTTTGTTTAAGTGATGGAGTGTAATTGTAATATGGATAAAGATTTATATTTATCAAAACTCGAGAAAGAAATCCATAATTCTGGATACGGGGAGTATTATGCAGCCAAGTGTATAAGATATGCAAATCGTTTGCTTGATAACGGATTACCTGTTATTTTTGATACAAAACATTTGGCTCTGTTGATTGGTATTTTACCATCGGATTTAACAAAACTGGTTTTTTGTCAAGAGTTGTTTTATAAAAAAGCATATATTCCTAAGAAAAACGGTGGTAGTAGAGAATTAGATATGCCATCGTTAGAATTAAAGTATATTCAACGGTGGATTTTGGATAATATTTTAAAAAACATGCATGTGTCAGAACATGCTGTGGGTTTTGGCTCCAATAAATCAATCGTTGATAACGCTCGAAGGCATACCAATAAGTATTGTTTAGTTAATGTAGACATTTCGGACTTTTTTCCCTCTGTTAAGTTTGAACAGATATTCAGAATTTTCGTTTATTATGGTTACACGAAAGAAGTATCTTGGGTTTTAAGTAAGTTGTGTTCATATGAAGGCAAATTGCCGCAAGGATCCCCAGCTAGTCCCCAAATTTCAAATATTGTGTGCTTAAAGTTAGATGCGAGATTAGCTACATTGGCAGTGAAATATGAATCCAATTATTCGCGCTATGCGGATGATATCACTTTTTCAGGGAACAACGACATTAAAAATATAATAAATGCTGTTTCTGAAATTATGGAAGATGAAGGGTTTCATATAAACCAAAAGAAAACAAGAATTTCGTATCCACACCAATGTCAAGAAGTAACGGGATTATTAGTAAATGGAAATTATATTCGTGTGTCGAAAAAATATAAAAGAGAGATTTATCAAGAGTTATATTACTGTATAAAATATGGGGTTCAAAATCATTTACAGTTTATAAATTGCAGTAAAGCCTTTTACAAAGAACACGTATATGGAAAAATCTATTTTGTAAACATGGTTGAACCTAAAGAAGCTCAAAAAATGTTTGCCTTGGCCGAAAAAGTCGAGTGGGATTATTGAGGTGAAATTATGAAATTTGAAGAATTGCAAATGTTGAAGGAAAACTTAGAAATGCTATCGAAAGAGATCGATCCTAAAACGGGTTGTGCTATAGAAGATTCGGTACTTAAAAGTTCCTTTAATAAAAAAATACTTACAGATGCAGCAGCTATTATCGATCAATTGATGAAGTTGAATTTTAATCCAACGAAAGTTGATAAGCGAAAGAAATATGCTTTCTTTTTAAATGTTGAAGAAAGAAAAAATATTGAGATCTCGAATGAACCGATTTCGATAAGTGCATTTGTGCACTCAATAAATAGAACTATTAATGTTAACCGTATGAAAAAATTAAAAGCCGTTCAAGTAACATCTTGGTTGGTCAACAATGGTTTTTTAAGAGAAATTCAACAAGAGGATGGAAGGAAGTTTAAGGTCCCTACAGAATTGGCTTCTTCGATTGGTATTTCGTCTGTCAGAAAAGAGAGTCAGTTTGGCCGAATATATGATGTCTGTATTTACAACAAGGCTGCTCAGCAATATATAATAGAACATCTGGATGAGATCCTATCAGATACAATAAAAATTCTATAAAACAGAAGTTTTTCTCTGGACTTTCGTACCTTTCTGTGGTACTGTTGTGTACTGCAAAGGAGGTGCTGAGATGGCACGAATGACTGTAGAAGAAGTTTACAGAGGCGAAAAGTATGGTGTGATGAGTGCGGCGACGGCGGACTATCTCAATAATGGGCGTGCGGCAGAGTATGACGAGCGTACTTGGCTTGAAATGCTGCTTGTCAAGCACGCGCTGATTGCGGCAGAGAAAATGAAAAATGAGGGCGACACGGTGTCGGGTATGACCGACGACATGTCGTCCTCTTCTTATGTGAGGTGGAATGAAAATAACAACGCTTGAAGATCTGTACTACGGCAATATCGTTCCGCACGAACACAGTTTTAAGCGCGGGGGTGCTTACAGCGAAGTGTTGAGCTATGTTATTCGGCATCAGGATAGTTTGATACCGACGCTTACGGCTCAGCAAAAAGAAACCTTTGAAAAGCTCAAAGACTGCGAGGCGGAACTGCACGGTATGAATGAGCGCGAAGCGTTTATCAGCGGCTTTAAGCTCGCGGCGAGAATCATGACCGAAGTGTTGTACGAGCCGTCAGAGGATTGAATTTGCAGAAACAAGGCCGAGCCGATTTCGCGGTTTGGCCTTGCGATTTTCAGTTCGACACAGCACGGTTAAAATCTGTACCGCAGAAAACAAAGAAAACAGTATTCCCGCAAAAGCGCCGGAATATACACTGTTGGCGCAAAAAACTTGGCAGAATTTTCCCGGTATGTTATACTGCAAGTAAAAAAAGCAACCGACAATTGAATACACATATTTCTGTTTTGAGTTTCAGACTCGCACTTACATAATCACCGATGCAAATACGCATCGTGATTTGAAGTGCGGGTCTTTTTGTTTTGATCCGCCGAAAACTGTTTGGAGGGTTAAATATGAAAACACCAATCTACAAAAGCTATGAAGATCTGCCGCTATACTTAAACGCCGAAACAATTTCAAAAGCTCTCGGCATTGCTATCTCTTCGGCATACGAGCTGATGCAGGAAAAAGATTTCCCGACATTCAAGGTAGGCAGCCGCAAGCTCGTTGAAAAAGAAAAGTTCCGCAAGTGGGTGGACGAACATTCGGGAGGCGGTAAATGAAATATGGTCGCTATCCGAAACGGGACGCACTAAAGGATTATTTTCCTCTGCCGAATGAAATTTTCAGCTTAGGTCTCAGTACCGGCGAGATCGCAGTGTATGCGTATCTTATGTACTGCGAGGACAGGAAAACATTTCAGTGCCATCCGAGCTACAAAACGATTGGCAACGCTGTCGGTATGAGCAAAAACACCGTCAAGAAATATGTGGACAGTCTGATTGAAAAGCAGCTGATTACTGCAGAGCCGACCTCCGTTATCACCCAAAAGGGAGAAAAGCGCAACGGCAATTTGCGCTATACAATACGCCCGATTGCGGAAGCGGTAGAGCGGTATTACGAGCAACAACTGATACGGCTACACGAGGAAACAAGGTGTCAGTCAGTTTTGAAAAAACTCGCCGAATTTGACCGCAAACACGGGAAATCGGCGGTTTAAGGGCAGTTTTACGGCTCGTCCGAAAACAAGCAGGAGAAAGCCGAGGGGTTGCACGGCAATCCCTCGGCGGCCCACAGCGGACGGCAACGCCGACCGCATAAGGGTTTGTACGGCTTTTGCAATCCGGTTACGAAACCGCAATTTAGGGGTTGCTCGAATTTTAACCTCGCTGATTTAGGGGTTGCGAATTTTACCGCAAATTTAGCTGGATATTCCGCCATGTATGTGGTATTGTGTGTTCGGCTGGCGAGAGCCGTGTGCGACACGCCTGACAAAAGTGAATTTTCCGTTCGGCTTTGGCTTGTCGCTTGCAATACCAAAAGTATTACCGCACTCCTCGCCTTTGCCGAAACAAAAAAATTCTCAATTTGGCAGGTCGTAGAGTTTTCGGTGTCGAATTTTTCTGTTCAGTGAAGTGCACAGGGCGAAGCAAGGCTGGTGCCTTGCAAGAGCAAGCACAAAACTGTGCGGGAAAAGGCACAACGAAAACCGTATCGAACACGGCTCTTGCCAGCCCTGCAAGGATGTGATACTATGGCAAAGCGAAGACCGTCGGGAGACGGTATGGTGCGCAAGCGCGAAGACGGAAGATGGGAAGGCCGCATCGTTGTCGGTCACAAAAAGAACGGCGATCCGATTCACCGCTATGTGCTTGCCCGAACACAAAAGGAGTTAATCATAAAGCTCCACGACTGCATCGAGATGTACCGCGATGCCGACCTCACCGAGGATTCGAATATGACGCTCGGCGAATGGCTCGACCGATGGATCAATGAATATATGATCTTCACAATTCGCGAGAGCACGCTGGATTCTTACAAAGCGATGATTAAAAATCAAATCAAACCGTATCTCGGCGACAGACCTTTGTCGGCGCTGACCACGCAGGAACTTCAAAAATTCTATAACACCGTCAAAAAGAAAGGTCGTGTGAAACCTGACAGGCTACACGGTACAGAGCTTGCCGACAGTATGGTGCGCGGTATTCATATGATGCTGCACGAAGCACTTGATATGGCGGTGCGCCTACGGCTGATTGTTAAAAATCCAACGGTCGGCACAACGATTCCCAAAAACAATTATCCGCCGAAGCAGATACTCAATGACGAACAGCTTGACAGATTTATGAAACGCATCCGACAGGATGAATTGTGGTACGATTTCTTCTACACCGAGCTGACCACAGGACTGCGGCGGGGTGAAATCTGCGGACTGAAGTGGGAGGACTTCGATGCGGAAAACGGAAAGCTGAAAGTGAGGCGCTCGGTTGCTAAAAGGAAAGGCGGCGGATTGAATATCGGCGAAACCAAAACCGAGACGGGAACGCGCACGATTGTCCTGCCGCCGAGCACTGCGGAACTTCTGCGGAAGCGAGAAGAAACGGCAGTCAGCGAATGGATATTCCCGAATATCTATGAGCCCGAAAAACCGATGCACCCCGACTATGCTTATCACCGATTAAAAACACTGTTAAAACAGGCGGAGCTTCCGCTGATTCGGTTCCACGATCTGCGCCACACCTTCGCCACTCACGCGCTGGCGGGCGGCGTGGATGCGAAAACTCTGTCGGGAATCCTCGGGCATACCAACGCCAGCTTTACGCTGGACACCTACACCCATGTGACCACCGATATGCAGAGAAACGCTTCCGCTATCGTGGGGAGCTTTATGGATGAGATTATGCTTAAAGGAGATGATACCAATCGCTAAAAAAAAGAAAAAATGGTGAGGGCACATTACGCCTGCGGAAAGACGGTCGGTGGGAAGGAAGAATTGTTGTCGGGTACAATGAGAAAAGCCTGCCTATTACAAAATGCGTAACGGCGAAAACAAAAACAGAATGTTCCACTAAGCTCGAAGCGCTGAAAGAACAGTACGGACGCTCTTCCGACAGAATCAAGGCGGATATGCCGTTCGGGGATTGGATCGACTTCTGGTATCAGACCTACTGCCGACACACACTCCGCATTACCACAAGAACCGACTATGAAAACCGCATTTACAATCACATCATTCCCGAAATCGGAAAAATTCCGCTGAACAAGCTGTCGCAATCCGATCTGCAGCAATTCTACACAAAGGAAAAGACAGACGGAAGAAAACTGCATGCAAAAACTTACGGAAAGGGACTTTCGGACAGAACGATAAGGGGGATACATGCCAACTGCCGCACAGCTTTACAGCGGGCGGTGCAGGAGGGCTTAATTCGCACCAATCCCGCCGTCGGCTGTAAGCTGCCACCGAAGAAAGCACGGGAGATGCAGGTACTGACGCAAAATGAAATTATCCGGTTTCTGCATCAAGCAAAGGAAGAAGGCTATTATGAACTCTTTCTGCTGGAGCTCGGCACGGGAATGCGGCGCGGTGAAATATTGGCACTCAAATGGAGCGACCTCAACTTCGCAACAGGAGAGCTTCGCATTGAACGGCAGGTATATATCATCAAGGCAGAGGTGATTATATCGGCGCCGAAAACAAAAGCCTCGATACGCACCGTTATTCTGCCGCCGTCACTCCTCAAAACTCTCGCAGTGTATAAAGAAACGGTGGATTCGGAATGGATGTTTCCGTCACCGACTGATAACGGCAGACCGAGAAATCCGTCATCGGTTAGAAAACGGTTACAACTGATCTTGGAACGGGCAGGCTGTAAAAAGGTGCGCTTTCACGATTTGCGTCACACATTTGCGACCATGGCGCTGGAGCACGGTATGGATGTGAAAACTCTTTCGGCAACTATAGGTCATGTGTCTTCAGCAACCACGCTGGATATCTACAGCCACATCACCGATACCATGCAGCGGCAGGCGGCGGTGCATATTGACCGCAAAATCGGCGGCACAGACGCCCAAATGCCGACGATGGAGCGAGAGGAAAGGAAAGATACCGCCCCGGTCGAATTCACGCCGTACAAGCCAAAAATACGCAAACCGGGGACGGGCTGTGTCACCATGATAAACGACCACCTGTATGAGGGACGGTACACGCCGACCAACGCCTACGGCAAGCGGGAAAGCCACAATATCTACGCGAAAACGCGCGAGGAATGCGAAGAAAAGCTCGCCGAGATGATCGAAAAAGTCAAAGCAGGGATTGCGGAAGAAAAAGAACGGCTCAAGAAAGAAGCATAATGACACTACGGCACACTCTTGCGGATCAAAAGTGTGCCGTATGTTATGAGTTGTTCGTTTTAGTTTTGAGCATCATAAAAATAAATGAATCAACTATTGTCAAGTAAAATTCGTTTTTACTTGACAATTTGTGATTGCGTGTGTATAATAGTAGCAGAGAAACTATGTAAAGGAGGTGCAGAATAAATGAAAAGCAATCCGGTTGTAAAGAATGCTCTTACTGAGTTCAAAGAAAACGAATTGATCGTTGCAAGCAAACTGTATAGAGAGAAGCTGTCCGGACTAATCGGTGAGGCAGCGTATTATAAAACGCTCCAGAGAATGTGCGAATCGGGAGAACTCGTCAAAATTGCGAAAGGCACGTATCATTTGCCCAAGGTGAGCAAATACGGAATCGTTCCGCCGTCGGAAAAAGAAATCATATCCGCTTTTACCGAGAATGAAACCGGAACGGTCGTTGGCTGTTCGCTATATAACGCTTTGAATTTAACAACGCAGATTTCGAAAACGATAACCGTTATGTCGTCTGCGCTTGAAGGATTAACAAAATCTATTCGAAACGTTGTCGTTCATCAAGTACCGCTTGAATTCTCGCAAGAGATCACAAGCATAGTTCACGGATTGGAAGTCTTGCAAAACTTTAGCACAATACAGGACATCAACTATTCTGCATTTCTTGCCTATACAGAACAATTGGCAAGTTCTTTTGACGCCAAGGCGTTCAGAGAGGTTATTTCAATAAAGAATTATAAAAAATCTACGATATCATTTATGCGAGAAATCTTGAACTATTATCAAGTCGAGAATAATCTCGATGAATATCTATCGACTTTGTCTGAGTATAAACATCCCAAAATGGATGAGCTGTTTGAAACTATACGCTATTGAATGTAAGTGCAAAGAATGTAGTTATTACAGATAAGCTATAATTGCACAATCAATTGAAAGTTTTTTAAAAATAATAACATCACAAGCATGCTTCAAATATAAAGAAGATATTGGCGTGAAATTTTATAAGAAAAGTTTGGGTGCAGAATTATGAGTATTAAATCTATTAAAATTACTAATTTTAAATCCATTGAGAGAATTGAGTTGAATTTTAATGATGAAAACTCTATATCTTGCTTTCTTGGAAAAAACGGTGTGGGAAAGACAAATGTTTTTGCTGCAATAAAATATTTTTACTTAAATTTAGATGATCTTTATATTGATAACGTAGTAGATTCCATAAATCCTTATAATTCAAGTTGTGAAATATCAATTGTATATGATTTGTCTGCCTTTGTTTCCAAAATCAATAATAAATACAACGAAGAATTGATTGAGGAATTGAAAGCACTGCCAAAAGATTGCGTTTTTTCCTTAAAGTATAAAAAACTCGGAGTAAGCAAAATCAAACTAACTTTAAAACAAGATAAGAATGGAAAGATAACCTGGAATCAAAATTTTAAAGTTAGAAAAATCATTGCTAAACTATTTCCGCTTTACATAATTAACACCCGAAAATTAGATTTAATTACTTGGGATAAAATTTGGGATACTATTAATGATCTGGCTTCAGATTATCCTAAAGTCTCAGATGAAGAAGTCATTGATATTTTGGACACAGCTTTTAAGTCAATTTATAACAAATACGAAAACGGGAAAAATTTCGTTGAAAAACTTTTCTCTGATAATCAGATTGCATTAGACAAGTATCACAACGTACAACGCTTTAAATATATGTTTATGACAATCTTTGGCGGTAAAGATTTTTTGAATGATGGTAAAAGCTTGGACTTTTATTCAGACGGAACAAACTCTTTTTTGTATATCAAATTGCTATTTTCAATTATTTGTCATATTTCTAGTTTAAGTTGCAAAAGTCCCTTGATCCTTCTTGATGAACCGGAAATTGGACTTCATGAGGCCAAAATTGAAGAACTGATTGACGTTATTAGTTCCAATATTAACAAAAATGTTTTTGTTATGATAAACACGCATTCCCCCAAAATCGTTTTGGAGTTAATTGTTAACAAACAAAATATAAATATATATCGATTGTTTTTTAAAAAGCTACATACCCAAATAAAAAAATTGGATATTAATTGGTTGCGTAGTTTGAGACATATCATTACTACTAAAGAAACAGCGTGTTATTTTAGCGATTATTTGCTTTTTGTCGAAGGCGAAAGCGAATATCAGGTTTTCAAAAACAAGAGTTTGCATAGAGTATTTCCGTATTTAAGCAAAATTCATATCTATCCATATGATAGTAACAATGCGATAATTAAATATGTTTGCCCATTGTATATAAACATTGGAATCCCCTATGTAACAATACTGGATATTGATAAAATTATAAAATTTAATAAAGCAGGGGGAGTATACAAAGCATGCACTGCATCTGAGGAATTAAACCCGCTAAAAAGTTTAAAAATTGCTAAAAAAGAAAAAATGAGATACTTTTCCCCAAAACGTGATACGCAAAAATCTTTGCAAGCAGAATTTAAGCAGTTGATTAATAAGGATTACTCGTATAAAAGCAGTTGCAATTATGTGGATGTAATCCATTATCAAATGTTAATAAGCGTTGCGAAAAAGCTTTGTGCTTATAATAATGTTTCGGTTAATTCTACTACGATTGAAGGATTATTAATTACGCCGGAAAATGTGGACGTGTTCATAGATTTTTGTTTAGAGAAATTTTCAAAAAAACAACAAACTATATTGAAAATAAAAAACATTTCTGACATCAAAGAAAAGACGGCATTATTAAGATTATTCTTTTTAGGATACCTAGATTTATGTAATAAAAATCTCGTTTCACAATCGATTTTTAACACAAAACAGACAATTATAGAAACAAAAGCCGATGGCTGGGTTGGGGATTGGTTAGATTGGTTTATCGCTAAAAAATGTTCACAAAGTAATAATGATCAGGCACAATCAATCTTCAAAAATTATTTTCCAGAATTATTTGATACTTTACAAATGATAAAATATATGATATAATCCCTGTGTGAGTAGTAAATGTTATATGTTTACGTAATACATATTTCACCCTGATGACTTGTAATTAAAGTTTGACAAGCTTTAATATTATGCAAAAGCCAGGGTCTAAAAAGCACTATTTCTATTATACTCATACACAATCTCCCCACCTTTAAGGTGATTGTGTATCGCAGAGCGTTAAACTGAGAAGTACTCACAAGAAAGGGAAGAACTAGTTTCTTCCCTTGTTTTTTTGGAAGGATGTATAATGAAAAGTTGGCAAATACATAATTATGATTCGCTTGTATCGGATATTTTAGATACCTCGCCTGAGGCCTTAGAAGAGGTATTCGAAAATGTCGATAAATATTACGAAAGATTGAATCTTCTCAAATCAGATAAGAAGTCGTATAGAACAATATATAGGTTGAAGGAATCGCCAGTTTCTGTTATGCAGAAAAATTTGCTAAATAGATTTTTTTCAAACATATATTTTCCGAGTAACGTGTTCGGTTTTAGAAAAGGATGTAGTTATTTCGATTACTTGAATTACCATCAAATGATTGGCGATGGTACTTATTATCTAAGATTGGACATTAATAGTTTTTTTGATAACATAACAATTGAAAATTTTGAAGATTCAATAACGTATTACATATCAGACGATTGTTCTGATGAAGAAAAGCAAAAAATTATCAAAACATTGTTGAAGATAACAACTTATAAAAACCATTTTGTTCAAGGATCGATAACCGCTCCCGTTATTTCAAATATAGTTTTTAGAGAGTTGGACATACGTATTGAAAAATATTGTTTTACTATGGGAATAAAATATTCTCGTTATGCAGACGACCTATTATTTTCGAGTCCATCTTCTTTTTTGCATTCTGATAGATTTATTAGAATGATAATTAATATTTTGAATGATAAAGGTTTTTCTATAAATCATCAAAAAACATTAAAACAAATAGGACAACTTGTTATTAACGGATACGTTGTAGATAGTGCTGTGCATCTTTCACGGAACAAATTGCGCACTATTAATAAGATTCTTCATACTATCGAAAAAAAGAAATCTAAAGTCCTTTTAACAAGTTGGGGAGCTCCAAATTATAGAGTGTTAAATTATCTAAGTGGCTATAGATCATATTTGATAAATGTCATGAAATACTGTGACGAAGAAAAAAAGAATAAATTGGGAAAGACGCTTGCAAGAATAGAGGATATAATTAATCGTTACTATTGATTGAAGTGACAATTTATGCACCTCCGTAAACAAAGAAAAGGATTTTTGCGGCGGGAAAATGTGCTCAAAAACTGTGGTCAAAAAATCGTAAATTTTCTAAAAGTGGGGAGAAAACACCAAAATAGTAATAAAAAAGACCTAAAGCGGAGAATAAATATCTGCTTTAGGTCTTTTTTTGTGGTCGGAGTGGCGAGGCTCAAACTCGCGGCCTCCGCATCCCAAATGCGGCGCGCTATCAACTGCGCTACACCCCGATAGTTATTAAATTGTGGTCATGTAAGTGGTCAAATCTGTGGTCAAACACATTTTTGACCGCTATTTTTTGTTTTCCAAACCGTCCAAAAATCGCACGGTTAAAGGGCTTTCGGCGGTTTTCGCTTTCGTGCGGTGCGAACACCGTCTATGCTCCCAAAGCAGGCGCGCTACCAACTGCGCTACACCCCGATAGATATTGTATTTAATTTTTATATGCTTGTTAGTTTACATATATGAGTCCGCTGCGCTTCCCTCAGAAACATAGTTGTTTGATTGTTTTTGAAAACAGCACTATGTCGTGCTTCAGCACACCGATAGATTATACAATAACGCAATCGGAATGTCAATATTATGCGTAAACTTGTTTGCGTTAAGCAAAAAAAGTCCCGAAGCATCGGGACTTTTTTAATGAGTTAAATCCATTTATCGGGGTTAACTTCGTATTTATTTGAGAAAATTTTAATTGCATCAATAAGAGCGAGAATTGCCGAAACGCCTGTCCAAGCAATCAGAATTTTAAGAATGCCTTTTTTAGTCTCGCCTAAATAGAAGTTATGAACACCGAAGCCGCCAAGTAAAAGTGCAAGTATTCCTGCAGTAATTTTCTTGTCTTCAAGGTCTCCGGATGGCTGTTTAGCGATTGCGAATCCGCAATTTAAGCACACAGCAGCATCCGGTGAAACTTCATTGCCGCAATTTGCGCAATATCTGTTACCGTCTCCGACCTTTGTGCCGCATTTAATACATACAGCCTGATTTTCATTGATAGGTTCTCCACATTGCTTACAAAACATTTTATTATTCCTCCTTTTTAGTATGACAATTTGTCATACTGATATTATATGACTATTTGTCATATTTGTCAATAACAAATTATGACATACTGTCATATAGGAGGCGATACTATGAATAATCTTAAAAAATTAAGACAAGAGAAAGGAATAACTCAAATATCTTTACAAATGAAAACAGGCATTGAACAGGCATTGCTGTCAAAATACGAGAATGGCGACCGTGTTCCGCCGACAGAAACGTTGATGACATTAGCTGATTTTTATGATGTAAGTATGGATTATATAATGTGCAGAACTGACAATCCAAAAGTAAACAGATAACCAAACTTTTTCACGATTTTGTATTGAAAAATAATCAAAAATATTCTAAAATTATAGTGTATATTCTATTTAACCTAATCGGAGGCGGAACAATGAGACCTTACGGATTGATACTTGCAGGCGGCGGCGCAAAGGGTGCATATCAGATTGGTGCGTGGAAAGCACTTATCGAGCTTGGTATTCAAATTGAGGCAATTGCAGGCACATCTATCGGTGCAATTAACGGCGCTTTTATCGCTCAGGGGGACTTCGACAAAGCTCTTGAGGTTTGGGAGGAGGCAGAGGTCGTCAACGGAATAAAGATTGACAGCGAGCTTAAATCGACCGAAAATCTTTTTTCGTTCAGCAACTTTCCGCAGCTGTTCCACGAGATTGTGAAGAACGGCGGTGTTGACGTTTCTCCGGCAAGGCAGATGATTGCCGATTCGATTGACGAGGATACCGTAAGGCGTAGCAATATACCGCTTGGAATTGTATCGTTTCAGCTCGGCGGTATGAAGCCCGTTGAGGTGTTTATCGACGAAATGCCCGAGGGCTCGCTTGTCGATTATCTTATGGCTTCGGCGAGATTTCCCGGTCTTAACAGACAGGGACCCGACGACTCCAATTATCTTGACGGCGGAATTTATGACAATGCGCCTGTCGGAATGCTGCGTAAAAGGGGCTTAAACCGCCTTATTATCATTGATATTTCAAATATAAAGGGCATGGGTCACAAGGAGGACTTGTCCTGTGCGGATTTGATTTATATCAGACCGTTTGAGCCGAAGGACCTCGGCGCTTCGTTTGAATTTGACAGGGAAATGAATGAAAAGCGTATGCGTATGGGCTATTACGATACGCTCAAGGCATTTGGTAAAATTACGGGTCGTGACTATTATTTCTCTCACAAGGAATATAAAACAATGCTTTCGCTTTATGGTTTTGACGCTTGCGAACAGCTTGAGGGGCTTGCCCGTGAGCTTGAAATTCCGAGGCTTCGCATGTATACTCACAAGCAGTTTATGAGAGCGTTGACTTCTGCCGAGAAAAAGAGCAAAAAGGAAAAAGAGAGAGAAAAGGCGAAGGCAAAGGAGCAGGAACCCGAAAACGCTCAAGCGGAAGAAAACGAAAAAGAAATCGGCGAGGTAATCGCAAATTTCGTTCCTTCTATCATTCAGGAAAAGGCGAGAAGATTTAAGGATAAAATCAAGGAGTATGAAAAGAGCCATTCCTCTTACAAATTGGCTTATGAGGCTATCGACAAATTCAATTCTTGACTTCGCACATAAGCGAGATTATTTCGCTGTTTGTGTAGATGAAAAAGTCGGCGTTATCGCTTGAAAATGATATAGTAGACTCTGAAAAAACAATTTTGCTTGCGTCAAACGAATTTTTAGAGAAAAGCTCCGTTATTTCGTCGCTTGTTTTGTTGCAGAGCACGGCGCACATTGCCGAAAAGACCTTAAAGGAATACTCCTCGTCGGGGTGCTCGGGTTGCGTCAAGGTAATTTCACAGCGGCGCACTATTCTTGCTTCGTCGGTCGTTAAGGTCAGCATAAAGCACGATGACGGAAAATAGTAATAATCGTTTCCCGAATTGTAATAATCCGACGGCTCAATTATATTCTCGGCAAGCTGTGAATTAAGCCTGTCGGAGAACTCGAAAATATCGGTTTTCGGCTGTTTGGTGCAGGCACAAAGGAAAACAAACAGGACTGTTATTACGAGGACGGAAAAACGTTTCATGGTATACTCCTATAAATATTGTTAATAAAATGTTTACACAAGAAAAGGAAAAATGTAGTAAAATATATTCAGTATTTTTTTGCGTTATGTTCAAATTTATAAAAGAAAGTGGTTTTTGCTGTGATTAAGAAATTCAAAAACATGACAAGAGCAAGGCAGATAGGCACAATAATCGTAACAATAGTTATTTTGGTGCTTATCGGATATGTCCTTTACGCGAACTTTAAGCCCGAGCCTCTTCCCGAGTACAATGTGACGGAAATAAAGCTCGGCGATATTCAGTCAACCTATGAAACTACGGGTACGGTTGTGTCCGATAATACGGAGGCGTACACCGCAATTACGGGCGTTAAGGTTACGGCTGTAAATGTCAAGGTCGGCGACAGCGTTAAAGCAGGCGATGTTCTTGCTCAGTTTGACGTTTCGACACTCAATTCACAGCTCAAGGAATACAAAACCGCTTATGATAAGGCGCTCAAGGCATATAACGATTCCGTTTCGGCAACAAAAACCGCAAAGCAGAATAAGGCGAACGCCGCAGCGCAGATGAACACCGTCAATGCCGAGATCGATCGTCTTGAGAAGGAAATTAAGGCTGCCGAGGACGCAAAATCGCAGGCAACGCCTGACACTCCCGAGTATTCGCAGGAGCAGCTTGACGCACTTATTCAAAAGCTCAAGGACAGCGGATTTTCAAAGGAAGAAATAGATAAGATTATCGAATCCCTCAAGAATTCCTCGGGCGGAATTACAAAAGAGGATATTGAATCGGCTATTGCAAACGCAACCGCCACAAAGAAGCTCGAGCTTGCGCAGAAGCAGTCGCAAAAGCAGATGCTTGAAGCACAGCTTGCACTTTACGAAGCACAGTCGGACGAAACGGCTTCTTCGATTTACAAGAACGTAATGGAGCAGAAAAAGGCGGACTATGAAAGTTACAAGGCTTTGGTTGACTCAATGAAAAACGGCTGGGTGGCAAGCTCGGACGGACTTGTTACAGAGGTGAATCTCGTTGCAGGTCAGGCATTCACTCCCAAAGCTTCAAAGTCCACGACAACAGACCTTTCTTCGATTATGAAATATGTTTCGGGCAATAACGATATGACCTCGGTGCTCTCCGACATAATCGGCAGCGTAACCGACAGCAATGCTTCCTCGGGGACGGGTATTACCCTTGAAAACACAAATGAATTTGTCGCAGAGTTTTCGGTCGGCAAATATGATATTTTGAGCATTAAGGTCGGACAGAGAGTTAAGGTTTCTTCTCTCGGCAGCGATTATGAGGGCGAGGTTATCTACGTCAGCGCAACCGCAAGCGAGTCCTCGTCGCTCGACATAAGCTCAATAGCTTCAACCTTTACGGGTGGCTCTTCATCGTCATCAAACGGTGCGCTTGTAAGAGTTAAAATAAAAAATCCCGACGAAAAAATCATTATCGGCTTTGACGTTGATATTAAAATCGATACTGAAAAGATAGAAAACGTTATGGTGCTTCCTATTGATGCGGTTGTTACCGAGGACTCGACAAACTTTGTTTATGTTGTTGACGAAAACAACAAGGTTTCAAAGCGTGAAATCACAGTCGGCAGATTTTCGGACGATAATTATGAGCTTCTCACAGGCGTTGAGCAGGGAGAAAGAGTTGTAGACAATCCCAAGACCTCAATGGCAGAGGGCGACAAAATCGCAATAAAGAAATAAGGTAGGTGCTGTCTGTTGAACATCAAAGAAAACATCAGAATAGCAATATTCAGCATCAAGACCAATCTTATGCGTTCGTTGCTGACAATGCTCGGCATTATAATCGGCGTTGCATCGGTTATTGCGGTAATCACGGTCGGTAACGGCGGCAGGGACTATATCGTCGGAATGATTAAGGATATGGGCTCGAACGCTATTACAATCGGCGTTGATGCTACGACCGCTTCAAATTCCGATTATATCACTGACGGCGATATTGAGGCTATCAAGGCTCTTGACGCTGTTCAGTACGTTTCGCCTATGGTAATGTCAATGGGCTCGCTCAATGCAGGCGACGAAACGGGAATAGGCTTACTCATTGGCGGTAACGAGGAAATGCGTTACGTTATGAGCGGCGAATGTGTTTACGGCAGATATTACACGAAAGCCGAAGCGGATTCGGGTAAGGCAGTATGCGTTATCGATATTTCAAGTGCCTTGCAGTTCTTCGGTAAGAAAAATTGCGTCGGTGAGTACATTAACTATACCGCAAACGGAATTACCGTCAGCATAAAGGTTATCGGCGTTACTGATATGGCAAGTGCATTTGGTTCGGACTCCGAAAAAATGCTTGAATCAATGAAAGCTATGGGCAATTCAACGCTTTCGGGCGGTATGATTATGGTGCCGACTAAATTTGCTACGAACGTTATCGGTATGAGCGACCGCTATGACACGATTTATATTATAGCGAGCGACGAAAACGACCTTGATGCGGCAGGAAGTGCTGCGCTTAACAGAATAAGAGCAAGGCATAACAATCACGACAAGGACGTTTATTTGCTTACAAATATGGCGACATACATCAATCTTTTGGATACGGTAATCAACGTGTTCACAATGTTTATTGCCGCAGTCAGCGCAATTTCGCTTGTTGTCGGCGGTATCGGCGTAATGAACATAATGCTTGTTTCAATAACCGAGCGAACGAGGGAGATAGGTATTCGTAAGGCACTCGGCGCAAAGACCTCGACTATATTGTTCCAGTTCCTCACAGAGTCGATAATCCTTTGCGTAATCGGCGGTGCGATCGGCTTGCTGTTGGGCGTTTCGGGTGCGGCGTTTGTTTCGTCGATTATGAAAATTCCGCTTACAGTTAAAGCCTCAACCGTTGCGCTTGCAATCGGATTTTCAACGCTTATCGGTGTAGTGTTCGGCGTTTATCCTGCAAGACGTGCAGCAAAAATGCCGCCTATCGAAGCTCTGAGAAGAGATTAACAGACAGCGAAATATACATTTTACAGCGAAAATTACATTTTTTATTATTTAACGGGTGCTATGTAAAAAAGCACCCGTTTTTAATACCCTTTAGCCTCCTCAAATTTCCTCGTTCAGCGTAGGGCGGGGGCTTGCTCCCGCCGTTAGATTGTTGTTGAAATATGATAATTTTTGGATGATACGATATTAAAATATTCGCACAACCGCAGGGACAACCCTTGCGGTTGTCCGTTAATTTGATTTAATATGTAATTTTTTGCGGACAGGGGCAAGCCCTGTCCCTACGGTCGCATAAAATTTTAAATTTGATAAAATCAGGCTCCCTCTGACGAGGGAGCTGTTGAGCGAAGCGAAACTGAGGGAGAGAAAGCAATAAACAGCAAATTTTCGTTATCTCTCCCTCAGTCATTTTTCAAAAGAAAAACGACAGCTCCCTCGTCAGAGGGAGCCTGCGTTTGTGCTAAATTTTCAATTTATTATATACCGAAAGCTATTATAAATACGCTGATTTTCACGGCGGCAGCAAGCCACCGCCCTACATCATTGGATATATAATTTAATTCGTGCGAAGCACCAACTTTTGCGGATTTTGGACACAGGAAAATTTCTACACTATTGTATTTAATTTTACACACATCATTAACTTTCAACAATAAAACGGGCGAACACTGTTCGCCCGTTTCATTTTAATCGATATAAATTTTCTTTTACTTTCTTAATGAATCGTAGACCTTGATATTAACCGTTTCACGCTCGCAATTATGGCGGTAAATGCTCAACACGAGACCTATTCCCAAATATATACAAAGGTTTGACGAGCCGCCTGCGCTGAAGAACGGAAGCGTAATTCCGATAACGGGCAATACCATAAGGCACATACCTACGTTGATAATCATTTGGCTTGCAATCATAGCCGCCATACCGCAGCAGATAAGGTTAGTTGATTGCTCTCTCGACTTCTTGCCGACCGATATACAACGCAATATGATAAGCGTAAGCAAAAGCAGAGCCGCCACACATCCGACAAAGCCCAATTCCTCGCCGATAACGGTAAAAATCATATCGTTTTTACTCTCGGGAATAACTCCTGCCTGTGTGTATGCACCCTTAAAAAGTCCTTGACCTGCAAAGCCGCCGGAGGACAATGCGCTCATTCCGCACTTTTGCTGATAGATAATATCACTATACAAATCGGGGTAGAGAAGTGCCAAAAATCTATCCTTTTGAAGCTGCTTGAGGACGTAAATCCAAGCAAGCGGAGCGATAGCAACAATAAACGCAAACGCACCTGCGAAATAACCCCAATGCACACCTGCCACAAAGAGCATAGCCGCCGTTATGAAGATGAAAACAAGCGACGAGCCCATATCGCCCGTAAGAGCAACGAGGGCAATCGGTATAATTGCGTGAACGCCGAGCTGTAAAATGCTCAAAATGTGATTAAGCTTATCCTTGAGCCTTTCAATGTGAACGCTGAAGGTGATGATAAAGCCGATTTTAACAAGCTCGGACGGCTGCAATGAAATCGGTCCGAATTTAAGCCAAGTTCTTGCGTCGCTTCTTGCACTCGGGCCTGTGCCGAATTTGAACAGCAGCAGCATTAGCACAATGCATATAACCGCAATGACGGGCCATAGCTTTGTGAACACCTGATAGTCAAGCATTGAAATTAAAATCGCCGACAGAATACCCACCGCAACGGCAACGATCATAATTATCGTTTCTCTCGAGAGAATTTGACCGTCTGTGAGCGTGTATTTAGTCGCACTCGTAACCATAATTATACCGAACACCGAAGCCACAAAGCACAGAGTAAACAGGTATAAATCGGTTTCTTTCAGAAATGTTGAAATTGTATTAAAAAGTTTTTTCATATTATTTCCTGCCGTGTTTAGCCTTAAATCTGAATACATCAACTATATTATAGTATGTTATCGCACCGATTTCAAGCAAAACTATTTACGCAAACGGCTTTTAGTGGTACAATATCTATCGGTGATATAATGCAGGTTTTCAAAACGAAAAATTATGAAGAAACCGTGGCGCTTGCCGAGAAATTCGGAAAGCAGGTTAAAAAGGGTACCGTAATTGCATTTTACGGCGGACTCGGTATGGGTAAAACCGCATTTACCACGGGCGTTGCAAAGGGTATGGGCATTGAATGTGATGTCAGCAGTCCGACTTTTGCGATTGTAAATGTTTACGGAAAGAACTCGGAGCTCTGTCATTTTGATATGTACCGTGTTTCTTCCTGGGATGATCTTTATTCGACAGGCTTTTTTGATTATATGGATATGGGAAGCGTGCTTTGCGTCGAGTGGAGTGAAAATATCGAAAACGCTTTGCCCGATAACACCGTTAGGGTTACTATCGAAAAGGGCGAGGGCGACGATGACCGAATAATTACCGTTGACGGATGTGATTTTGAAATATGAAAATTTTATCGCTTGAATGTTCATCCTTGAGCGCAGGTGCAGCTTTGATAGAGGACGGAAAGCTTATTGCAGAGAGCTTTCTCAACACGGGGCTTACTCACTCACAAACTCTTATGCCTATGGTTGAGAGTGTGCTTAAAAATACAAATACGGCTGTTCGTGATGTCGATGTCATCAGCGTCAGCGCAGGTCCCGGCTCGTTTACGGGTGTGAGGATAGGTGTTGCGGCGGCAAAAGGACTTGCAGACAGCTTTGCTACACCGTGCTTTGCCGTGTCGTCGCTTGAGGCTATCGCTTATCCGTTTAAGGACGAAAATGCGGTTGTGTGTGCGGTTATGGACGCAAGATGCAATCAGGTTTATACGGCTTCGTTCTTGAAAGGGGAGAGGCTGTTCCCCGATGAGGCAATATTGATTGACGAATTGCTCAAAAAACTCAAAGGACTTGACAAGCCTGTTATTTTTGCAGGCGACGGCGCAAAAATATGCTTTGAAAGATTGTCGGGCGAGCTTTCAAAAGTCGTATTGGCTGACGAGCAAAGACGTTTTCCGAAGGCGTCGAGCGTTGCGCTTATTGCGTATGATAAAATTCTCTCGGGCGAAAAAACTGTCGGTGCGAATGAACTTTTGCCGGTTTATTTGAGGCTGCCGCAGGCGCAGAGAGAGCTTAACAATAAATTAAAAAACAAAGGAGAATAAATTATGCTTTATTTGGGAGCTGACCACGGTGGATTTGAGCTTAAGGAGTCCATCAAAAAATATCTTGACGAAAAGGGGATAGAGTACGAGGATTGCGGTACGTACTCCGCCGACTCGGTTGACTATGCGCTTATTGCCAAAAAGACTTGCGACAAAATCGTTGCAGGCGAGGGCAACAAGGGTATTCTTTGCTGTGGCACGGGAATCGGTATTTCAATGGCGGCAAACAAGGTAAACGGCATCAGAGCCGCTTGCTGCTCGGACTATTTCAGCGCAAAATATACAAGACTTCACAATGACGCAAATGTGCTTTGCATGGGCGGCAGAGTTGTCGGTGCAGGTCTTGCACTCGAGCTTGTGGAGGTTTTCCTGAACACCGAATTTGAGGGCGGCAGACACCAGAGAAGAATAGATCAGCTCAAAGATATCGAAAACGCTCAAAAATAACTTGTAATTAAATTTTTAGTGGTATATAATTATTGTGGTAAATGAAAAGAAGTATATGGAGGAAATGAAAATGGCAAACATTACAATTACAAACCATCCGCTTATTCAGCATAAGCTTAGCATTTTGAGGGACAAAAACACGGGCTCTAAGGAGTTCAGGGCGCTTATTTCCGAAATTGCAGCTCTCCTTTGCTATGAGGCAACAAGAGATCTTCCGCTTGAGGAAGTTGATGTTGAAACACCCGTAGCGGTTGCAAAGGCAAGAGTAATCGCAGGTAAAAAGCTCGCTTTCGTACCGATTCTTCGTGCAGGTACGGGTATGCTTGACGGCGTTCTTTCACTTGTACCGTCGGCAAAGGTTGGTCATATCGGTATGTACCGTGACCCCGAAACAGCACTTCCCGTTCCTTATTATTGCAAGCTCCCGTCGGATATTTCACAGCGTGAGGTTTTCGTTATCGATCCGATGCTTGCAACAGGCGGCTCTGCTATCGACGCTATAAATCAGATTAAGGCTTACAATCCGAAATCGATCAAATTTATGTGCATCATTGCAGCTCCCGAGGGAATTGAGGCTCTTTCGCTCGCTCATCCCGACGTTGAAATCTTCTGCGCTGCTTGTGATGAATGTCTCAACGAGCATAAGTATATCGTTCCCGGTCTCGGCGACGCAGGCGACAGAATTTTCGGTACAAAGTAATTTGACGAAATAAAGAATATAAAAACCCTTTTTTGCATATCTATTACTGATATGTAAAGGAGGGTTTTAGTTTTGAATTATACAGTTGATGACCGTGCCGCAGAGCTTGGCGAATACATAATTACCAACAATGCAACCGTCAGAAGCACCGCAAAGGCGTTTGGAATAAGCAAAAGCACCGTTCATACGGACGTTTCGCAAAGGCTTAAAAAGAGCGATTATGCGCTTTATTTGAAGGTGCGCAGGGTACTTGACGAGAACAAGGCTCAACGGCATATACGGGGCGGACTTGCTACAAAGGAAAAGTATAAAAGCTTACATTCCGAGAGCATTAAAACACCGTAAAAAATTACACAGCATAACAAAAAAGCTCTAACCGATTTTTCGATTAGAGCTTTAATTATTATTCCGTCAGGATGTCGGATTAGTACATTCCGCCGCCCTGTGCCATTGCTGCAGCAGCTGCTGCGTCAGCCTGCGGATCGGGAATGTCTGTTACAAGTGACTCGGTTGTAAGAACCATAGCCGCAACGGAAGCTGCGTTCTGGAGAGCCGAACGTGTAACCTTAGCAGGGTCAAGAATACCTTGCTTGAACATATCAACATATTCTTCCTTGCCGAAGTCGAAGCCGTAGCCCTTCTTGTTCTTGTTTACGATTTCATTTACGATAACAGAGCCCTCAAGACCTGCGTTACGAGCAATCTGTCTAACAGGTTCTTCGATAGCCTTAACAACAATGTTGACACCTGTTTTAAGGTCAGCATCGTCTGTATCAAGGAGCTTTTCAACCTCGGGGATAGCGTTCAAAAGAGCAACGCCGCCGCCTGCTACGCAGCCCTCTTCAACAGCTGCCTTTGTAGCTGCAAGAGCGTCCTCGATACGAAGCTTCTTTTCTTTCATTTCGGTTTCGGTAGCAGCACCTACACGGATGACAGCTACGCCGCCTGCAAGCTTTGCAAGTCTTTCCTGAAGCTTCTCACGGTCAAATTCAGAGGTTGTGTCCTCAATCTGACTCTTGATCTGTGCAACTCTGCCCTTGATGCTGTCTTTGTCGCCCGCACCGTCAACGATAGTGGTGGTTTCCTTTGTAATCTTAACCTGCTTAGCCCTACCGAGCATAGGAATATCTGTGTCCTTAAGCTCAAGACCGAGGTCTGATGTAATTACCTGACCGCCTGTAAGAATTGCGATATCCTGAAGCATTTCCTTTCTTCTGTCGCCAAAGCCGGGAGCCTTAACGCATACGCAAGTGAATGTGCCTCTCAATTTATTGACAAGGATTGTTGAAAGAGCCTCGCCCTCAACGTCCTCTGCGATAATAACAAGCTTTGAGCCTGCCTGCAAAATCTTTTCAAGCAAGGGGAGAACTTCCTGAATTGAAGAAATCTTCTTGTCTGTGATAAGAATGTAAGCGTCGTCGATAACAGCTTCCATCTTGTCTGTATCTGTTACCATATAGGGTGAAATGTAGCCTCTGTCGAACTGCATACCCTCAACAACGTCGGAGTAAGTCTCGGAGGTCTTTGACTCCTCGATAGTGATAACGCCGTCAGCGGTAACCTTTTCCATAGCGTCTGCAATGAGCTTGCCGACAAATTCATCTGCTGCCGAAATTGTAGCAATTCTTGCAATGTCGCTTGAAGATTTAACGGGCTGTGCGTTTGCCTTGATAGCCTTAACAGCAGCGTCTACTGCCATCTGCATACCCTTTTTAACTACCATCGGGTTTGCGCCTGCGGCAACGTTTTTCATACCCTCACGAACGAGAGCCTGTGCAAGTAAGGTAGCGGTTGTTGTACCGTCGCCTGCAACGTCGTTTGTCTTTGTAGCAACCTCTTTGACGAGCTGAGCGCCCATATTTTCAAACGCGTCCTCAAGCTCAACCTCTTTAGCGATTGTAACGCCGTCGTTTGTGATAAGGGGAGCGCCGTACTTTCTGTCAAGAACAACGTTTCTGCCCTTAGGTCCCAACGTGATTTTAACTGTGTTGCTCAATTTGTCGATACCGGACTGTAAAGCCTTGCGAGCTTCCTCACCGTATATAATCTGTTTAGCCATAATTCATTACCTCCAATAATTATTCAACAACTGCAAGAATGTCTGACTGACGAACGATAACGTATTCAACGTCGTCAATTTTAACTTCCGTGCCTGAATATTTGCTTGTGATTACCTTGTCGCCGACCTTGACGTACATTTTAATATCCTTGCCGTCAATAACGCCGCCGGGGCCTACTGCAACAACCTCTGCAACCTGAGGCTTTTCCTGTGCGGAAGCGGCAAGAATGATACCGCTTTTTGTGGTTTCTTCGAGTTCAACTGACTTGAGTACAACTCTGTCAGCAAGTGGTTTGATTGTCATATAAGATTCCTCCCAAAAGAATTAAAATACATTCATTAGCACTCTTTAACCTCGAGTGCTAATATATATTTTAGCCAATTATGAAAAAAAATCAAGTACTTTTCCAAAAATTCATAAATTTGTAATAAATAAGCAATAATCCGTTTAGTGTCCCACATTTTTTGTTCTTTTAATTGTTATTGTATTTTTGCCGAAAATATGATAATATATATCGGTAATTCAATTTTGGGGTTGATGTATTTGATTCCGCAATTTCTAAAAGATAAAAGCTTCCCCGTCGCATATAAGCTGTTGGCGGTTTCGCTGTTTCTCGGCGCACTCTTGCCCGAGTATCTGACGGTTATCATACCGTTTGTGGTCTTTGTCTTTTGTGTTACAAGGAAAAGCACGGAACGTATCAGCTTAAAGGGAGATAAGTTTCTTATCATTATGTCGGTCTACGCCGTGTATCTCGCCGTAACCGCCTTTTGGGCAAAAGTTCCGAAGGCTTCCGTTATGATGGGAATTATTTGGATCGGTGCGACGGTTTGCGCTATGACAATCATCTCTCTTTGCGACACGAGGGAGAAAATTGAGAATATTATGCTCTGCCTTGTCGGTACGGCGGCTGCGAACTCGATAATCGCCATAATTCAGATGTGCTTTATGGCAGTCGGACGTTCTGATTTGTTCCCGAACCCGCTTTATCAAAAACTTGACGAATTTGTTTACGGATTGGTAAATTATGATTTCTTCTTTGAAGAGGTCAGGGATAGGGTAGCCGCTTGCTTTGAAAATCCGCTGATTTTCGCAACATTTCTTGTAATGGTATTTCCGATAGCGGCGTATTGCTGCTTCTATACCGCAACGAAAAAGCGGCGTGCGTTCTCAATAATATGCTCATTGCTCATCTTCTTCGGAATACTCTTTACATTTTTAAGGGGTGCGGCGGTTGCGATTATCGTATCGTTTATGGTGCTTTCGTTTGCAGGCAAAAAACCGGCTAAATTTATGTCGGGAGTTGCGGCGGCGGCTTCGCTTATAATAATGGTAACGATTTTTGAACGAAGAGGTGTTGCGGCGTCGCAGGACCTTTCGACCAATTACAGAATAGGACTTTGGGGCTGTACGTTCGGACTTATAAAGGACAATTTCCTTTTGGGCGTCGGTGCAGGCTATAATAATGTTACGGGTTATCTTTTTGAAAACGGACTTGAGTTTTCACACTCGCACAATCTGTTTATCGAGGTTCTTGCCGAGGGCGGAATAATAGGCTTAGGTCTGTTTGGTGTGTTGCTTTCGGTAATGGCTTATGATTTTGTCAAGCTCTGTCGTATGACAGGTTGGTACAGAAGCTACGGTATAGCTTTTCTTTCATCACTTTCGGGCTTTGCGGTGATGTCATTGTTTGACAACACCTTGTGCACGCCCAAACAAATTCTGTGCTTTTCCGTGCTTGCAGGCTGTATGCAGGCGGTATTACGCATAAAGACAAAAACATCGGGGGATAGGAAAAATGAAGGAACAACTTAAATTTATCAAAGGAAAATTGGGCTACGGTGTCGGCGCAATAGGTCTTGACCTGAGCTACGGTATGTTCTACACATACCTTTCGTATTATCTGTCGAGCGTGCTCAATCTTCCCGAGGCGTTTTTGCTTATATTAACGCCTATCGCAAGAATTTGGGACGGCATTAACGACCCAATGATGGGTACTATCGTTGATAATACCAAAACTAAATTAGGTAAATACCGTCCGTGGATTTTAATAGGCGCATTGTCGAACGCTGTCGTTCTTTCCTTGCTCTTTACCTCGTTCGGTATGAGTGGAATGAAACTTTATATCTACATTGCCGTTATGTATGTTCTTTGGGGTATGACAAACACAATGGCCGATATTCCTTATTGGTCAATGATTCCGTCGTTCACAAGCGAGGAAAAGGAAAGAAACCTTGTCGCAACCGTTGCAAGAACATTTTCGGGTGTAGGTCAGGGTATCATTTCAATTTTGACTCCCATCATCTGCCCCTTGCTTTCAAGCGACCTTGAGCAGAAAACCGATAAGGGCTATTCGGCTTCGGGCTTTTCGAGATGGGCAATTATATGCGGTGTCGCATTGGTGCTTTTCTCACTTATCTGCTTCCTTACAACAAAGGAAACCAACGTTGTATATAATGAAAAACAGAAATTCAGCTTTAAGCAGATTTTCAACGTTATCAAGTCAAACGATCAGCTTGTTGTATTTATGATCTTTGCAATGCTTTCAAACGCAGGCTGGTATCTTACCTCTTCGACAGCGGCTTACTACTTCTCGGACGCTCTCGGCGACCCGACAAAGCAGTCCTTGTTCGGCACGATAGGTGCGGTGGGTTCAATCCTCGGACTTTTGGTAGTTCCGTTGCTTTCACAGAAGTTTTCAAAGCGTACCACATATACGATTTCGCTTGTATTCTCAATCTTAGGCTATGCGTTGATGCTGTTGTTCGGCGCATTCATAAAGCTGCCTATCGTACTCGATATTTGCTATATTATCGCTTCTATCGGTATTTCCTCAATGTTCGTCTCACAGACTATTTTCTTGGCGGATATTGTCGATTACGGCGAGTATAAGAACGGCGTGAGAAACGAGAGTATCACGTTCTCAATGAAAGGCTTCTTGCAGAAGATGGCATATACTATTCAGACAATCGTTCTTTTCGGCACGCTTTGGGCAATGAACTACAATGCACAGAATGAGGCAGGCAACTTCACAAACGGCACAAAGACGGGTATCGGCGTGCTTGCTTTCGGTGCTCCGATAGTGTTCCTTACGGCTTCACTTATCGTATTCAGAAAGAAGTTCAAAATCTACGGCGAGCTTGCAGATAATGTTCACGCTTACATTATCGAAAAGAGAAAAGAAAACGGCGAGAACAAAAAAGAAGATTAAATTTGATGAATCAGGCTCCCTCTGACGAGGGAGCCTTTGACGGACAGGGCTCGCCCCTGTCCGTACAAACCAATAAAAACAAAACAATTATCGGCTGTTATCAAATTGAAATTTATATTAAACATTCCGCTCCCTCTTAGAGGGAGCTGTTGAGCGAAGCGAAACTGAGGGAGTAAAAAAGGTTACATCAAGCTTTGAATAAACTCCCTCAGTCATTTTTTGCGAAAAATGACAGCCCCCTCAAAGATGGGGCGGAAGCACGAATTGAATTCAATATTATACCGTAGGGACAGGGCTTGCTGCCGCCGTTAAATCACAACAAATCAACGGTTACAAATAATTATATTTTTATATTATATCGTAGGGGCGAACTGTGTTCGCCCGTTTTTAATTTGCTATGAATTGACGGGCGACCGCAGGTCGCCCCTACGGTTGTGCGAAATTTTTTAATGTCATATTAGCCGTAAATCATTATATATCAACAACCCGTAGGGACAGGGCTCGCCCCTGTCCGCAACAAATTTTATATAAAATAAAATTAACGGACAACCGCAAGGGTTGTCCCTACGATCGCATAAATTTTCAAATTTGATGAAACACAGGCTCCCTCGTCAGAGGGAGCCTTAATCTCTATCAATTCATCAATTTACTATAATTCATAATTTCCCTTTCACAGCATTATATACAGCAACGACATAAGCAATTCCTCGTCTGCGCCGTCCGACTGCAAGAGCAAAAGCAGAGCAAGCAGCAACGCTTTGTCCGGCTCTTTGAAAACCGTGTCGAGCAAATCCGCCTTTGTCGATTTTTCTGTTTCCTGCTTCGCCTTTTTGTTTATCGGCTCGAAATACTCCTTGAACGACTCATAGGATTTGCTTTCGGGCAGGTCAACGGGCATTTGAATTCTGTTTTTAGTGGGCGTTGACCTTACGGCGTTATAGAAATTTTCTTTATATGTGTTTTCGTCCTTTCGACTGCTTCGCTCCTTGTCATTTTCGTCGGACAACTCCTGTTCCGCCTGCTTTGCGACATTTTGCGCCCTCGCCTGCATTTCTCTCACTCTTTCAAGTGCCTTTGCCTGCATTTCCTGCATCTCGTCAAAATTATACTCTTTCATCAAAACAGTCCTCTCAACAAAGGAAGTGCGTCCATAAGGCGCAGGAACTTCATCGCTTCCTCAGCCTTTGTCCGTCGCTCCTCGCTCAACAACGGTTCAAGTGCCTTAATAAACGCCGTTTTGTCGTTATCGGTGTTCATTTGCGTTGCAACCTTCATCAGCATATTTGCCGTGTCATTGCCGAAAAGTGCGGATATTCCGTCGGTGCTTTGCTCGGGCTTTTTGCCCTCTTTTTCGTTGCTCATAAGCGACGAAGCAACGCCCTTGAGCCGTTCCATATCCTGCGGACTGATTGAATTTAGCAAATCGTTTATGTTATCCATTGTCATCCCCCGTCAGCTCCTTTATTATCCTCTGTGCTTTCTCGCTCGAAAGCAATTCGTTCAAGGCTTTTTCGTCGTTCAAAACGGCATTCAGCCTGTTCGACTGCTCCTCGTTCAATTTCTCCGTCAAATACCTGCCTAAATCCTTTTTAGCTTTATTCTTTTTGAATTCTTCAATAAAATCGCTTGCGCTCATATCGTTTTTCATTGCAATAACCTCCGAGATTTGATATAATATTTTTATGTTAAGCAAAAGGAGAATATGAATGAGAGCAGTTGTTTTTTCCGACTCGCACGGCGACAGCGCAAGTATAAATATGCTTTTATCGTTGCACAGAAACGCCGATATGTTTATATATTTGGGCGACGGCGAGGAAGATTTGTTTATGCCTCAAAATCTTAATATTATCGGCACAAAACCGCTTATTGCCGTAAAGGGAAACAACGATTTCGGCTCTTCGCTTCCTGCTGAAACGACATGCTTTCTTTCGGGCAAAAAAATATACGCCCTGCACGGTCATACAAAGGGCGTTAAATATTCTACCGATTTGCTTCAAAAAATCGCTATGGAAAACAATGTAGATGTAATTCTTTACGGGCACACGCATATACCGAGGGTCGAATATATGGCAGGCGTGTATTTTATGTGTCCGGGTGCAATTTACAAAGGTGAATACGGAATTGTGGACGTTGACGAAAAAACAAAAACGGTACTTTGCCATACCGCTAATCTTTGATAAGGGGAAATATATGTATCTTTATAAAAATGTCAGGGTCATACTTGAAAATGAAATAAAAGAGCTTGAGGTTTTGACTCGGGGCGAAAAAATCGTTGAAATCGCAGAGGAAATCGACTGCCCTAATGCTGAAATAATCGACGGAAACGGTCGCTTTTTGTCGGCAGGCTTTATTGACCTGCACGTTCACGGCGGCGGAGGATTTTCCGCAATGGGCACGAAGGACGATATTCTAAATATGGCAAGGGCGCACGCAAAATACGGCACGACTTCGATTTTACCGACCGCTTTGGCAGCTCCGCTTTCACAGTTAAGCGAGGTTTGTGCGAACACCCGACTTGCAATGAGCGAAAACAGAAATATTTTAGGCTCACATTTGGAAGGACCGTTTTTGTCGGTTAAAATGTGCGGTGCGCAGAGCACGGATAATCTTTTTGTACCGAGCGAAACGAATTACACCGACTTTTTAGACGAATACGGCGACACCGTTAAAATGATGGGTGCAGCGCCCGAGCTTGACGGAGCTTTTGAGCTTGGCGAGGAGCTTGCAAAGCGTGGAATTGTCGCAAGTGTTGCTCATTCCTCGGGAAATTACGATACGGCTTACGAGTCGCTAAATCACGGCTTTTCGGACATTACGCACATTTACAACGCCTGTACCTCTTGCTATAAGGAGGGCGTGTTCAGGAGAGCAGGAACGGTCGAGGCGGCACTTTCTGATGACAGATTTTCAGTTCAGGCGATTTCCGACTTAGTGCATTTGCCCGTCGGCGTTTTGAGGCTTATCTACAAGGCAAAGGGCTCTGACAAAATGTACCTTATCACAGACGGTCTTGAATTTTCGGCGTTTGATATGAACGAGGGCGAGGAATTTACGCAGAAGAACGGTGTAAAGGTCGTATATGAGGACGAGGTTATGAAGCTTGCCGACCGTTCTTGCCTTGCAGGAAGCACGGCAAACGGCGCAAGGCTTGTCAGAAATATGTATAAGACAGTCGGCGTTCCACTCACCGAGGCGGTTAAAATGATGACTCTCACACCTGCAAGGGTAATCGGCATTGACTCATATAAGGGCAAAATTGCAGAGGGCTACGATGCAGATATAATTCTTTTCGACGAGAGCGTTGAAGTCTCCTCCGTTATGATAAACGGAAAATTAGCGTAAAAACAGCTCCGCAGCTTGTGTTAAACCTACTGCGGAGCTTTAATTTATCTTCTTCTGTTGTTTTGAGGCGGTCTGCGACGCTTTGAGCTTGAGGTGCTCAAATATACCTTCGGTTTCTTATGCGGCTTTTTACGCCTGCTCTTATTCTTGTAAAGCGATACAAGATAGACCGCAAGCACGATTACTGCAAGCACTGCAAGAACAATGAAAAACGGTGAGGTAAACACGTTCTTAAAGACGTTTACAATCCATAAAAATATGTTTACGTTTACGTCCTCAGCTGCCACAAGGTCAACCGTTGCAATTTCAGTTTGAGCATACATAATCCTTGCTCTGCCGACCTTTTCGCCCTTTTTAATCGGTGCGTTGATTACTGTCGGCGTCTCCTCGGGGATAGGCTCGATAAGCACGCTCGAGCCGTCTGTTCCGACAGGCACAAGAGCCGTAACGTCGTTTGCAGGCACAAGCCTTACGTGGTCCGTGCGAAGCGAGAGCTTAACGTCGATTACGGTTACAATCTTTGTGGTGTCGGCAATTTTTTGAAGTCTGATATTGTCAAACACCCACTTATACAGCTTTTTAGCCTCAAGAAAGGCGCAGTTTTCGTCGTTGCCGTCGCCGTTGACGTCTCTTGCGGGTGCGCCCATAATGATACAAACGTAATTGTAGCCGTCCTTGCTCGCCTTTGAAATGAAGCAATGACCTGCCTTGCTTGTCGTACCCGTTTTAATGCCCTGTGCGTACTCATAATAATAGGTTTTGAAGTTCGGATTTATCATCCAGTTTGTCGAAGTAAAATTACGCTCGGGCGAAAGGTTTGTCGCAGGCATTTTGTACTTGTAAACGTTGCAGATTTCAAGGAAAACGGGAATTGTAAGGGCGTGCTTTACTATAAGAGCCAAATCGTTTGCGGTGGTGTACTGACCGTCGGAGTCGAGTCCGTGCGGATTGTCAAAATGCGTGTTCTGACAGCCGAGCGAAACGACAAAATCATTCATCATACCGACAAACTTGTCAATATCGCCTCCGCCGATATAATCCGCAAGGGTGTTTGCGGCCTCGTTTGCCGATTTTACAAGCATACAGTAGAGAAGCTCCCTGACCGTTACCTGCTCGTCCGCTTTAAGACCTGCCATCGAAGAGCCTGTACCGTTCAAAAGAGTAATCGCCTTTTTGGGAACGGTTACGACGGTGTCGAGGTCGGGACAGTTTTCAAGGGTTAAAATCGCCGTTGTTATCTTCGTAAGAGAAGCGGGCGCAGTTACCTTATCTGCGTTTTTGTCAAAAATTACCGTGCCGTCGTCAAGGCTGAATAAAAGTGCAATATCCGCTTCCGTGTCAAGCTCGGAATTGTACGAAGCGTAAGACGGAACGCACAACGCCGAAGAAAAAACGAGTAAAACGCATAAAATTAAGGATAAGACTTTTTTCAACAAAAACACCCCTTGAAAACAATAAAAAAAAAGTGTATTATATATCACAGTCATTATAACAAATATATATATAAATATCAATTTATTTTTGAGGATGTGAACAATTTGATTTATGTTACCGGCGACACTCACGCAGACCCCGAACGACTTTCGCTTTCAAAGCTTCGTGCACTTAAAGCAGGCGATACGCTTATTATTTGCGGAGATTTCGGTTTTTTGTGGGATGACAGCAAAAGAGAGCAGAAAATCATCCGTCAGCTCGGCAAAAGAAAATATAACATTTGCTTTATCGACGGTACTCACGAGAATTTCAAGCTTCTCAACAACTATGAGGTAAGCGAATGGAACGGCGGAAAGGTTCATAAAATATACGGCAACCTCTATCATCTTTTAAGAGGTCAGGTGTTTGAAATAGACGGCAAAACCGTGTTTACAATGGGCGGCGGCGAAAGTCCCGACATTGACATAAGAACGGACGAAAACGGCTGGTCTAAGGACGAAATTCCCACTCAGGAGGAGCTTTTAGAGGGCGTTAAGAACCTTGAAAAGCACAATTACAAGGTCGATATGGTAATCACGCACGAGCCTCCGACAAGAATTAAGGGCTTTTTGCAATTAAAGGACTACGACACGCTCCGTGTAAGCGCCCTCAACGCATATTTCGAGGAGCTTTCGGACTCTTGCGAGTTTGACAAGTGGTATTTCGGAAGCCTGCACACCGACAAGTATATTTCAAGCACACATATCGGAGTTTTCAAGAATATTATCAATGCCGAAACAGGCGAAAAAGTCTAAACATTTGAGGAATAATAAATGAAGCTTACTAATTCAAGAAAATTGATAGGAAGTATTGAGATGCTTCTTGCGGCGATAATCATAGTTTTCGCTGTCGTTAAAGCACCCGACGCCCCTGCACCTAAGCCTGCCGACACAACGGTTGAGGCGACAACGCAGGCACCCGAGCCGGACTCGCAGACACAGCCCGAAGCGACAACCGAAGCGCCGAAGCCCTCGACCACCGCCTTTGCAGAGACGGGCGACTATCAGATTACAAATTCAATCATAGTTTTCCCCGACTCCGCAATGGAAATGTATTCAATCGCAAAGACGAGGCTCGGCGAATATGCGGCGACAATCAACACCTTTGCCGCAAAGGTACCCGATAAAAAGGTTTATTGTATGCTCGTGCCGACAAGAATTGCATTTTACGGACCCGAGGAATACAGGACGGGCAGTCACTCCGCACCCGACGGAATAAACATTGCGTATTCTCAGCTTTCCCCGAGCGTTACGTCAATCGACGCATACTCGGCTCTTTTACAGCACACGGACGACTACATTTATTTCAGAACAGACCATCACTGGACGGCGAGAGGCGCATATTACGCTTATTCGGCATTCTGCGATAAAAACGGATTGTCGCACGCTCCGCTTTCTGCTTATCAAAGCGGCAGGCTCGACAATTTTGTCGGCACAATGTATCGCTACACGAACAGCGAAAATCTTAAAAATAATCCCGATTACGTTGAATACTTTATGCCGATTGTTGAGGCTTCGGGCGAGTTTTATTCGACTCCCGATATGACCGACGGCAAGCCGCTGCGCATTATTTCAACGAATATCACGGATACCTCAAGCAAGTATATGTGCTTTATTCAGGGCGACAAGCCGCTTGAAAGGATAGTAACCTCAAATCAGAACGGCAAGAAGATACTTGTTATCAAGGAGTCCTACGGCAACGCAATGGTGCCGTTCCTGCTTGAAAATTACAACGAGGTTTATGTCCTCGACCCGAGACAGGACGGCGTAAAGGATATGAACCTTACAGAGTTTGTAAACAACAACGGCATAAACGAGATTTTGTTTATAAACTACCTTATGGCACCGTCAAACTCAAAGTATATGACAGCGCTTAATAATATTATAAATAAGTAATTATTGGTGTTAAACAGCAAAAACGTCCTTATGACCGAGTGTTCATAAGGACGTTTTTTGTGGATGAAAATACCCTTACGGACAGCCGCACAAAATCGACCGCTGCACCAACAGATGCTCCCTTTATCCGCCACAGGCGGCGGTCGCATACGTTGCCCGTCAGAGGAAGGCTTTATTTTCATATAATCGTTAATTTGATAGCACCCGAAAGCAGTTCTGTTTTCGTTAATTACCACGGCGGCAGCAAGCCACCGCCCTACAGCATAGATGTATAATTCAATTTGTGCGAAGTACCAACTTCTGCGGATTGCGGGACAACCGTATATTCAGCCTCCCTTGTGTAAAGGGTGCGGGTCTCCTGTGGAGACCTCTGCATTTAATGCAGAAGCACCGACCGAACCGGCAGGTGAGACGGTGGGTTGCCGAAGGCAACTCGGAGGGATTGTAAGGTTGATTTTATATGATTTTGTAAAAATCCCTCAGTCATTTTTTTGTTCCAAAAAAACGACAGTTCCCTTTACAAGGGAGCCTATGTCGGACAGGGCAAGCCGTCCTACCGTGCATAAAACCAAAAACAAAACCCTTGAAAATGCGTTTGCAAATTCAAGGGTTGATTTTATAGGAAGTTATATCAGTTATTGGAAAGTCAAAAGCAAGAAGCCTGCCGCAACTGCCGAGCCGATAACACCTGCAACATTCGGTCCCATAGCGTGCATAAGAAGGAAGTTTGAGGGGTTGTATTTTCTGCCCTCAACCTGCGAAACACGGGCAGCCATAGGAACTGCCGAAACGCCTGCCGAGCCGATAAGGGGATTTACCTTTCCCTTTGTGATTACGTTCATAAGCTTTCCGAAAAGCACGCCGCCTGCGGTTGAGAAAGCGAATGCGATAAGACCGATAACGATAACAAGGATTGTCTTAATGTCAAGGAAAGTCTTACCCTCAGCCGTAGCACCGACTGTAACGCCGAGCATAATTGTAACGATATTGCAAAGCGCATTCTGTGCGGTATCGGAAAGTCTGTCTGTAACGCCCGACTCCTTAAAGAGGTTACCGAGCATAAGCATACCGATAAGCGGAGCTGTTGACGGGATAATAAGAACGCAGAGAACGGTAACAACTATCGGGAAGATAATCTTTTCTGCCTTGCTGACGGTTCTCAACTGATCCATCTTGATTTCACGCTCTTTTTTGGTGGTCAAGAGCTTCATAATCGGGGGCTGGATAAGCGGAATAAGCGCCATATATGAATAAGCCGCAACTGCGATAGGTCCTAAAAGATGCGAAGCAAGCTTACCTGTGAGGTAAATTGCCGTAGGACCGTCTGCACCGCCGATAATAGCGATTGACGCTGCTTCCTGTGCGGTAAAGCCGTCGAATACGAAATTACCGATTCTAAATTCGGGAATAACGATTGCTATAAGGAAAGCAACATAGATACCGAGCTGTGCCGCAGCACCTAAAAGAAGGCTTGAGGGGTTTGCAAGAAGCGGACCGAAGTCTGTCATTGCACCGACGCCCATAAAGATAAGGCAGGGGAATATACTCGACTTAACACCGCAGTAAATAAGCCTTAAAACGCCCGAATCGTACCAATGAGCGCTTGCGTCAAGCACCTCTCCGCCCGGGGTTGCGATTGATAACGGGTCGTACATAATTTCAGGGTAAACGTTTACAAGAAGCATACCGAATGCGATGGGAAGAAGCAGCAACGGCTCAAACTTCTTGACGATAGCGAGGTACAAAAGAACGAATGCAACCGCTATCATAACCCAGTTTTGCCAAGAAAGTGCGGTAAAACCCGAGGTCTGAAATATTTCAACAATGGAAGTTATAATCGACATTTTTCGCTCCTCCTTAACCGATGAAAGCGAGAGTCTGGTCAGTATCAACCGTGTTGCCCGAGGATACAACTACCTGTGAGATTGTACCGCTGACGGGAGCAACGATTTCGTTTTCCATTTTCATAGCTTCGAGGATAAAGAGAACATCGCCCTCTTTTACGCTCTGACCTGCCGCAGCGCTGACCTTGAGGATTGTGCCGGGCATGGGGGAGGTAACGGGCGTACCTGTTCCCGATACGGGTGCTGCTGCAACGGGAGCAGCGGCAGGAGCAGGAGCAGCAACGGGTGCTGCCGCAACGGGAGCTACGGGAGCTGTGGGAGCAACGTTTGTAACGATTGCTTCGCTAAGCTCTGTAACGTCAACCTCATAATCTGTTCCGTTTAATGTAACAACGTATTTCATAACTTTCTCTCCCTTATTCTTCTATCTTTTTAATCGAATTAAACTGCAATCTGTTAAGAGGAATACCGCTTTCATTTGAAACGATTGCCATGATAACTGCAGCGGTTTTGTCATCAACATTTACAAGGTCAAGCTTGCCTGCCGACTGAGTGTCGGGTAAAGCAACGCCTGTTGCCGTCGGTACAGCTTCGACCGCTTCCTCTTTGGGTGCTTTTTTCTTTGCTGCACCCTCAACTGCACGGATAGCCTTTGAAAGCAAGAGTACAAGCACAGCAAGAAGCGCAAGGATAAGCATAACTACGACGATACCTGTGATTGAAACGTTGAGTGCATCGGTAAAGGAGATAGCGCCGTCGGCATATTTGAGTAAATACATATCAAGCCCTCCTTAGTCCTCAATCTTTTTAATCGAATATGTGAAGGTGTTTTTCTTTTTCTCTTCACGCTTATCGAAAAATGCCTCAGCCTGAGTCGGGAAAGCGATATAGGAAAGAACATCCTCATCGCTCTTTGCCTTGTCGCCGATTTCAGCCTTAGCTTTTTCAAATGCAGGCTCAAGAGTGTCTGCAAAACGGCAGGTGATGGGCTTTTCGTCGCCGAGAACCTTTTTAAGAAGCTCAGGGTTTATCTCGCCGGGTGCTTTACCGTATTCGCCTCTGATATAAGCCTTGATTTCCTTTGAAATGTTCTTGTATCTCTCGCCGACAAGTACGTTTGTAACCGCCTGATTACCAACCATCTGTGAAAGCGGAGTAACAAGGGGAGGATAACCCATATCTTCACGAACTCTCGGAATTTCAAGCAAAGCCTCGTCCATTCTGTCGAGAGCGTGCATATCTTCAAGGTTAGCCATCATATTTGAAAGCATACCGCCCGGTACTTTATAAGTAAGAGCGTCTGTGTCGGTAACAAGAGCCTTAGGCTTGAGAAGTCCCGATTTGAGATATTCGTCTCTGATGGGCTTGAAGTGGTCGTTTACCTTTTTAAGAACGCTTCTGTCAAGGCCTGTTTCATAGCCAAGCTCTGTCAAAGCGTCATATATAGTTTCCGTAGCAGGCTGTGATGTGCCGCCCGAGAAGCAGGAGGTAGCGGTGTCGATAACGTCGCAGCCTGCCTCGATAGCCTGGAAAATTGTCATATAAGCCATACCTGTTGTGCAGTGGGTGTGGAGGATAACGGGCATATCGGGAACGGCATTTTTGATAGCACCGATAAGGTCCTTAGCCTCTTTCGGAGTCATAACGCCCGCCATATCCTTAATACAGATAGTCGAGCAACCCATTTCTTTCATTTCCTTAACTGTCTGAACGTACTTTTCCAAAGTATGAACAGGGCTTGTCGTAAAGGAAATAGCACCTGATGCGATAGCGCCGTTTTTGATGGTTTCATCAACGGCAACACGAATGTTTCTCGTGTCGTTGAGTGCGTCGAAAATACGGATAATGTCGATACCGTTTTCTACGCTCTTCTTAACGAACATTCTGACAACATCGTCGGGATAATGCTTGTAGCCGAGAAGATTTTGACCTCTCAAAAGCATCTGAAGCTTTGTATCAGGGCACTTAGCCTTGATTTTCCTCAATCTTTCCCACGGATCTTCGTCAAGATAACGCAGACAGGAGTCAAATGTTGCGCCGCCCCAGCATTCCATAGAATAGTAACCGGCTTTGTTCATCGTTTCAAGAATTCCGTCGAATTTTTCAAAGGGCATTCTCGTTGCGATAAGCGACTGGTTAGCATCTCGGAGGACGGTTTCGGTAAACTGAACTTTCATGTATATAACCTCCTAAATAATTACCAATAATGACTAAAATATAGCCGAAAAAAAGTGAAAATTTGTTAAGAAATAGCGTAACAAATTTTATGCAAATTAAAAAATAATCCAATTTTTCGCCATTATAATAATCTTAATGATTATACAATATTCAGTATTTGTTGTCAAGTAAAAAAAGACCGTGTAAAAATATGTAAAATTTAATTTTATGGCGTAGGGCGGTGGCTTGCTGCCGCTGTTAGATTGTCGCTGATAAATGACAATTCACGGCTGAAAGCAATATATAAATCCGCAAAAGTTGGTAGCGACAGTGAGCCGTCGTGAGGGCGTTTACAACCGAACAGGCGAGCCGAGCGTGATTTTTGCGGAAAAGGAGGAGTTGCATAGTGAGTGAGAGACAGCCAAAGGCTGTTGCGAACGATACGAAGCAAACGACGACGTGGTAGGGCGGTGGCTTGCTGCCGCCGAGGAAATTAACGGATATATGACGGTTATCGGCTGTTATCAAATTAACGATAATATGAGAATAAAGCCTTCCTCGTCAGAGGAAGGTGGCACGCTGCAGGCGTGACGGAAGGAGAGATAACGAAAGTTTGATATTTATTGCTTTCTCTCCCTCAGTTTCGCTACGCTCAACAGCTCCCTCGTCAGAGGGAGCCTTGATATGCGGTTGTCCGACATAGGCTCCCTTGTAAAGGGAGCTGTCGTTTTTTTGGAACAAAAAAATGACTGAGGGATTTTTATAAATTCGTATAAAATCAACCTTACAATCCCTCCGAGTTGCCTACGGCAACCCACCTCCCTTTACAAGGGAGGCTGAATGTGCCCCTGCCCTACCATGTGGCTGTCCCTACGGGATAAAATCAAATTAGGAAAATGATTACAACAAACCCCGACAGCATTAGCTGTCGGGGTGATTATTTATATGCTGTTATTCGGTTTTCTGCAATTCTTCGAGTGTTGCCCTCTGAGCCGAATAGTTTACCGTGATACTTTTCTTGAAAAGCATATAATCATATTTCGGAAGCCATGGCTTGCCGAGCTGTGTGTTCGCAAAACTCTCCTCACTTGCGGCAACGTTCATTTCGGAAATTCCTATAAGCTTGCCGTCGCTCTTGTAAACAGCACCCCAAAAGGCGTGGTGCCCTATGTAGGTAACGCTTTCGGGAATATACATATAGCTGAGTCCTCTGTCCTTTGTAAAGCAGTCGGAGCCGATTTTTTCAAGTCCCTCCGGCAAGGACGGATAGACAAGCGAAAAGCCTTCAACCGCTTTGTATGACGGATCAAGATTTTCCGTGTCGGTTTTGTAGGAATAAATATTTCTGATGTTTCCTGCGTCAAAAAAACCGAGCGTTCCTATCTCTTTTACGCCCTCGGGAATATATACGTCCGTGAGGTTTGCGTAGTTAAAGCAGAGAGGACCTATCTTTGTAACGGTCGAGGCAATAACGTAGGTGCGTACATCCTTGTTGTACTGTTCAAAATAAGCCTCGTCGTATTTGTCGGTAGTTCCCCAAAGCTCCTCCATAGCCGCACCGCTGTCGTCAACAAGGTCGGAGATCTGTTTCCCGTTTTCCATATGTGCATAGCCTGTTTTAAGCCTTAAATAACGGTCATGATCTATGGGATAGCAGATTATTTCGGTCTTATCCTTGTTATAAAGAACGCCGTCAATGTCGCAGTAGTTCGGGTTGTTCTCATCAACTATTATACGCTGAAGCGCCCAGCAGGAATAAAAAGCCTTTTCGTCAATTTCGGTAACGCCTGCGCCGATATAAACCGTTTGCAGCTGACCGTCGCAGTTAAAGGCAAATTCATGTATCGCCGATACCTTTTTGCTCTCGTCATAGACAATGCCGTCGTTTACCTTGTCTCCGCTGCCGAGGAGCGTGTTAGTGTCCGAGGCGTCGTAGTTAAGCGTTGCGACATTGTCAACGGTAAAGCTGACTATCGAGCCGTTGTTTGAAAACTGTTTAAGTCGATAGCTGCCGTTTTCAAGGCGGTTGTATTCAAGGTCGCCCGTGTTGAGAAGCGCACGCACCGAGAAGAACAACGATACGAATATCGCAACCACCATAAACACAATAAACATTGCCTTTGCGAGCTTTTTATCCTTATATGAAGCGTTTATTTTCGGAGCTGCAAGACCGTCGATTTTATATGTCCATATTTCGTCCTCGGGAATATCGAGGATTTCCTCCTTTACCTCTTCGGGCTTTGTTTTTTCTTTTTTCATATCCTCACACCCCCGTTATCCTATAAAGCTGCCCGCGACAGACTCGCCGTCTTTTTCGGCACTCTTTTCGGTTACCTCGGCTCTTCGCTTGAGCACCTGAATAACCTTGTTTTGCTTTTCGCTGTCGTAATCCCAGAAGATAAACGGCAGGGTCATAAGTATATAGCCTGCAATGTCGAAAAGTATCGGTATTACGATTATTTTGACCCTTGCAGAGTCGATAAACAGCACATCCCAGTTACTGTTAAAGCCGTATTTAAGTATGAGTATCGGTATGATAAGTCCGACAAGCGTCGTTATGGGGCTTGTGAACCAGCCGAAAATGCCCTGGAAGCTTTCAAGACGTTCGCCCGAGAGGTACATTTGATAGTCGTTGATACGGATTTCCATATCGTGATGCACAGCCATCGGAATTGTCTTTGTCGCTTCAAGCAGGAAGAGCATGACACAGCAGATTATACCGCAGAGCGTTACATTGTCGCCGCAGAGAATAATAGAGCCGACAACAATTCCGTAGCCTAACGCACGGGTAAGGTAATAGAAAACCATAATCTGCTTATATGAAAATCTCTTTATGAAATACGGCGTAAAGAAATCGGGCGGAGTTCCCGCAAAGGATATGAGCGAAATCAAAAGACCGTAGGACAGACCGCTTAGACGGAAGGTGTAGAGATAAACTATCGTTGTAAACGCAAGCATACCGTTTCCGAGCGAGTCGAGAAGTCCGATTATGTTCATTATCCATTTGTACTTGTTGCGCATTACGCCGAAGATGCCGTCCCAGAAGTTGATTTGAATTTTCTTCTCTATCGGCGGCTGAGGTATTCTCTCCTTAATTCTGTTGGAGAATATCATTGTAAGAACAGCAAAGGTTATGAAAATTATCGGGATAACGTATTTATACACATTGATATCAGCCCACTCGTCCTTTAAGAAGCCGATTGCCATAGGAATTACAAGCACCATAATTGAGTTGAGAAGATGCGAAAGCTTTAACGGGTAGGTGCGGACAAGTATTCTCTCACGCATATTCGGGCTGATGTTCTGCGTGCAGGTTTCAAGGCAGTTGCTGAAGTTGAACAGATTATAAAGCGAGAACAGAGCGTTTGCTACCCATACTCTCGTGACCACGTTTGCAATATTGTAAACGGGAAGCCAGCCTATGAGCACTACCATTATGCACTTGGGCACAACGTCGCAATAGAGGAAATATTTGTATCTGCCGAATTTCGGAACAAGCTTTTTGCGCCAAAAGATATTTCTTGCGCCTGCCCAGCCGTTCCAGAGTATGTGTGTGCCGAGCATTTTTATAGCTGAAGCGGCCGATACGCCTCGTATGGAGTTCAATGCCGCAACGACGGCGTTTTGGGGATTAAGATATGCCGAGAAGTTGAACGCCATAAGGAATATGCCTATCGCTATCGAGCAGAAATAGACTGTATACAGCGCCCGTTCCTTTTTCTTGGGTAAAAAGCCGAGGTTATCGTTGATTATCCAGCCGAGAATATCCCACAGCTTTTGAAGCGGCATATTTATAAGCGTGATTGCGGAAAACGCAACATAAGGCAGCTGATAATGATACATTATCAGATAGCAGCCTGCGGCAAACGATATGTATTCGAGTGTTTTTGTACCCGAGTAGTTACTGCCGACAGCAAGCCAAATGTCAAGATATTCCTTGTAAGGAACATATTTTCCCTCGGCAGGTGTGTTCCAATGCTCTTTTATCTCGCCGAAGAGCCACTTGATTTTACCTGCAAGGGAGGTTTTCTTTTCTTCCATAATTTTCTCCCCCTGACAATACTTTATAATAAAACATTTTACCATAATTTTGAAATTGTTTTCAACATAAAACGGATTTCATGTTGATTTTCGTTGAAAGTGTATAACAAAATATATGTGAATTTGTCATAAATTACAATAAAAATTGCTGATTTTTTTGTAAAAAACAGAAAATAAGCCGCCCGAATTTGGCTGAGTGTTCATAAGGAAGTATTGGTTTCTCGCATAAAATTTTATTATGCCTTTGTCGGAAAGCCTCGCAAGGCGCCAGCCTTGCTTCGTTTCCCAACTTCCGCATAAACGAATTTTTATAGCTACGAAACTGCAACGCACTTCAAAATGATATATTTTTGATGCAAGAAAAGGCAAACCCCGCAGATAATGCTGGCGCATATCTGTGGGGTTTAACGCATTACTGTGCAAAAGATGTTATTTTGAAGCAAAACTGCCTTATTAACTCTCAGCCTTACCGAGCGGCTGTAATGTTATATAAGAGCTTATTGCATTATCACGGTTGCGAGTGAATTTTCGGGAAGCGTCAGCGTGCTTTTGTACTCTCCATTATAAGCCGTGAAAAATTGCTTTTCGTCTGTTGTGAGAACGACCTGCATTTTCGAAAAATCTCCGTCAAAGGAAATTTCGGTCTGCTCCTTTTCGTTTACGATTACCGTAACGGTTTTTCCGTCGGGAGTGAGGAACGAAAAGGCGTTGAGCCCGTTATCATTCTCGGGAACGGTCAGGTTGTCAAGGCATACTGAGCCCACGGGGATAAATTTTGAATAGTGAGCAAGTGCGTAATACCGCTTGGCTTTTTTATATTCGCTGAAATAGTTTGTAGCCGAGAAAAGTCCGTCAGAATAATCCTTGCCGTCCTCCTTGACGGAAAATTGATTTACCGCAACCCATGAGGTCCAGCTTTCGCAGCCTCCGAGAATAAAGTCCTGCCCGATAATCCTTGCGGTTATAAGGGCGGCTTTTACGCAGTCTGTGGGACTTTTGTTTGGAAGCTCGCACCATTCGCTCATATCAAAGCGGAATTCGGGATGTGCGTTGACAATTTCGTTCTTGAAAACTAATCTTGTCTCGGGGGAATTGTCGGAATGATAGGAGTGATAGGCAAAAACGGGCATTACCTTTTTGATTGTTTCGTCGCCTGCAAGAGCCTCGATATATCGCTTGGTTTCGCCGAGCATTTCTCCGCTTTCGGGACCGTAGAGCAATACGGGAGTGCCACGCTTGAGTATCTCCTCGGCAAATAGATGAAAAACTTCTAAAACTTCTTCGCACTCATAATGACAGCCCTCTTGCCAGACGGAAGCACCGCCCCATTGCCATTGCGGCTCGTTTATGGGACTTATGTATTTTACGGGGATTCCCTCGCTTATAAATTCCTCGGCAATGTCGAGCATATAGCTTACAAATTTTTTGTAATTCATTTTCGGCAGGTTGCAGGTGTGCGGCAAAAGGCTGCCCGAGCTCTGACCCGTCGAGGTCTGCGACCAATGCGGAGAGTTTGCGAAAAGAATTACCGTGTCAATGCTTCCTTTTTCAAGGCAGAGCTTCATAAACTCTCTTGCGGTACGGTCGCTGTTGAAATTATATTTTCCCGTTTCCTTTAGCTTGTCGAAGTCGTAAAGGCTCTCTGTTCTGCGCCACATATTTTCCACGCGGTTGTTGTCGGGGTCAAAGCCGCCGCCGACATTGTAGCGATAAATGTTGAGCCCGAGCCCGTCCTTGCCGTAAAGCAACTCGGAAAGCTCATTTGCGGCGTTCCCTGTGCAATATTGACTCCACCAGCACGATGACGTGCCGAAGCCCTTGACTGTCTGCAATTCCTTTGGCGAGCGAAGCATAATTTTCATAGTTTTCCCCCGTTATCAGTCTAAATCAATATCCTTTTGAATTCGACCGTGCCACACGGCGTTTCCGATATTTACAGGCGAGGTCAAAACCTTAATTTTATTCTTGATTGACGTAAACGGATTGCCGTCCTTTTCGACGTCGCAAAGGCTCATTACGGATATGCTGTCTTTAAGCTGTGCAAGGCTGAAGCGGCTGTCCTTGCCTATTTTGACCGTCTTTTCTTCATTCGGGAAGAGATCAAAGAAATTGTCCGAGAACGGCTCTTGTGAAATACTGCTTTCAAGCTTTACAAGTCGGGAATAGCGGTCGCTTTTAAGTTTTATTTCAAGTCCCGACGGCGTTTCCGAAATGTGCATTTCAATTTTTGCCGAGGGTAAGTGTATTTTCTTTTCCTTGTCGAACAAAAGCGTTCTGTCGGCTGTCAAAATGTCGTTTTCAAAAAGCTTTATACGCATCACGGCACTGTGCTTGCCCGAGCCTTTAAGCAAATCTGAATTTTTAAGGTCGAAAGCGAGTGTGCTTGAAAGAGCAGGCACACTCAAAGCTTTTTCGCCCGAGCAGACTGCAATATCCTTGTTGAAATCAAATACGCTGTACTCGACACGAACCGATTTTTCGCCGTCAAAATCGTTTAACACGAACAGCTTTATGCCGTCCTTCGAGTCCTCGGCGGATACGGTAAGGGGTGCGTTGAAATTCCTTGCGCAATACTGCAAAGCCTTGTAATTGCCGTAATAATCATAGCTTGCCCAAGAGCATACGGGCCAACAGTCGTTGAACTGCCAATACATAGCGCCGTTGCACCTGCCCCTGTTCCTGCGCCAATGCTCGGTTGCGTCCTCGATACACTCTGACTGCGTTATCTGTGAAAGATATATGTAATCCTCAAATTTTTTCGGCAGATAGAAGCGAGAGGCAATGTAGTATATCATTTTATCGTTGCCGTTAAGGCATTTTTGGTGCGAGAGGAAAACCTTGCTTGAAAGCGACAGCTCACCGTCACCCGCAAATTCCCTTACGGTCTTTATATCGGGCAGACTTTCAAAGCCGAATTCCGAGCAAAATCTTGTCATCCTCTTGCGGTAAAAGGTCATAGGCTTCAAGCCGTGCCAAACCGCCCAAAGATGCGTGTCGCCCACATTGTCGCAGTCAACACCCTTGTTGTGCGATACTCCGCAGGGCGAACCGGGGATATACGAGGTGTCGGGGTCGTATTTTCTCAGCTCGGGCTCAAGAATTTCATAGAAAAACTTTTCAGTCCAAGCAACATAGTCCTTCATCAGCATCCAGCCGTTATGCATTTCCTCGATTTCGTTGTTTCCGCACCAAAGAGCCAACGACGGGTGGTCGCAAAGACGCTTGACGTTGTATTTAATTTCCTTTTTGACGTTTTCAAGAAAGCTCTCCTTGAAGAACGGGTACGCCTGACAGGCAAACTGAAAATCCTGCCACAGAAGAATACCCATCTCGTCGCATTTTGAGTAAAATTCGTCGCTTTCGTAGAAGCCGCCGCCCCAAATACGAAGCATATTCATATTCGAAAATCTGACGGCATTGAGCATTTTTTCAAGCTGCTCCCCGTCAAATCTTGTAATAAACGAGTCGGGCGGAATGTAGTTTGAGCCCTTTATGAAAAGCGGAACTCCGTTTAACACGAATTTGAAATTTGAGCCGTATTCGTCACGGCTTCTGTCAAGATACAGAGTACGAAGTCCGATTTTCTTTTCGCAAGAGTCAACTGCTTTCCCGTCTTTTTTCAAAACGGCTTTGACGGTATAAAGCGGCTGTTTTTCCTTGCGTGAAAGCTCATAGGTCTGCCAAAGCTCGGGGTTTTCTATTATAAAATCGGCACTCTCGCCGTCTTTTTTCAAAACAGCTCCGTCGGGGGAAATAACGCTCAATTCACATTCGATGTTATCGGCATATTTCTCTGCTTCGGTGCTTAATTTAACCGTAACTCTGCCGTCTGAATGAACTTGCTTTGCGGAAAGATAGGTAATTCGTGCGCCGTTTATGAAAACAAGGCTTATATCGTCGGATATTCCGCTCGGCAGCAAAACAGGACCCCAATCCCAGCCGAAATGCGACTGCGGCTTGCGGATATGCACAATGCCGTTTTGACCGTTGCTGTTCGGCGGCGCAGACTCTTTTTTGTATATTTTTTCGACATAGTTTACAGGCGAATAGAAAACTATTTTAATTTCGTTTTCGCCGCTTTTAAGATAGTCTTTAACGGGAAATTCGTGCTTTATAAAGCAGTTGTCGGCACTTCCGATTTTCTCGCCGTTTATGAAAATATCGCATACGGTGTCGAGCATTTTGCAGGAGAGAATAATATCGTCGCTTCCGAGTTGCTTTTTGTCGAGAGTGAAAGTCCTTTTGTATTCCCAATCTTTTTTGCCGACAAAGTCAGTGTCCTTTTCATTAAGCCCTATAAACGGGTCCTCGATGATTTTGTTGTCGATTAAATCTAAAAAGTTACAGCCGGGGACCGTTGCAGGATAATATTTATCCGTGTTACATTCCCTGAATTGCCATTTTCCGTTGAGTGAAAGCTCCATTTTTGCACCTCTTGCCGATAGTCTTTTGGAAATTATTTTAACAGAAAAATATAACCTATGCAATAAGCAATCGCATATTTTAGGTTGACACAATACGCTTCTTATGTTATCATCTTTAGCACAAAACCCTAACGGGAGTGGATTTTTCAAGAGAAATCTTTTTTCGCCACGCAGAGATGCTCTGTGTGGCTTTTTTGTTGTGAGGTAAGAGATGGATAATAATTTTATGAAGGAAAAGAAAATTTTACCGCTTGTTATTTCAATGTCGCTTCCTATGGTGGTGTCAATGGCGGTAAACTCGCTTTATAATATCGTTGACAGCTACTTTGTCGCAAAAATAAGCGAGGACGCAATGACGGCACTTTCGCTTGTCTATCCCGTGCAAAGTCTTATGACGGCGATTGCGGTCGGCTTCGGAATAGGTATGAACGCAAGAATAGCCTATTGCCTCGGCGCAGGCAGAAAAAAAGAAGCCGACGAAGCGGCTGTAACGGGCTTGCTTTTGAGTGCGGTGCACGGCGTTTTGCTTATGATAATTTGTATTTTGGGTATGCGTTGGTTTTTGTCGCTGTACACGGAGGACGAAGCGTTAATCGAGATGGGACTTGCCTATGCAAACAGGGCGTTCTTGTTTTCGGTTGTGATTATGCTCGGCATTTCGCTTGAAAAGGTGTTTCAGGCAGTCGGCAGAATGAACAGCACAATGGTTTGTATGCTGCTCGGCTTTATAACAAATATCGTGCTTGACCCGATTATGATTTTCGGCTTGTTAGGCTGTCCTAAAATGGGAATGTCGGGTGCTGCATACGCTACGGGAATCGGACAGAGCGTAACGCTTTTGGCTTATGTTGCGGCTCTTATCATTTCTCCGTTGCCCGTATCGTTTTCAAAAAGAAATATCAGCTTTAATAAAGAGCTTATGAAAAAGCTTTATTTGGTCGGCATACCTGCTTCGCTCAATATGGCGCTGCCGTCAGTTCTTATTTCCTCGCTCAACGGAATTTTGGCGACGTTCTCGGATAAATATGTGCTTGTTCTCGGTGCGTATTATAAGCTTCAGACCTTTATTTATCTTTCGGCGAACGGCATTATTCAGGGCATCAGACCGCTTGTCAGCTTCAACTACGGCGCAGGCGAAAACGGCAGAGTTCGCAAGATTTTCAACACTTCACTTGCGTTGATCTCGGGCATTATGGCGTTGGGCGTTGCACTTTCGTTTATCATTCCCGACAAAATGATAGGACTTTTCACGGAAAATCCCGACACGGTGCAAATCGGCGTAAAAGCACTTCACATAATCTGCACAGGCTTCATATTCTCGGCAATGTCCGTTACCTGCTGCGGTGTGCTTGAGGCTCTCGGGAAAGGACTTGAATCGCTTATAATTTCTTTCTCAAGATATGCTATGATTATCATTCCTGCGGCTTATGTTTTGAGTAAATTTTTGGGCGCACAGGGTGTGTTCTTCGCTTTCCCCGTCGCAGAAGGCTTGACCGCCGTCGCATCATTCTTTATCTATCAAAGGCTTCGGAAAAAAGAGCTTAAATAACAAAAAACGGAGTAGCTTTTTCAAGTTACTCCGTTTTTATTGCAATGTTATTTTGCTTCCTTTTCCTTTAACATATCAATCATCATATGAGCCGATTTGTAAATATCTCCGCAGCCCATTGTCAATACAAGGTCGCCCGCCTTTGCGTTTTTAACAACGTAATCGGCAACCTCCTTTTGAGTGTTAAACCAAACGGAATTCGGAATTTTTTCGGCTAACTGCGAGGTGTAAATTCCATAGGTGTTTGTTTCTCTTGAGCCCATAATTTCGGTCATAACGCACCTGTCGGGAATTTTGAGAACGTCCACGAACTCGTCAAAGTGCAAAACCGTTCTCGAATAGGTGAACGGCTGGAATACCGCCCACACAGTGTTGTATCCCAATTTCATAGCCGCTTCGAGCGTAACTTTAAGCTCTGCCGGATGATGAGCGTAATCGTCTATAAAGTCGATTCCGCAATAAGTGCCGAGCTTTTCAAAGCGTCTGCCTGCACCCGTAAAGCTTTCAAGTCCCTCAATGCAAGCCTCGAATTTTGCGCCCGAATATATTGCGCTTGCGATTGAAGCAAGAGCGTTCAAAATATTGTGAATACCGGGTACTGCAAGAGAAAGCCTGCCGAGCTTTTTGCCCTTATACATAACGTCAAAGCGAGTGTATGCGCCGTTTATAGACTCGATATTTTCAGCGTAGTAATCGTTTTTGTCGGAGAAGCCGAACGAAATCATATCTTTGCCCTCGATACCCTCAACGGCTTTCAGGGTGTTTTCGTCGTCGCCGTTGTAAATTACCGCACTTTTGGCAAGGCAGGCAAATTTATGGAAACTCAGAATAAGATTGTCGAGCGTTTTGAAGTATTCCATATGATCCTCGTCAATGTTGAGAATAACCGCAACATTCGGGAAAAGATGCAAAAATGTATCGACGTATTCGCACGCCTCACAGACAATCGTATCGCTCTTTCCCACTCTGCCGTAGCTGTCCGTAAGCGGAAGCTTGCCGCCTATAACAGCAGACGGGTCAAGGTCAGCCGAAAGCATTGCCTGAACAGTCATTGAGGTTGTGGTTGTCTTGCCGTGAGTTCCGCAAATTCCGATACAGTTATCAAAATGCTTCGTTACCTCGCCGAAAAGCTCTGCTCTCGTAAAGGTCGGAATACCGCTTGCAAGGGCAGCCTCCAGCTCTTCGTTTCCACGCTGAATTGCGGCGGAATAAACTATCATATCCGCACCCTTTATGTTTTCAGCCTTTTGACCCATCATAACGGGAATACCGAGCTTGCGAATACGCTCAACGATTGAGCTCTCGTTATTGTCCGAGCCTTGAAGCGAATAACCCTTTGCGTGGAGAATTTCGGCAAGAGGGCACATACCGCTTCCGCCTATGCCGATAAAATGTATTCTTTTTGCGTTTCTTAAAACTTCGGAAATATTACTCATATATAATACCTGCTTAAATTATTTTATATTTTATACATTATATTATATTGCAAAATCAGAAAAATTCAAACACTATTTTACCGATTGGCACAATAAATGTTTTCTTTTCATAGAATGTATTGTAGAATTAAGACGGAGGTATGCCGTATGGAAAAGAAAAATATAATTATTCTCGGCGGCGATAAACGCTTTGAATGGGTAAAAACGCAGTTGTCCGACAAGAGCTTTTCCGTTTGTGAATGTAAGAGCGAAACGGAACTTTTATCACACACGGAAAACGGCAAAACGGTTGTTCTTCCGCTTCCTGTGAGTCGGGACGGCGTAAATATAAATATGAATTGCGAAAGAGAGCCAATAAGTCTCAAAACGCTTGCTTCCTGCCTCAAAAAGGGCGACGCGGTTATAGGCGGAATTGTCAGTCCTCAATTAAAAGCCGAGCTTATTAAAAAGGGCGTTGCGGTTTTTGACTACTATGACGGCGAAATGATAAATGAAAACGCCGTACTTACCGCAAAGGCTCTTTTGAACGTGTTTTCGGAAAATGATATTGATTTTCACAATATGCGTTCTTTAATAACGGGCTTCGGCAGAACGGCGAGGGCGACGGCAGACTTATTTTTTGCGGAGAATTGCGATTTTTCTATATGTGCAAGAAGCGAGCAAGCGGAAAGGCAGGCAAAGGATAAGAATTACAGTTTCCTTTATCTTGACGCTCTTCCCGATAAAATCAAGGATTATCGGCTTGTTATCAATACCGTACCCGCCTTAATACTCAACGAAAAGGTCTTGTCCGAGGCGGATAAGTCAACCGTTATTGTCGATATTGCCTCCGCACCGTTCGGAGCAGACGAAAATACGGCGAAAGCCTTTTCAATAAAGCTTATCAGGGCGTTGTCCTTGCCCGGCAAATACTGTCCGAGGCAGGCAGGCGCTCTTATAGCGGACAGAATAGAGAGTATTTGTTCAGGAGGTAGGTAAATGGTAAATGTGGGCTTTGCAATGTGCGGCTCGTTCTGCACATTTTCTAAGGTTATCCCGCAGATGTCCGTCCTAAAGGAGATGGGATATAACGTTATCCCGATAATGTCGCAAAATGCATATTCAACCGATACCCGTTTCGGAAAGGCAAAGGCTTTTACGGACGAAATTTCCGAAATCACGGGCAACGAAATTATACACACGATTTTTTCAGCCGAGCCGATAGGTCCTAAAAAAATGCTTGACGCACTTGTTGTCGCACCCTGTACGGGCAACACGCTCGGAAAGCTTGCAAACGGAATAACCGACACCTCGGTTACGCTTGCCGTTAAGGCTCATTTGAGAAATAACAGACCTGTTATTATCGCCGTTTCGACAAATGACGCACTCGGCGCATCGGCTAAAAATATCGGCTTACTTATGAATTCCAAAAATATGTATTTTGTGCCTTTAAGGCAGGACGACTGCGTAAACAAACCGAATTCGACGGTTGCGGATTTTGAAAAGATTCCCGAAACGCTTAAAAATGCTTTGACGGGTAAACAGCTTGAGCCTATGATATTTTGAATAAGAATTTTTGACGGGAGCGCACTTGCTTTAGTGTGTTCCCGATTTTTTATAATAAAATTCCGTTGTTTTTGTACAAATCCGATAGAAATGTCTTGAAAACCCTTGCAAGAATGTTGATTTTGTTTTATTATATACTACGAAAATAAAATCGTTTTCGTTTATTAAGGGAGGATACATAATGGCATTAAAACACGCAGACTTAATCGCAAAAATGACGCTTGAAGAAAAAGCGAGCATGTGCGACGGACTTGATTATTGGCACAGCCAGCCTGTTGACCGTTTGGGTATTAAATCGGTAAGCCTTAACGACGGACCTCACGGCATTCGTAAAAAGGGCGATCCGGAGGCTGCAAAGAAGGGCGAAACAGACCTTCTCAAGGGCGTTCCGGCTATCTGCTTCCCCACGGCATCGGCTACGGCTTGCTCATGGGATACAGACCTTATCAGAAGAATGGGCGAGGCTCTCGGCGACGAGTGCAGAAAGGAAAGAGTTTCCGTTCTTTTGGGACCGGGTACTAACATTAAGCGTTCGCCCCTTTGCGGAAGAAACTTTGAGTATTTCTCGGAGGATCCCGAGCTTGCAGGCGAGATGGCAGCTTCCTTTATCAACGGCGTTCAGTCAAAGGGTATCGGCACATCGCTCAAGCACTATGCCGCAAACAATCAGGAGACAAGACGTATGACCGTCAACACCGTAGCGGACGAAAGAACGCTTCGTGAGGTTTATCTCCGCCCGTTTGAAATTGCCGTTAAAAAGGCTCAGCCGTGGACAATAATGTGCGCTTATGAAAGACTTAACGGTCATTATTGCGCAGAAAATAAATGGCTTCTTACAGACGTTCTCCGTGACGATTGGGGCTATGAAAACCTTGTCGTAACAGACTGGGGTGCTGAAAACGAGAGAGTTCCGGGTCTTATCGCAGGTCAGGAAATCGAAATGCCCTCATCTTGCGGCGCAGGCACACAGAAGATTTGCGACGCTGTAAAGGACGGCTCACTTGACGTCGCTGTTCTCGACCACGCAGTTGACCTTATTCTTGATATGGTTGACAAGTCGGTTGCAACACTCGGCGAATACACCTATGACCCGAAGGAGCATCACCGCCTTGCAAGAGAGATTGCAGGTCAGTGCATGGTTCTTATGAAGAACGACAATAATCTTCTTCCTCTTAAAAAGGACGCTAAAATCGCTGTTATCGGAGAGATGGCAAAGAAGCCCCGTTATCAGGGCGCAGGCTCATCACTCATCAACCCCATTGACCTTGACAATGCATTTGACACAATGACTAAGGAAATGGGCGTAAGCGTTGAATATGCACAGGGCTATTCAACCGAAAAGAAGAATAAGATTTCTGACGATACATTTGTTAAAGAGGCTGTTGAAAAGGCAAAGAATGCAGAGGTTGCAGTTCTCTTTATCGGTCTTACAGACGAATTTGAAACAGAGGGTAACGACAGAAAGCACCTCGGTATTCCTCCGCTTCACAACAGACTTGTTGAGGAGGTTCTCAAGGTCAACAAGAATGTTGTAGTTGTACTTTCGGGCGGCTCTTCGGTTGAAATGCCGTGGGCTGACGAGGTTCCGGCTATCCTTAACGAGTTCCTTACAGGTCAGGCGGCAGGCAGTGCTGTTTGCGATATTCTCTTCGGCGACGTCAACCCCTCGGGTAAGCTTTCGGAGACATATCCCATTGCTCTTGAGGACAATTCAAGTGCTAACTACTTCCCCGGCACTCCTGTTTCGGTTGAGTACAGAGAGGGCATTTATGTAGGTTACAGATATTACGATACCGCAAACAAGGCAGTTCGTTTCCCGTTCGGTCACGGTCTTTCCTACACAACCTTTGAATACAGCGACATTAAGCTGTCTGATTACAGCATAAAGGACACAGACACCGTTACAGTTACCTTTAAGGTAAAGAACACAGGTTCAAGAGACGGCGCAGAGGTCGCGGAGCTTTATGTTTCCGATGTTGAATCGACAATTTACAGACCTGTTAAAGAACTCAAGGGCTTTAAGAAGGTATTCCTTAAAGCAGGCGAGGAAAAAGAGGTTTCAATCGACCTCGAAAAGCGTGCGTTTGCGTTCTACAATGTTGACGCTCACGATTGGCAGGTTGAGTCGGGCGAGTTCAAGATTTTGGTCGGTGCGTCAAGCCGTGATATAAGACTTGAGGCTTCGCTCAACGTTGAATCGACAGTTGCTTACGCTGTTCCCGATTATCACAAGATGGCTCCGTCATACTATGGCGCAGACATTATGAATGTTTCCGACGAAGAATTCACGGCTGTTCTCGGTCATGAAATTCCCTCTTCGGTACGTGATAAGAGCCAGCCGCTTAACTACCTTAACACCATTGAGGACGCTAAGGACGGCAAGTGGGGCGGCAGAATTTACAGAAAGCTTTTGAAGATGCTCGGCGAGGATACAATGATGGGCGCAGTAGCGGTACAGACACCCATTAAGAACTTTATTTCAATGAGCTTCGGCATATTCAGTCCGAAAATGGCTGACGGCTTGCTTCTCATTCTTGATGAGGATAAGTTCTGGAGAGGTCTCGGTAAGATTATCGGCGGCTTCCTCTTCGGCGGCGGAATTAAAAAGCTCGGCAGACTTAAACAAATATAATATCAATAAAAATAAGGCACTCTTTCGTTTTGAAAGGGTGCCTTAAATGTTGCTTTTTTCGCTTTAACTGCGATTTTATTTTGTTGTAACCTCTGCGTATTTCGCACGGACAAGCCTTGAAAGGTCGGCAGGGGAAAGCTCGACCTGCGTGCCGATTTTTCCGCCGCTTACGGTTATTGTCTCCTTGCTCTCTGCGGAAGAATCAATAACGGTCGGGAACTGCTTTTTCATTCCGATAGGACTGCAGCCGCCACGGATATAGCCCGTTATCTGATTTATGTCCTTAACGTGTATCATCTCGACCGATTTTTCGCCGACTGCCGCAGCGGAGAGCTTTAAGTCAAGCTCCTTTTCGACGGGGATGACAAACACATAAAATGCCTTTGACTTACCTTGTAAAACAAGTGTTTTGAACACTCTTTCGGGGTCTTGTGAGAGCATTTTCGCAACGCTTACGCCGTCAACCGCAACGCCCTCCTCGTGCTCGTAGAAATGTGCCTTGTAAGCGACCTTTTCCTTGTCAAGAATACGCATTACATTTGTTTTAATCTCTTTTTTACTCATACAAATACACTCTTGCCTCATACGGACGAAGCGCACAGACGTTACGCTTTGACTCGGGATTTTCATAGTTGCAAAGGATTATCCTGCCCTTTGTCAAATCAAATTCTTCGGGTGCGTGGAAGGTAAAGGTTTCGTCCGAGAACGAGCAAACCACAAGTGCACGCTTGCCCTCATAATTACGCTCATAGCAGTAAATCACATCGCTGTCTGCAAAATGCTCCTTGTAATCGCCGTATATGATTATCTTGTTTTCTTTTCTGACCTTTAATAATTTGCGGTAGAAATTGAGGATTGAATTGGGATCCTTTTCCTCGTTTTCAACGTTGATTTCCGTGTAATTCGGATTTACGCCAAACCACGGCTTGACGGTCGAGAAGCCTGCATATTCGCTTGAGTCCCATTGAACGGGGGTACGTGCATTTTCACGGCTTGTCTTGTTGGCAATGTCAAGATAACGCTTGCCCTTTATGCCGAATTTCGCAAAAAGCTTTTGGTTATTAAAGGTAACTACATCTTTGAACTCGTTTATATCGTCAAGGTGGTTGTTGAGCATACCGATTTCCTGTCCCTGATAGATAAACGGAGTGCCCGACTGCATAAAGCAAGCCGTTGCAAGCATTGTTCCGCTTTCACGACGGAATTTTTCGTTGCCGTAACGGCTGATAATTCTCGGGTGGTCGTGATTTTCAAGATACAGCGCATTCCAAGCCTTGCCGTAAAGGTCTTTCTGCCAATGCGTAAATGCTCTTTTAAGCTTTTTAAGGCTAAAGGGCATTGCGATTGTATCGACCATAAAGCAGTCTGCCTGCATGTGGTCAAAGCCTATCATCATATCAAGCTCGGGGTCGTCGCCCGCCGTGAACTCGATACAGTCTTTGGAATTAGACATAGGAGATTCGCCGACAACAAAGCAGTCGTATTTGTCAATTACGTCGTGGCGGAATTCTCTTAAATATTCGTGAATGTGAGGACCTTTTTTATAATGCTCAACACCCGTTGCTATCGGAAGCGGGAAGCCATTGGGCAAGCCCTCTTTCTTTGAAATGAATGTGATAACGTCCTCACGGAAACCGTCAACGCCCATATCAAGCCAAAATCTCATAATCGATTTAACTTCTTCACGGACTTTCGGGTTATCCATATTGAGATCAGGCTGTTTTTTAGCGAAAACGTGAAGATAGTATTCATCACGCTCGGGCACATATTCCCAAGCTCCGCCCTCAAAGGTCGAAAGCCAGTTGTTGGGGGGCTTTTTACCGTTCTTGCCCTTACCCTTTCTCCAAAAATAGTAATCGTGATAAGGGTTATCTCTGCTCTTTCGGCTCTCCTTGAACCATTCGTGCTCGTCGGAGGTGTGATTTACAACAAGGTCCATTATAACCTTAAGACCTCGCTTGTGAGCCTCGTCGAGAACCTTTTTGAACGTTTCAAGTCCGCCGTATTCCTCGGCAATATCCTTGTAGTCGGATATATCGTAGCCGTAGTCCGCAAGCGGAGAGGGGTATATCGGAGAAAACCAAATTGCGTCAACGCCGAGGCTCTTTATGTAGTCGAGCTTGTCGAGTACGCCGTAGAGGTCGCCGATACCGTCGCCGTTACCGTCCTTGAAGCTTCTGCACCAAATCTGGTAGACAGCCATTTCCTTGTACCAACCGTTATTCATAAAATCACATCCTGTATATATGATTAAGTATGTTGTTTGCAATTTCAATTCTATCACACGTCGGATAAGAATACAATCGGCAATCGTAAAAAATGAACATTAAATTATCAATGTGTAAAGTAAATCGGCAAATGTGAAAAATTTAACAAATAAACAATATTTTTTCTATCTTTATTATGCGAATTTGCACTTGAATTTAATAAAAATTGTAATATAATACCATTATAATAAACGGTTAAAATGGGCTAACCGAGTGGGAAAGGCAGTGAGATTTTTTATGAAAGATGTGCTCAGGCTTATAGTTGATACCGATAAGGCGGCAAGGCTTAAAGTTCAAAAGGCTGTTGACGAGCGTGAAGCCCTTAATGAAAGCCTTACCAAAACAAAGGACGAAATTTATTCACGGTATGACGAAAAAGCGAAGTCTCTTATAAAAGAGGAGCGTGAAAATGCCGAGGCTGAAATAAAAAAGGAAAAAGCGAGCATTGATGCCGAGACCGAGAGGAAAAAGCAGGAGCTTAACGGGCTTTTTGAAAAAGAGCATAAGGCGTGGGAAGAGCATATTGTCAATGCGGTTATTTCCGAATGATTTCAGGCTGTAATTTATCGAAAGGAGGCAGAAGATGAGTAAAATATCCAATCTTGCCGGAAATGCGATACTTGCAAAGGCTCGGGCAATGAGTGCGGGGCTTTTAACTGACGAGGATTACACCTCGCTCATTAACTGCCGAAATGTAAACGAGGTTGTTTCGTACCTCCGTACAAACACCGTTTATTCAGGGGCGCAGACGCTTGCGTCAACAACGTCTTTTTCAAAGTCGAGAACAGAGTCGGAAATTCGCCGATTTAATTACGGAAGAATTGCAAAGCTCGCTTCGTTCGAAAAGGCGATAGGGCAAAGGATGAATGAGCTTGTTTTCTTAAACTATGATATATCGCTCATTCTTTCGTGTGCCGACAGGCTTTCGAAGAATTCAATTTCAAAGCTGTCGCTCTTTGCTCCCGAGGCGTATTACAAGCGTTCGGAGCTCAACAGAATAGCTCTTGAGTCGGCTACGAATTTCAATGAGCTCTATGCGGCGCTTGAGGGGACAAGATACCAGCATATTCTTGACATATTCAAAAACACAAATGCCGAGTTTACAATAACGGCGCTTGAAAACGCACTTTACCGTTATCTGTGCGATTGTGCCGAGAAAATCATAAAAAAGGAATATTCGGGCGACGTAAGCAAGGAGCTTACTAAAATACTTATGATGAAAGCGGATTTCAAGATGATTGAAAGCATATACCGTATGAAAAAGTATTTCCCGAAGCAGCCCTGTAATTATGAAACGGTGTTCTATTCAAGCTTTTCGGCGTTCTCAAAGGACGAAATTTTAAGCCTGCTGTCCTGCACCGATACCGATGCGGTGTTCGACATCTTCAAAAAATCCGTTTACGGAAAATTTGTCGATGAGAGCTTAAAGAATAACATCGAAAAATGCACGCATTGCGCAATGCAGAAAATTAACAGGAAAAACCTTTTGTTTTCAACTGCTCCCGAGGTAGTAATGTTCAGCTACATAGGAATTCTTGAAAACGAAACAAAAAATATAGTTATGATTACCGAGGGCGTTGATTATTCGTTGCCGCCCGAGGAAATATCGGAATTTCTCATAAGATGAGAAAAATTTTTGAAAGGAGATAAAAATGGCAATCGAAAAAATGGAGCTTGTTAAAGTCAGCGGCTCACTTGAAAATATGCCCGAGGTTTGCGAAAAGCTTTGCGAATGTGAATGTTTCCATCCCGAGCAGGCAAACAAGCATATTTCGGCTGAGATGGGATTTATGCCGTTCACGGACGAAAACCCCTATGCCGCACAGCTTTCCGAGGTTACGGAGCTTGCGTCGGGAATGGGAGTAACTCCCGAGCTTGTCGAGCTGAAAAGGATAGCAGAGCTTTCCGACAAGGACAAAGAGTACATACACTCTGTCAAGGTCAAGCTTGACGACTATAACGAGCAGATAAATTCACTCAATGAACAAAAGGCGGTATGCGAAGCAGGTATCAAGAGCTATGAGCATTTCAAGGGTCTTGATGTTGACCTTGACGACATAGCGGCTTGCGAGTTTGTAAAGGTACGCTTCGGACATCTTCCGAAGGAGAGCTATCAAAGGCTCAACACCGTGTATAAGGATAATCCTTATGTTTTCTTCTATCCAAGCTCTGAGGATAAGACGGATTATTGGGGTGCGTATTTTGCACCTGTTGACAGACTTGACGAAATCGACGGAATATTCGCATTCCTGTTCTTCGAGCCGACTCCGGTACCGGGTGCGGCAGGTACTGCGGACGAGGTTATCGAGCAGTGTAAAAAGAGCATTGATATTATAACCTCTATTCTTGACGATACGCAGAAATCACTTTCGGAGTATTTGTCAAACGAGAAAGAGCATCTCAATTATCTCTATTCAAATTTGATGTACTTGAATTCGGTATATGAATTAAAGAGCTACGCCTTGCACAATGAAAAGTTTTTCGCATTTGTCGGCTATGTTCCGAAAAGCGAAGCGGAAAAGTTCAAAGCGTCACTCGAAAGCGTTAAATCCGTTCAGATTGAATATGAGGACGCACCTAAGGACGACAGCGCAGTAGTTCCCGTCAAGTACAAAAAGCGTAATAAACTGCTTGCCTTACTTGTCGAGCCATATAAATTCTATGTTGATATGTACGGCTCTCCGTCATATACGGATATAGACGTAACGGCGTTCGTCGCAATAACATACACGGTACTTTTCGGCATAATGTTCGGCGACCTCGGTCAGGGCTTTGTGCTTGCGATACTCGGCTTCTGTATGTGGAAGTTCAAAAAGTCGGGACTCGGAAAGATACTTATTCCCTGCGGAATTTCATCAATGATATTCGGCTTTATATTCGGAAGCGTGTTCGGCTTTGAGGAGGCTCTCGACCCTGTTTATGAAAAGCTCGGTTGGAGCGGAAAGCCGTTGTCGGTTATGGACAGCATAAACACGGTGCTTCTGTTTGCGATTGCAATAGGCGTAGGTCTTATGGTCGTTGCAATTCTTATGAACATTTACGCTTGCATTAAGAGAAAGCATATCGGCGAAGCGATTTTCAGCCAAAACGGTCTTGTCGGACTTATACTTTATCTCTGCGGCGTAAACTTAGCTTCAGGCTTTATGAGCGGCCCCGCACCTATCCCGTCGGCAGTGTGCGCTCCGCTGCTCGGTGTGTGCGCATTCCTTTTGTTTATCAAGGAAATCCCGATTGGAATTATCGACAAGCACCCCGATTGGAAGCCCGAGAGTGTTTCGGACTTTATTCTCCAGAATTTGTTCGAGCTTCTCGAATACATACTCTCTTATCTGTCGAACACGGTTTCGTTCCTTCGTGTAGGCGCTTTCGTGCTTGTCCACGCAGGTATGATGATGGTTGTTTTCTCGCTTGCGGGCGACAGTAAAAATATCTTCGTAATCGTTCTCGGCAACGTGCTTGTAATCGCACTTGAAGGCTTGCTTACAGGTATTCAGGCATTGAGACTTGAATATTACGAAATGTTCTCAAGGTTCTTTGACGGCAGCGGCATTGCCTATACGCCGTTTAAGTTGAATAAAAGCGTTAATAAATAATTTTTCGGAGGAATAAAAAATGACTACATTGTTTTATATCTTAATGGTACTCGCACCCGTTGCTCTTTTTGCAACAGCTTTCATCGCAGTTAAAAACCGTTTCAGCGGTAAATCAATCAAGAAGCCCCTTAAAATGAACATTGCCGTATTTGCGGTTTTGGTTGTTCTCATTTCAGTTCTTTGCGTAAACGTATTCGCTGCCAAAGAGCCCTCTGCAAGCTCAAGCGATGCTGCAACAACAAGCATTGCGACAGTTCCGACTAAAACCGACAACTCAAAGGGTCTCGGACTTCTCGCAGCAGGTCTTGTTACGGGTCTTGCAGGTATCGGCGGCGGTATCGCAGTTGCCGCAGGTGCTCCCGCAGCTATCGCAGCTACCGCAGAAAACCCGAAGTCATTCGGTAAGTCAATCATCTTCGTTGCATTGGGTGAGTCAATCGCTCTTTACGGCGTTGTTATTTCAATTCTTATTCTTAACAAAATATAAGGGTAAACAAAATGAAAATGCTACTTATTACCGACAGTCCGGACGCTATTATCGGTATGCGTCTTGCAGGGGTCGATACGGTTCGTGTCAAAAATCCCGAGGCTGCTCAAAAAGCGATAAAAAAGGTCTATTCGGACTCGGAAATCGGTATAGTTTTTATCACGGCGTCGATTGAAAAGATGTGTAAAAACGAGATTTTTCAATTAAAGCAGGCAGGCAGACCGCTTGTGGCGGTTATCCCCGATTCCGACGGCAGCGGACAGAGTGCAAATGCCGTAGCGGAATACATTGCCGACGCAATAGGAATTAAGATTTGAATGCGAAGAGGTGAACGAATTGAGCGCTTTTGAAAACAATGCGGAAGCATTTGCCGACGCTATTCGCAAAATGGCAAAGGAAAAGTGCAAAACGATAAACGAAGAAACAGAGTTTATCAAAAATCAGCGAACCGAAGCATTTGAAAAGGATGCGCAGGCTCGTTGTAAGAGCAATATAAAATATGAGACGGCGAGAATCCGTTCAGATAAGAACAAGTCGGTTTCTTTGGCGAAGGAGGAGGCTAAAAAAGAGCTTTCTTCTTTGAGAAACGAGCTCACACAAAAGGTTTTTTCGGCTGCCAAAGAGCAGATCAAGAGCTTTACCGACAGCGACAAATACCTTGAATACCTTGTAAAATCCGTTGAAGAAATATATAAGGACGCTTCCGAAAGCACGGTTTATTATCTTTCGGAAAAGGACTTGAAACACGCAGACGATATTAAAAAGGCTTTGAAAAATAACAGTTTGACATTTGAAAAAAGCCGTGAAATCGTTTTGGGCGGAGTTAAGGCTCACGATAAGGAGTCGGGTTGCCTTTATGACAACTCACTTGATGTAAAATTCGACGAACAGAAGGAATGGTTCATCGAAAATTCAGGCTTGAAGATATAAGGAGGGCAATATTATGCAGGAAAATAAAATATTCGGCATTAACGGCCCTGTCGTTACCGTAAAAGGTAAGACCGACCTTGAAATGATGGAAACGGTTTATGTCGGAAATGCGGGACTTATCGGAGAGGTAATTAAGGTTGACTCCGATTTTACCACAATTCAGGTTTACGAGGAAACTACGGGACTTAAACCCGGTGAGCCGGTTGTTTCGACAGGCTCTCCCATGAGCGTTACGCTCGGTCCCGGAATACTCGGCAATATCTTTGACGGTATCGAAAGACCGTTGCCCGAGATTGAAAAGAAATTCGGACCGTTCATCGGCAGAGGTGCAAATTTCAGCTCTCTTGACACGGAAAAGAAATATTCCGTTACCGTAAAGGCAAAGGAGGGCGACCGTCTTTCGGGCGGAGATATTTTCGCCGAGTGCCCCGAAACCGATATAATCACACATAAGGCTATGGTATCGCCGTACCTTTCGGGCGAGGTAACAGAGGTTGCTCCCGACGGCGAATATACGGTAAACGATACAATTATCAAGCTTAAAACCGACTCGGGCGAGATTAAAGAGCTCACTCTTTGTCAGAAATGGCCTATCCGTAACCCGAGACCGATTAAGAAAAGATTGCCTGCCGTTAAACCGCTTATTACGGGACAGAGAGTAATTGACTCCGTTTTCCCGATTGCAAAGGGCGGTGCGGCTGCTATCCCCGGCGGCTTCGGTACAGGTAAAACAATGACGCAGCACCAGCTTGCTAAATGGTGCGATGCGGATATTATCATCTATGTCGGCTGCGGCGAGCGTGGTAACGAGATGACGCAGGTTTTGACAGAGTTCTCGGAGCTTATCGACCCGAAGTCACAGAAGCCGTTGCTTTCAAGAACGGTGCTTATCGCAAACACATCAAATATGCCTGTTGCGGCTCGTGAGGCTTCGATTTACACAGGCATCACGCTTGCCGAGTATTACCGTGATATGGGTTATCACACGGCGCTTATGGCTGACTCGACCTCACGTTGGGCAGAGGCATTGCGTGAAATCTCGGGACGACTTGAGGAAATGCCTGCCGACGAAGGCTTCCCGGCTTATCTTCCCTCAAGACTTTCAGAGTTCTATGAGCGTTCGGGATATGTTGAAAACCTCAACTCCACAGAGGGTTCAATCACACTTATCGGTGCGGTTTCTCCGCAGGGCTCGGACTTCTCGGAGCCTGTTACACAGAACACAAAGAGATTTACCCGTTGCTTCTGGGCGCTTGATAAATCGCTCGCTTATGCAAGACACTATCCGGCAATCAACTGGAATTTGTCTTACAGTGAGTACATAGGCGACCTTTCGGCTTGGTTTAGGGACAATATCGCTCCCGACTTTACCGAAAAGCGTGAGGAAATCTGTTCGCTGTTGCTCGAAGAAAACTCACTTATGGAGATTGTAAAGCTTATCGGCTCGGACGTTCTTCCCGACGACCAGAAGCTTATAATCGAAACGGCGAGAGTAATAAGAGTAGGCTTTTTACAGCAAAACGCTTTCCATAAGGACGACACCTTTGTTCCGCTTGAAAAGCAGTATAAAATGATGGACGCAATTCTTCATCTTTACCACCGTTCAAAAGAGGTTATCGCAAGGCAGATACCCATTTCAAAGATACTTGCGACGGGACTTTTCGACAGACTTGTTCAGATGAAGTATGACGTGCCCAATGACAAGATTTCAATGATAGACGACTGCATCAAGGACATTGATGTTCAGCTTGATTTAATAATGAGATAGGCAGGTGAGCAGAATTGATTATTAAGCACTTAAATATTGACGAAATCAACGGCTCTCTTGTTGTATTAGATCACGTAAAGGACGCTTCCGCAGAGGAAATGGTCGAGTTAAGACTCAATGACGGAACTGTCAGGACGGGCAGAATAGTTAAGATTGACGGTGAGAGAATTACCGTTCAGGTCTTTGAGGGAACAAGAGGAATTTCTATGAGCAACGTTACAACAACGCTTATGGGAAAGACTATGGAGGTTCCGCTTTCACCCGAAATTCTCGGCAGAACACTTGACGGACTCGGCAGACCTATAGACGGACTCGGCGAGATTTATCCCGACGAAAAAAGAGACGTAAACGGTGCACCGATCAACCCTGTTTCGAGAGAATATCCGAGAAACTTCATTCAGACGGGTATTTCTTCAATCGACGCTCTTACAACTCTTATCAGAGGTCAGAAGCTTCCGATTTTCTCAGGCTCGGGTATGAAACACAATGAGCTTGCCGTTCAGCTTGTCCGTCAGGCTACAATTTCCGACGGCGACGATTTTGCGATAGTTTTTGCCGCTATGGGCGTTAAGAACGACGTTGCTATGTACTTCCGCAACTCCTTCGAGGAAGCAAATGTTATGAACAGGGTTGTTATGCTTTTGAACCTTGCAAACGACCCGATTATTGAAAGAATTATGACTCCCAAGTGTGCGCTTACCATTGCAGAGTACCTTGCGTTTACGCTTCATAAGCACATACTTGTAATTATGACCGATATGACCTCATATTGCGAGGCATTGCGTGAGTTCTCAAGCTCAAAGGGCGAAATTCCCGGACGTAAAGGCTTCCCCGGCTATCTTTATTCGGACTTGGCTTCTCTTTATGAGCGTGCAGGTATGATTAACGGCTGTGAGGGCTCGGTTACTCAGATACCGATTCTTACAATGCCAAATGACGATATTACGCACCCCATTCCCGACCTTACGGGTTATATCACCGAGGGACAGATAGTTCTTGATCGTGAGCTTGACTACAAGGGTATTTATCCGCCCGTCAGCGTTCTTCCGTCACTTTCACGTCTTATGAAAGACGGCATCGGAGAGGGTGCAACGAGAGAGGACCATCAGACTCTTGCAAACCAGCTTCTTGCAACTTATGCAAAGGTGCAGGACGCAAAGGCTTTGGCTTCCGTTATCGGTGAGGACGAGTTGAGCAAGGAAGATAAACTTCTTCTTAATTTCGGCAACGAGTTTGAAAAGAGATTTATCAATCAGAGCTTTACCGAGAACAGAAGCATAAACGAAACGCTTGATCTCGGTTGGGAGCTTCTTTCTGCATTGCCGAGAAATATGCTTGACCGTGTTGACGATAAGACTATCGAACAACACTATAAGGGTGCAAAGAAATAAAATCAAAATGAAAGGGGCGTGAGTAAATGGCGCAGATTTTCCCGACAAAAGCCAACCTTATGGCAACTCAAAAATCGCTTTCTCTTGCTAAGCTCGGCTATGAGCTTATGGACAGGAAAAGAAATATCCTTGTGCGTGAAATGATGCAGTTGGTTGACGAAGCAAAAGAGGTCGAAAGCACAATTAACGAGGCGTACAAAAAGGCTTATGCTTCGCTTCAAAAGGCAAATATCACGCTCGGTCGTTGCTCCGATTACGCACGCACCGTTCCGCTTGACGAAACGCTCAAGGTTGATTATAAGAGCGTTATGGGTGTTGAAATTCCGCAGATAACACTCGGTGAGCAGGATATGAAAAACTATTACGGCTTTGATACGACAAACTCATATCTTGACGAGGCTTATTTCAATTTCAACGAGGCTAAAAAGTTGAGCGTTAAGCTGGTAGAAACGCAGACTTCGATTTACCGCCTTGCCGATGCGATAAAGAAAACTCAGAAGAGAGCAAACGCACTCAACAATATTATGATACCGAAGTTTACGCAGACGGTTAAGTTCATTTCCGAAGCCCTCGACGAAAAAGAGCGTGAAGATTTCACTCGCCTCAAGGTTGTCAAGAGCACAAAGGAAAAGGCAAAGAATAAGTAAATATTTTAGCAGTAAAAGCAGTAAAAAACAGGACTTCCTTGAAGTCCTGTTTTTGTGTGTTGTTTATTATTTTTGAAGTCCTTTTGCGATTGAAATTAAATTGTCTAACTGCTCGTCATCAAGAGACTTTGCGACGGAATAAAGCTCATTAGCCTTTGACGGATTTTCGGCTTCGGTATCGAAAAAGTCTTTAGGGGATATTTTCAGATATTCACATATATAGAAAAGTCCCGAGAGCGAGGGCATGGATTTGCCGCTTTCGATATTGTTGATATAACCCGGATTTTGCCCCATTGATAAGCTCATATCCCGTGCCGAAATTCCTTTTGCTTCACGAAGTCGAGTCAATCGCAATGAAAAATCTTTTTCTGTCATACGCTACACCGCCTTTGTAATATATTGTAGCCTACACAACAGACAAATATATTTGATTAAATCCTATAAAGATGGTAAAATAACACTTTATAGATGATATAATTCAAAATATAGTGGGTGTGGTATGATAAAAAAGGTAATAACCTGTTGCTTTATCGGACACAGGAAAATTAACAAGGATTTTGAGACAGAAACAAAATTAAAGGGCTTAATTTTTGGACTGATTGAGCAGGGGGTAACGCAATTTTTGTTTGGTGACCATTCGGAGTTTAACGATTTGTGCTATGAAATTGTAACAAAATTCAAAAAAGCCAACCCGAATATACGCAGAATTCATTTCAGAACCAATTATCCCGAAGCCGACGAATACACAAAAGGCTTGTTGACTATGGGATATGAGGAAAGTGTTTTTGCAAGTGAAATTGCTTTATCGGGAAAGGCGGTCTATGTTGAGCGTAACCGAGCTATGATTAAAGCAAGCGATGTATGCGTTTTTTATTGCAATAAAAGTGAATTTGTTAGTTCAAAGTCAAGCAAAAGAAAAAGCGGAACAAAGCTTGCGTATGATTATGCAGTATCGCATAATAAGAAAATATATAATTTGTATGAGGGAAATTGTAAGATGAAAAAGGATAGCACGGAGTGAAAATATATAACATACCGTAGGGACAGCCCTTGCGGTTGTCCGTGAAAGGCTCCCTTGTAAAGGGAGCTGTCGTTTTTTTGGAACAAAAAATGACTGAGGGATTTTTATAAATTCGTATAAAATCAACCTTACAATCCCT
>OLGM01000062.1_pt1 | contig 75768 bp, 63 predicted proteins | sample 1606001 | NCBI WGS metagenome assembly OLGM01 (sample SAMN03283294) | human gut metagenome | biome: human-associated habitat; material: feces | host: Homo sapiens | place: Peru | collected 2012
TGCAGATTGTACTTTCCTGCGTTTTAAGCAGTAATCTGAAAAAGGAAACGCTGGTAGAAAGAATAAGGTATGATGGATAGCTATAGTATAGTGTATCATCGATTTTTAGTGTAACTGTCACTTTGCTTAAGAAGTGACAGTTGAAAGTGTCGGATACAGCGATATCAGCTTTTCGCGTGCATCTCCCGTTTGAAAGTGCCATTGTATCTTAGCTGTATGACAATTACGCTCCTGTTCCCATGCTGATAGCTCACACTTGAGTTTTTTAATACGGTAAGAGTCATATTTGGGTGCTTTAAAATACCACGTTTTTTTATTCGAAGTTTTTCAGCAATTCCGCGATTGTGATCTGCAGATCGCCGTAGATGCCGACAGTCAGCAGCTGATCGAAAGGAACGATCATCGGCGCGGCATCTTCTTCGTAGCGGTATATGGTGGTCTGCCTCCGGGGCGGATCCACGATCCAGTATTCCCGAACACCAGCCTCAGAGTAAAGAGTGTTTTTCGTGATATAATCCATCTTCCGGCTGCTGGGAGAGACGATCTCCACAATGAAGTCCGGTGCACCGCTGATTCCCTTTGGATTAATCTTACTCCGGTCGCAGACAACGGAGATATCCGGTTCTACGTAAGTCGTATCGTCCGCCTGCAGGTTTACGGCAAGCAGTGACGGGAGCACCTGACAGGAACCGTTGTGGCTGCGGATATAGTCCCGGATCGTGGCGGAAAGCTCCATACAAAGCGTCTGGTGCAAATAGCTCGGCGGAGCTATCATATACATCTTTCCGTCGATCAGCTCGGCACGTTCGCCTTCGGGGATTGCTATAATTACGAAACAGAAAGACCGACTGTATCAGCAAGAGATTTGCACGAGGCGCTTGGTATTTCATCAAGATTCAGCAGATGGTTCGATACAAATAAGGGCAGCTGTCAGGAATTTCCCAGTCATCACTGGGAAGAATCATGGCGCAGGAAAACCTGCCGTCACTGATCACACTTGAAAAAATATGTACAGCATTGGGCGTGACATTATCACAGTTTTTTCAGGAAGGTAATTCAGAGAATCTGACAGAAGAGCAGAAAGAAGTTCTGGAGATATGGAACGATCTGAGTACAAATGAGCAGGAAACAGTAATGTCAATGCTGCGTGGACTTCGGAAGTAGGAGAACAGTTCGGTATATGTATCGGCTGTTCTTTTTTTGTTTTTGAACGTTAAAACGATAATGTTTTTCTTGTGTACAGTAGAGCGTTATAGTATAATAAAACCAGTTTTTTGCATAAGTTTAAAAGCTTAAAAAGGACAATCGGCAAACCAGATGAAAGTCTGGGACGCAAAGCTACAGGGCCTGTAAAATGGCAGCCAGTTGCATAAAATGAGGTGCACTGTCTGTCTGGCAGTGCTTTTTTCGGTGTTATTTCATAGATGTATCTATAATAATTATTGGGAGAACTTGTAATGAAAAAGAAAAAATGGAGCAGAGTTTTGACTGTGCTTCTGGCAACGGTGACGGCCGTATCACTTTTGTCAGGCTGCGGCGCGAAGAGTGCAGAAAAAGAAGATGCAGAAACGATCACGGTGTATTTATGGAGCACAAGCCTGTATGAAAAATACGCACCATACATCCAGGAACAGCTTCCGGATATCAATGTTGAATTTGTAGTAGGGAACAATGATCTGGATTTCTACAAGTTTCTTAAAGAAAATGGTGGCCTGCCGGATATTATAACCTGCTGTCGTTTTTCACTGCATGATGCAAGTCCGCTGAAAGACAGCCTGATGGATCTTTCCACAACCAATGAGGCAGGTGCTGTCTACGATACATACCTCAGCAATTTCAGGAATGAGGATGGAAGCGTAAACTGGCTTCCGGTGTGTGCGGATGCTCATGGTTTTGTAGTGAACAAAGACCTTTTTGAAAAATATGATATCCCGTTGCCAACAGATTATGAAAGCTTTGTCTCTGCCTGTGAGGCATTTGACAAAGTGGGGATCCGTGGGTTTACGGCAGACTATTATTATGATTATACCTGTATGGAAACACTGCAGGGGCTGTCCGCATCAGCTTTGTCATCTGTAGACGGACGCAAGTGGCGAACCACCTACAGTGACCCGGGTAATACAAAGAGAGAAGGCCTTGACAGTACAGTCTGGCCGGGGGCTTTTGAACGTATGGAGCAGTTCATCCAGGATACAGGACTGAGTCAGGATGATCTGGATAGGAATTATGATGATATCGTTGAGATGTACCAGAGTGGTAAGCTTGCCATGTACTTTGGCAGCTCAGCAGGTGTAAAAATGTTTCAGAATCAGGGCATCAACACAACTTTTCTTCCATTCTTTCAGGATAATGGTGAAAAGTGGATTATGACTACGCCATACTTCCAGGTGGCTTTAAACAATGATTTGACAAAGGACGAGACACGTCGAAAGAAAGCAAAGAAGGTGCTAAACACAATGCTTTCAGAGGATGCGCAGAATCGGATCATCAGTGATGGACAGGATCTGTTAAGCTACAGTCAGGATGTGGATCTTCATCTTACAGAATATATGAAAGATGTGAAACCTGTGATCGAGGGAAACCACATGTATATCCGTATTGCGTCAAATGACTTTTTCTCTGTTTCCAGGGATGTGGTTTCGAAGATGATCGCTGGAGAGTACGATGCAGAGCAGGCTTATCAGTCGTTTAATACTCAGCTTCTTGAGGAGGAATCCACTTCTGAGAAGGTGGTATTGAATTCACAGAAGTCTTATTCCAACCGTTTCCACAGTAGTGGAGGTAATGCAGCCTATTCTGTTATGGCAAATACTCTGCGGGGTATTTATGGGTCGGATGTGCTGATCGCAACTGGAAACAGTTTTACGGGAAATGTACTGAAGGCAGGATATACAGAAAAAATGGCACGCAATATGATCATGCCAAACGAACTTTCAGCTTATAGCAGCAAAATGAGCGGTGCTGAACTGAAAGAGATGATTAAAAACTTTGTAGAAGGCTATGATGGAGGTTTCATCCCATTTAACCGGGGTTCTCTGCCTGTGCTCAGTGGCGTTTCTGTGGAAATTAGTGAAACAGATGATGGCTATACATTAAGTAAAGTTACAAAGGATGGAAAACAAATTCAGGATGAGGATACTTTTACGGTGACCTGCATTGCTTCACCGCAGCACATGGAAGCTTATCCAGCAGATGAAAATATTGTATTTGATGGAGGAGGTATCTCTGTAGATGATACCTGGACAGCATATATTTCAGATGGTGATGCTGTTCTTGCAGAGCCAGAAGATTACATGACTTTAAGGTGAGAAGAATGGATGTTATGAATTATAATAGAAACAGAAAGAAACCTGTCAGGAGAAAAGGGTTAAGGATAGTTGCCTTTCTTCTTCTCTTTATAGGAATTGTTCTGGCTGTTTTTCGATATTATAAATTTGTATCGAAAACTGTTTATGAGGAAAGTGCTTCTCATCTGACAGAGGTTTTTCATCAGTCTGATAATATGCTGAGAGAACTGACAGACAAGAACCTGACATATCTTCATATGTGGGGAGAGAATCTGCAGAATATTTCCAGCGAAGACGAAATCCGTGATTATATAAAGAAAGCGCAGGAAGATGCCGGCTTTTTAGACTTCTTTTTTCTGTCAGCTGATGGGAACTACAAGATGCCGACAGGTGAAACCGGGTACCTTGGATTACAGGAAAATATGGAAGAGGACATCCGGCAGGGAAATGATGTGATAACGAATGCAGCAGTTCCTGGAAAATCCCAGCTGCTTGTTTTTACCACGCCTAAGGCACATGGAATTTATCAGGGATTTGAATATGATGCGATTGCCATTGCATATGAAAACGCTGATATCGTAGATGTGCTGGATATTTCTGCTTTCGATGGAAATGCCCAGAGTTTTATTGTTCATCAGGATGGTCGTGTTGTGATTGATCATTCTTCTGAGTCATGGGGGAATGTGTATAATTTCTTCGATTTTCTGAGAGATCATTCAGATATGTCTGAAAAAGAAATCAATGAGCTTTGGGAGAAGTTTAAAGCGGGACGTACCGATGCGATGCTGCTAAATCTGGATGGAAGGGATTATTATCTGGTCTATGAAAAATCAGATATTCAGGACTGGATGTTTCTGGGACTTGTCCAGGCCGATATTGTCAATGCCAGTATGAACAATCTGCAGTTTACCACGATACTTCTTGTTGGAACTGTTATACTTTGCATTGCTGCTTTTTGTGTCAGTCTTATTATCCAGAAAAGCAGGAGAAATCTTAAGAGAAAAGATACAGAGATTTTGTACAGAGAGGAGTTATTTCAAAAGCTGTCAATGAATGTGGATGACGTTTTCCTGATGTTGGATGCAAAAACATATAACGCAGATTACGTCAGTCCAAATGTGGAAAAACTGCTGGGTATTACGGTAGAACAGATCAGCAAAGATATTCATGTTTTAGGAAAACTACACCCTGAAGATTCTAAAGACTCGCAGAAGAATTATCTGAAAGAAATCCCGGTTCATGAACAGCAGGAGTGGGATTTTGAATCGATACATCGGAAGACAGGAGAAAGGCGTTGGTTTCATAATATTGTAATGTGCAGCGAGGTAAATGGGAAAAAGAAATATATCCTGGTTATGTCGGACCGTACCTCGGATCGGAAAATGAACCAGGCACTCTCAGAGGCAGTCCATGCGGCAGAGACTGCAAACAGGGCAAAGAGTATTTTTCTTTCCAATATGTCTCATGATATCCGGACACCAATGAATGCGATTATTGGTTTTACGACACTGGCTGTAAGTAATATAGATGATAAAAAAAGAGTCCAGGATTATCTGGGCAAAATTCTTTCTTCCAGTAAGCATCTGCTTTCACTGATCAATGATATATTGGACATGAGCCGGATCGAGAGTGGAAAGATCCATCTGGAAGAAACGGAAGTCTGCCTGTCGGATGTGCTTCATGATCTGAAGACCATCATCAGTGGACAGGTTCATGCGAAGCAGCTGGAACTTTATATGGATGTCATGGACGTTACGAATGAAGATGTCTATTGTGATAAACTGCGGCTGAACCAGGTACTGCTGAATCTTTTGTCCAATGCGGTTAAGTTTACTCCGGCAGGGGGAACTGTTTCTGTCCGTCTCAGACAGTACCCGGGGAAAGTAAAAGACAGCGAACTGTACGAATTTCGGGTAAAGGATAATGGAATCGGTATGAGTCAGGAATTTGTAGAAAAGATCTTTTCTCCTTTTGAACGTGAGCGGACTTCTACTGTCAGCCGGACACAGGGTACAGGACTTGGCATGGCCATTACCAAGAATATTGTAGATATGATGGGCGGAACCATTGAGGTTCAGACAGAACAGGGCAAAGGCACAGAATTTATTGTCCGTCTGCCATTCCGGATCCAGTCTGAGCACCAACGTATAGAGAAGATCGCAGAGCTGGAGGGCCTTAAGGCACTGGTTGTAGACGACGACTTCAATACCTGTGACAGCGTGACAAAAATGCTTGTGAGGGTTGGAATGCGTTCGGAATGGACACTTTCCGGCAAGGAAGCTGTTCTCCGTGCACGGCAGTCTATGGAACTGGGAGACGCATTTCACGCTTATATTATCGACTGGCGTCTTCCGGATATGAATGGTATTGAAGTTACCCGCCAGATCCGCAGCCTCGGTGATGATACGCCGATTATTATCCTGACGGCATATGACTGGTCAGATATTGAAGTGGAAGCCAGAGCAGCAGGAGTGACTGCATTCTGTGCAAAACCTCTGTTTATGTCAGATATCAGAGATACCTTGATGACTGCTATCGGCCAGAAGCAGGCAGAGGCCGAGGATACAATCCTTCCGGCAGCAGATTCGGATTTCAGGGGCAGATGTATACTGCTTGTGGAAGACAATGAGCTGAACAGTGAAATTGCGGTGGAAATTCTGAAAGAATATGGATTTCTGGTTGACACTGCCGAAAATGGAGCAGAGGCAGTGGAGAAAGTTAAGAATTCGAAGCCAGGTGATTATGATCTGGTGCTGATGGATGTGCAGATGCCGATAATGAATGGATATGAGGCTACCAGACAGATCCGCGCGCTGGATGATCCGGCACTGTCGGGAATTACCATTCTTGCCATGACAGCTAATGCTTTTGATGAGGACAGAAAGAAAGTTCTGGAATGCGGCATGGATGGATTCTTATCCAAGCCAATAATTATTGAAGAATTGATTGATACGTTACAGAAGAATCTGCTGGATTAGACAGCAGATGTACGTTATGATGCAGCCGGTATGAATGCACATCTTTCAAAACCGGTTGAGATGAAGGTACTGGAAAAGACGATCAGAAACATAAAATCCGGTGGGGGGTATCGAGCAAAAAACTGGTAAATGAAGAGGTGATGTGAAAGAAGTGTTAAGAGTAGAACCGTAGTTATAGTGTTTATATTGGCTTCCTGCCAGCTGTTCTGGTATACGGGGTGGCTGCAGGAAGCTTTTTTTGAAGTGGCATATGGAATAGGATGGATTTACAGATGAAGATGAAAAAATTGCTTTCCGGAGTTCTCGTACTCCTTATAGTAATCACAGCTTTGAGCGGATGTGGTAAAACAGACAAAGTATCAGATGCAGAAAAACGTCCGGTCATAAGAATTGGAACTGACGGATATCCACCATACAATTATCTGGATGAAGATGGCGTACCTACAGGAATAGATGTTGATCTTGCTGCAGAAGCATTTGGAAGAATGGGCTATGATGTGGAAGTGGTCAGCATCGACTGGGAAAGAAAAAAGGAACTGGTGGAAAATGGCACGATTGACTGTATCTGGGATTGTTTCACCATGGCAGGGAGGCTTGATGATTACCAGTGGGCAGGTCCGTATATGATCAGCAACCAGGTCGTGGCAGTGAATGAAAGCAGTGATATCTATAAGCTGAGTGATCTGGCAGGGAAAAAGGTTGCAATCCAGAGTACAACAAAACCGGAAAGTATTCTTCTGAACCGGGAAGATGAACGGATTCCAAAACTTGGAAAGCTGATCTGTCTGGAACAAAGAGAACTGATTTACACATTCCTCGGGAAAGGATATGCAGATGCCATAGCGGCACATGAAACTTCTATTCTCCAGTATATGAAGGATTATAATGTGAAATTCCGGATACTGGAGGAACCGCTTATGACGGTTGGAATCGGGATTGCCTTTGCCAACAATGATACGAGGGGATTACAGGATGAACTGGATCAGGTTCTTGATGAAATGAGAGAAGATGGCACATCTGAAAAAATCATTGGAAAGTACCTTGATGACCCGGAGAAATATTTGGAGGTGGACGGACTTGAAAAGGACAAATAAACCTGCCGGAGTGAAAAAAGGATTCTGGATGATCAGTGCATTGATCGGACTGATTTGGGCTTGTTCGGTTGTCCTGTATTTTTTTCAGACAGAAAGAGCACAGGAAGAAACAGCTCTTTTGAATACAGTAAATTATGTCAAGGTGCAATGTGCCACATATACGCATTATAACGAAGCATCGGAATCGAAAAGTCTGCTGCGCGCACTGGAAAGTACCGTGCAGGTCAGCGCAAATATTGCTGCGGAAACGGGAAATGGGCGGGAATTGGATGAGCAGATGTTAAAAGAGAGCACCGACCAGTTGTGGCTGTCTGGAATCATGGTATTGGATGACGATGGAAACATTGTATGTGAATACAACAAAGATGTTGACTTTATTGATGAGGTGAAAACTCAGATTGAGAAAGAAGCAGTGCTGGATATTGCCAGTTATGATGAAAAAGTATACTCACAGCGGATCAGCCACAAGGATGGCTCTTATGTTGATATGGCTGTTTGTGAAAGGACAGATGAACCTGGGATTGTAGCAACATATTATTATACACCGGCAGAGTATGCGAACAATTACACACTGACCATACAAAGCCTGTTGGATGGTTATCAGAAACCCAGTGACGGGACGATCATTGTGGCAGATGACGGTGTTGTCATTGCATCAAATGACAGATCGCTGATTGGTCAGAACAGCACTGATCAGGAGGCTATTCAGAAACTGAAGAAAAATGCAGACAGCAGGCATCTGATGCATCTGAAAGCAAATGGTGTCTCCTGTTATGGAATCATGCTGAAGCAGAGAAATCACTATATCTATGCCTATGTGCCGGATTATGTGGTATTTCAGACACTTCCTCAAAATGTGATTGCAGGTGTATTTTTCTATCTGGTTGTACTGGGCGCAATCTGGCTGGCTATCAGAAGGGCAAGAGCCGGCAGTCTGAAAAGGGAACAGGAAAAAGAACTGGAATACCAGAAAAACCTTCTGGAAGAAGCAAAAAAAGCGGAAGCAGCTAATCATGCGAAAACAGAATTTCTGCAGAGAATGAGCCACGATATCCGGACCCCATTGAATGGTATCCGTGGAATGCTGGATGTGGGAGATTATTACGGTAACGACTTGGAAAAACAGGCAGAATGCAGAGGAAAAATCAGGGAAGCTTCCGATATTTTACTGGAGATTACCAATGAAGTGCTTGACATGAGCAAATTGGAATCCGGGGAAATATTTCTGGAAGATGTACCGTTCCAGATAGAGAAAATTTTAAATGAAACAACCGATGTGATTGAAAAACTTGCGGAAGAAAGAGGGATTAAAGTTGAACGAAAACCGATAGAAGTGATACATCGAAATCTCTATGGAAGTCCGGTTCATATTAAGCGTCTCTTGATGAACATTATGGGCAACGCCGTAAAGTACAATAAGGATCGTGGAACAATCCGCCTAAGCTGTCGGGAACTGCCTTTGGATGATATGGAAACTGCCAGAATAGAGTTGATATGTCAGGATACAGGTATTGGCATGAGTAAAGAATTCCAGCAGCATCTTTTTGAACCTTTTGCACAGGAACAAAAAGGAGGAACTTCCAAATTTGGCGGTACTGGTCTTGGAATGCCGATTGCCAAGAGCCTTGTCGAAAAAATGGGTGGAACGATTACATTTGAAAGTGAACAGGGAAAAGGCACAACCTTTGTGATCATTATTCCATTTAAGATTGACAGGAATCCAGAAGCACGGAAAGAAAAAGGAGAGAACTGTGCAGGTTCCATAAAGGGATTAAATATTCTGCTTGTGGAGGACAATGAGCTTAACATGGAGATTGCGGAATTTATCATTCAAAGCGAAGGTGCTGTTGTAACCAAGGCGTGGAATGGTCAGGAGGCAGTTGAGATTTATAAAAAGAGCAGAGCTGGTGAGTTCGATTTAATCCTTATGGATATCATGATGCCGATCATGAATGGTTATGAAGCTACAAAGATGATCCGGTCTCTGGATAGAGAGGATGCAAAGAAAATACCGATCATTGCAATGACAGCAAATGCGTTTACGGAGGACAGAATAAGGGCAAAAGAAGCCGGGATGGATGAACATGTTGCTAAGCCTGTTGATGTGGAATTACTGATAAAAGTAATTCATAAATTGGTGAAATAATTGATAGGGCAGTGTTAAATAAGCGATGAAATATAGGAGGATTAAAAAATGGCAATGCGGAATTCCTTGAAAAATCCGGCATAACCATAGTAGAAAGAGTCAAACACCTGCCAATCACGGCGGGTATGGGGATTTATTAGGGCAGTCCATAGTGGGCTGCCTTTTGTCATTGTCCTCTTGACAGGTAGCACACCATCTTGCAAGGTGTTTTTCTATATAGAAGGTATCTTCTGCATATTAACTTATAAGCTTTAATGATTACATATCTTGGGAAAAAAAGGATGGCGGAATAATATGTCACTATGATATAATAAAGTGAATCATTTAACCGAATCAAGCAAGTAGCGAAGCGGATTGCGAATATCCGCTTTGACTGTATCTATTCGGATTTTTGGAAAGAGAATGAAAAATGGATAAAAGTAGAAAAAAAACAGCCCTGTTCGTTGCATGCATATTGGTAGTTTTGGGAATATGGATGATGTTGTCTGTACCTTGCCGGGCTGCGGAAACAAATAAGGATGAAAAACTGCCGCAGACGGTGGAACAAGACGAATCAGCGCAACAGGAAACAAAAGAATCAGAAACGCAGACAACCGAACAGAAGGTGATCCGTGTCGGTTCCTTTGAGGATACCTTCAATTATGTTGACAAAAATGGTGTCAGACGAGGCTTTGGCTACGAACTCATGCAGGCGCTGGCAGGATATACCGGATGGAAATATGAGTATGTGAAATGTGACTGGTCCAACTGTTTTGATAAGCTTGAAAATGGTGAGATCGATATCATGGGTGATATCTCTTACACCGATGAACGCGCACAAAGGATGCTTTTTTCAGATGAACCTATGGGTGAAGAAAAATATATCCTTTATGCTGATTTATCACATACGGATATTGGGGTGTCTGATTTCAAGGATATGGATGGGAAACGCGTAGGTGTGCTCATGGACACAGAACCTGAAATCATGCTGATGGAATGGGAAAATAAGAATGGCATACATACAGAACATGTAAATGTGTATAATAATGATGATGTCGAAAAAAAATTAGCGAATCATGAGATTGACTGTTTTGTGTCTCTGGAGGAATCCAGCTGGTCTGAACAGGGAATATCATCTGTTACTACCATTGGTAAGTCAGGCATATATTTTGTAATAAATAAAGAGCGCAGTGATATCAAGACGGAGCTGGATTATGCTATGCGCCAGCTGGAACGAGACAGTCCTTTTTTAAAGGCAGACCTGTATAAGAAGTATTTTACGCTTGATTATAATCAGAGTCTTAGAGGCGGAGAAAAGTTATGGTTGGAAGAGCATGGTAGTATCCAGATAGGATTTTTGAACAATGATCCGGCAATCTTTTCCATGGATGAAGAGACTGGAGAGGTTACCGGTATGCTGGCAGAATATATTTCCCATGCCAAAGACTGTCTTGGAAATCAGACGATGGAATTTAACATGCAGGCATATGATGATTACGATGAAATGCTTCAAGCTCTGAAGGAGCGTGAAATCGACATGATTTTTTATGCCGGAAGAAATCCTGATCTTGCAGAAAAGGAAGGCTATACACTTACTAACACAGCCTGGACCTACAGCCTGATGGCGGTAACGGATGAAAAATCTTTCAATGAGGACGAGTCGTATACAGTAGCTGTACCAAAAGAACAAGAAGCCTTAAAACAACATATTGCTTTCAGTTATCCTCAGTGGAAACTGGTAGATTACAATTCGTTTGCTGATGCGGCAGATATGGTCATGAATGAAAAAGCAGACTGTTTTCTCATGGGAACCAGTCAGGCGCTGAAATATGATAACGATCGAGATTTCAAGAGTATTCCACTTACCAAAACAATGGAAGCGTGCTTTGCAGTAAGAGTTGGAGAAGGAACTCTCTTATCGATATTGAATAAAACTTTAAAGGCTATGCCGTCTGACATGCTTACAAGTGCACTTGCTATCTATGACAGTACGGAAGATAAGGTGACTTTTTGTGATTTTATAAAAGATAACATGCTTGCTTTTTTTGCCACGGCAGGATTTTTTGCACTTGGCATCATTGGTATGATCCTTGTACTTTTACGGAAGGCAAGAAAAGCAGAAGCTCTCGCAAAGATTGCGGCAAACGATACACAAAAACTCAATGACAAACTGGAAATTGCTTTGAAAAAAGCAGAGGATGCCAGTCTCGCAAAGACCCAATTTCTCAATAATATGTCCCATGATATCCGTACTCCTATGAATGTAATTCTGGGTTATGCACAGCTTATGGAGAATGAACTAAAAGGAAAAGGGCTGCCTGAAACGTTGGAACATTTGGAAAAACTACAGCAGTCGGGGAATCTTCTCCTGTCAATCATAAATAATGTACTGGATATGGCCCGGATTGAGAGCGGAAGGATGGAACTCGATGAGAATTACGGCCAGATGGAAGAGATTCTACAGACCTTGTTTGTAGTATTTGATGAGAAAGCAAGGAAAAAGAATCTTGCGCTTCATTACACGATGAATGTAGAACATGAGCATGTACTGACCGATATTACCAAGGTGAAAGAAATATTTGTCAATATCCTGAGCAATGCCATAAAGTATACTCCGGCCGGTGGTTCTGTAATGGTAAATATAGATGAGTTACCATGTGATGAGCCTGGGTATATGATTGTGAGAACCAAAGTGATCGATACCGGAATCGGTATGAGTGAAGATTATCTGACAAAGATTTTCGAAGCATTCACACGTGAACAGAATACCACAGAGGGCAAGATTGCAGGAAGCGGACTTGGAATGTCAATCGTCAAGAAATATGTTGATCTGCTTGGTGGAACAATTGATGTAGAGAGTGAGCATGGAAAGGGCAGCACCTTTACCGTTACATTGAAACACAAGATAGCGGATGAAAGCTATTATGTAAAAGAAAGTGATGAAAGCTCTGGAAAGGGCAGTGAAATCCTTCAAGGCAGGAAGATCCTTCTGGCGGAGGACAATGATTTGAATGCAGAGATTGCAGAAGCAATACTTGAGCGTGCGGGTCTTAAGGTTGAACGTGCGGAGGATGGCATTCAGTGTGTAAACAAGATAGAAAGGATGCCAGCAGGCACATATGATATGATCCTCATGGATATCCAGATGCCGAAAATGGACGGTTATAAAGCAACACAGGCAATCAGGCATCTGCCGGACAAGGATAAAGCATGCATACCGATTGTTGCAATGACAGCAAATGCATTTGAGGAAGATAAGCGAGAGGCTATTGCAGCTGGAATGAATGGTCATATCGCAAAGCCAATCGAGGTTGATAAGCTGCTGTCGATGGTAGCGGAAATCATAAGGCACCAGGAAAAATAATACATAATGTCCGGAGTGAAGCAGGAGATTGAAGCTGGAAAAACTGTTTTCAAATATTCGGACTTTTCTATTGTGGATTTTATACAGGAACTCGACACGATATTTCATTCTCAAATATATGAAAAGCAGCAGACCTAAGCCTGTTATTACCCTCGGCAGCGACAGCTATCCACAATACAATTATCTGAATGAGGATGGTGTACCGACAGGAATCGATGTAGAACTGGCTACGGAAGCATTCAAAAGAATGGGGGATGAACATTGGTGCTAAGCCTGTTGATGTGGAATTACTGATAAAAGTAATTCATAAATTGGTGAAATAATTGATAGGGCAGCATCCGGATCCGCAGCGAGCAGGGAAAGCCAGGAAGAGGAAAAGAACAGCCTTGCGGGAATGAACGCACACATAGCAAAACCGGTGGATATGAAGGTACTGATAAAAACAGTGCGGAATCTTCAGACGGGCGCCGGAGCGGCAGGAACTTTAAATTGAAAAAATCCGGCAGAGTGTTTATAATAGATGGGAAAAACAAAACAGAAAGGCAATGCCGTTATGCGTAAAATTACAGAATTAAAAGAAAAACAGGAGATTGCGCTTGGAATATTACTGTATCTGGATGAAGTCTGCCGGAAACATCACCTGATCTATTTTGCAGCAGATGGAACTCTGCTCGGGCTGATCCGGCATCAGGGGTTCATTCCGTGGGATGATGATGTGGATGTCTGGATGCCGAGAGCGGATTATGAAAAACTGGAACAGATTGTAAACAGCGAAACGGATACACCGTACCGCGTCATGAATTTTCATAATACAAAGGGTTTCACACTGGCATACGGAAAGCTGGTACACACCGGAACGAGTCTTGTGGAGCACGTGGCAGGAGCTGTGGATACCGGTCTTTTCGTCGACATTTTCCCATTTGACGGACTGCCGGAAAAAGATACACCGGAGTACGACCGTCACTGGAAAAAGCTGCTGTTTCTGGAAAGCCAGCGGATGAATGCATTCCGCACCTACCGCCAGACCTTAAAAGGAAACAAAGGAAGCTTCGCAAAATGGTGCAAATGGGCGATCCGGAAATGTTATGGAAAAGAGCGGATTCTGCGCGAGATGGAAAAAGAGTGCAGAAAGTACCGCGCGGAGGACTCAAAGTGGGTGGCCTGCCAGTGCGGCGGTTACCGCAAGTCGGACGCGATTCCCAAAACAGCGATCGAAGAGATCGTGCGCCTTCCGTTTGAAGGCCATCTGATCAATGCCCCGGCGGGATACGAGACGTATCTTCACACCCTGTACGGCGATTACCATCAGCTTCCGCCGGAGGATCAGCGTCATCCTGCGCATGTGGGAGATGCCTACTGGCGTTAGAACAGAGAAAAAAGCAGATAGAGAGGTAAGCAATGAGTAAAATACTGGTGCTGGGACGTACCATGGACATGGGCGGAACGGAAGTGGCCATGGCAGCGCTGCTGCAGAAACTGGTGGAGAAAAAAGAAGATGTAACGCTTCTTCTGGTCGAAAAAAGAGGCGTTCTGCTGGAGCGGATTTCGAAGGAAGTGGAAGTGCGCCAGATGATCTGGAACAAAAAGCCGCATCCGGCTTTGGAACGGATTGTGGGAAAACGGGAGACACCGGCAGAACGGTCTTTCTATGCCAGAGGAATGGGCGTATTTCTGATGCGCGTCGTGTATGGAAAGAAACGGTATGGAAAACTGTATGAACGGATTCTGGAGTGTGTGGAGCCGGAAACAAAACAATACGATCTTGTTTTCGACTTTTTCGGATTCGGTGCGTTCACAACCGCATTCGGAGCCAGAAAGACGAATGCGCGGAAAAAAGCGGTCTGGTTCCACGGAGAAAATCTCTGGTGGCTGTTCCGAACCAGGGACTTTATTCCAGAGTATGATAAAATTTACTGCGTTTCCGAGCCTGTCCGGAAACAGGTCATTGCCCGTTTTCCGGAACTCGCGGACCGGACAGAGGTTCTGCTGAATTTCATTGACATTGGGCAGGTGCAGAGACGGAGTGAGGAGCCGCTTAGCGATCCGCAGTACACAGGAGAGCTGAAATTTCTGACGGTGGGAAGAGCTTCGGAAGAAAAAGGATATGATATTGCGGTGCAGATTACGGCGGAGCTGAAAAAACGGGGACTTCGCTTCAAATGGTTCATCATCGGTGATGGAAGAGATCTGAACAAGCTGCGGACCATGGCAAAGGAATATCAGGTGGAGCAGGAAATTATTTTTCTCGGAATGCGCGAAAATCCTGCGCCGTACGTAAAATCCTGCGACCTGTATCTCCAGCCGTCCCGTCACGAAGGCTATCCGATTACGATTGTAGAGGCGAGAAGCCTGCAGAAGGTCATCATCGCTTCCGATATTCCGTCCATGCGCGAGCAGATCCGGGATGGGGAAAACGGATATCTCTGTCCGCTGGATGTGATGCAGTTTGCCGATAAAATCCAGAAAGTGCTGGCAGATCAGGAAGGACGCGATGCGGTCAGAAAGAAGCTGCGGGAGGAACCCATTGATTTTTCAGCGGGATATGCGCAGATAGAAGCGTTTGCAAAAAAATAAAAGAGAAACAGCAAGAAAAAACGCCAGAACCGGCGATAAGATATTTCCGGTTCCGGCGTTTCTTTAGTCCTGGCGTCCCTGCTTGCTCTGCTGCTTGTTTTCATACATATATTTATCTGCTTTGTCAAACTGTTCGACTTCGTTCTGAAGCTCTGTGAGGATTTCCGTGATGCTTTCGCGCGGCGGTATTCCAGAGGGGATAATCCGAACTGTTTTTTGCTGTCGGAATCTTTATACAATCTTAATACGGATGAACAGGTATTTATACGTTTTTAAAACGGAAGTCTCTAAAATAAGGAGGAATCAAAAAGAAGGAGTAAAAAGAGAAATGTGGAATATAAAACTGCGATACAGGAAACAATGGTCGTCGTTTGAAATTATCATTCTTGGTTTTGCAGGGGTAATTCTGGCAGGAGCACTGCTTTTGATGCTTCCTGTGGCTTCGCGGGAAGGAAATGTAACGCCATTTACAGAAACTCTGTTTACGGCAACATCAGCCGTCTGTGTGACGGGTCTGGCAGTCAGGGATACAGGAAGCTACTGGTCCGTCTTTGGGCAGAGCGTGATTTTGCTGCTCATTCAGATCGGTGGTCTTGGTGTGGTTACGATTGCCGTTTCGATTGCGATGCTTTCCGGGAGAAAAATTTCCCTGATGCAGCGAAGCACGATGCAGGATGCGATTTCTGCCCCGAAGGTGGGCGGAATTGTGCGCCTGACACGTTTTATTCTCAAAGGAACCTTTGGAATTGAGCTGTTGGGTGCGTTGCTTCTTCTGCCTGTTTTCTTTCGGGATTACGGCGGAAAAGGAATCTGGATGGCGGTGTTTCATTCTGTATCCGCCTTCTGCAATGCGGGATTTGATCTTCTTGGAAAAACGGATCATCTGTATCCGTCCCTGACTTCTTATGTGGGAAATCCACTGGTTAATCTTACGATTATGGGGCTGATCGTAACAGGTGGAATCGGATTTCTGACGTGGGATGATATCTATACAAAAAAATATCATTTTCGCCAGTACTGCATGCAGAGTAAGGTGATCCTGCTTACAAGCCTGTTTCTGATTTTTGTTCCGGCAGCCTTTTTTTTCTTCCGGGATTTCGCCGGAATGCCGGTCAAGGAGCGGACGCTCTGCGCATTGTTTCAGTCCGTGACAACAAGAACGGCCGGATTTAATACGGTTGATCTTTCCGGAATGACAGGAGCGTCCCAGGCGCTTATGATCGTTCTGATGATGATTGGCGGAGCGCCGGGATCAACGGCAGGCGGAATGAAAATCACCACGTTTGCCGTGCTGACAGCCAATGCGTCTGCTACGTTCCGTCAGAGAGAGGACACACAGATGTTTGGACGCAGGGTCGGTCAGGAGGTATTAAAAAATGCATCTACGATTTTGATGATGTATCTTTTTCTGGTGCTGATGGGAGGAATGGTGATCAGTGTGGCAGAAAACCTGCCGATTTCTGATTGTCTGTTTGAGACAGCATCTGCTGTTGGAACGGTTGGTCTGACTCTTGGTATTACGCCGCGGCTCGGTGTACTTTCCAAAGGAATTCTGATCATACTGATGTTTCTTGGAAGAGTTGGCGGTCTGACACTTGTTTATGCTGCGATGTCCGGGAGAAAGAGCGCACATGCAAAAATGCCGCTGGAAAAAATAAATGTAGGATAAAAAGAGAGGAAGAGAAGAGATGAAAAATGTTTTACTGATTGGAGTAGGAAGATTTGGAAGACATATTGCCATGCACCTGAACCAGCTTGGACATCAGGTGATGGCAGTAGACCGAAATGAGGAACGGATTGATGCGGTGATGCCGTATGTGACAAATGCGCAAATCGGTGACAGTGTCAATGCAGACTTTCTGCGATCCCTTGGCGTGGGAAATTATGATGTCTGTATTGTGACGATCGGTAGCAGCTTCCAGGATTCACTGGAAACCGCATGTCTTTTGAAGGAGCTGGGTGCAAAATGGGTCGTGTCCCGGGCGGAGCGGGATGTACAGGAAAAATTCCTGCTGCGGAACGGAGCGGATCAGGTTGTCTATCCGGAAAAACAGATGGCAAAATGGACAGCGATCCGTTACAGCTCGGATCATGTGTTTGATTATATTGAAATTGACAGTCAGTATGCGATCTTTGAGGTTGAAATCCCGGAGAGCTGGACCGGAAAAAATGTCGGCCAGCTGGATATCCGGAAAAAATACGGTATTAATATTCTGGCAACAAGAAAATATGGAAAAACAGATGTTGCGGTGTCTCCGGAGACGGTTCTGGAGGGAGATGCTACCATACTGGTGCTTGGGGAATACAAAGCAATCCAGAAATGCTTTCGGATCTGAAAGAGAGGTGATTTCTGTGTTAAATGTAGGGCTGCTCTTTGTTTCCCTGGTCGGCTTTTTGTCTGGCGGCGTGCTCGTAGATCAGATAGAGGCATTTTTCACGGAAAACAGAAGAGAGGAACAGGAAACGGGACAAAATTTCACGGAAAACAGAAAACAAGAACAGGAAACGGAACAAAAAAAGATTTCCTGACTATAGCTTTCTCGTCATTTCTGATCTACAATAGGAGGTGGGGTGAGACAGTTGGAAAAAGAAAAACAAAAAAAAGAACATATTCTGGTGTGCCTGTCCTCTTCGCCATCTAATGAAAAAATCATTCGGACTGCTGCGCAGATGGCGCAGGCGTTTCAGGCCGGCTTTACGGCATTGTATGTGCAGACAGCAGAAAAAACAGAAAAAACACCGGAGGATCTGGCAAGGCTGCAGAAGCATGTTCGTCTGGCAGAGCAGAGCGGGGCTGAGATTGTAACGACACACAGTGAGGATATTGCTCTGCAAATTGCAGAATACGCAAGAATTTCCGAGGTAACACGGATTGTCATTGGAAAGAGCATGATGAAGCAGGGCTATTTTCATCAGCGAAGGGTGTGGACCGAGCGTCTGACGGATCTTGTGCCTGATCTGGAAATTCACATCATTCCAGATTCAGACGTGTACCGGAGATATCAGAAACGAAAAAATTTTCTGGAGTGGATGGAGCTGCCTTCCTGGAAAGAACTGATGCTTACGGTTCTGATTCTGGGTGCAGCAACCGGAATCGGAGAAATTTTTTTCCGGCTTGGTTTTACCGATGCCAATATTATTACCGTATATCTGTTTGGTGCCATGCTGACATCTATTCTGACCAGCGGTTATACCTGCAGCGTGATCAGTTCTGTTGCAAGTGTTGTCCTGTTTAACTATTTTATGACAGAGCCGCGGCTTTCGTTGCATGCGTATGGATCCGGATATCCTGTGACCTTTGCGATCATGCTGGGTATTTCAATCCTGACGGGTACGCTTGCGTCAAAATTGAAAGAAAATGCAAAGCTTTCCGCACGAGATGCTTTTCGAACCAAGATTCTTTTTAATACCAGCCAGCTTCTGCAAAAGGCAGAGGATGCAGCGGAAATCTTTGATATTACGGCGACGCAGCTGGTAAAGCTTCTGGGAAGGGATCTGGTTGTGGCACCGGTAGAAACAAAGGAAAGCAGCATTGTACAGGGAACTCTTTATAACACAGAAACAGGAATAAAGTCAGAAAAAGTATTTGATGGGAAGGAACAGGAAATCCTGCAGTGGGTTCTGAAAAACCGGAAACGGGCGGGAGCTATGACAGAACGTTTTTCCGAAGAACCGTATCTGTATCTTTCCATCTATGCGGCACAGCACAGATATGGTGTGATCGGCATTTTCATCGGGCAAAAACCACTGGATGCGTTTGAAAACAGTATCCTGCTTTCCATTTTGGGAGAGTGTGCCATGGCACTGGATCGGGAACAAAGTGCGAGAGAAAAAGAAGAGGCGGCAGTCATGGCAAAAAATGAGCAGCTTCGGGTGAATCTGCTGCGGACGATTTCCCATGATCTGCGCACACCACTGACATCGATTCTCGGCAATGCGGACTCTTTGATCAGTAACTTTGATGCACTGGACGAAGGGATGCGGAAACAGATTTTTTCGGATATTTATGAGGATGCCGGATGGCTGATTGAACTGGTGGAAAATCTGCTTGCACTTACGAAAATAGAAGATGGAAGTGTAAAACTGCAATTATCCGATCAGGTGGTTGAGGATGTAGTCCGCGAGGCGCTGCGCCATGTAGAACGACGGAAAAAGGAGCATTACATTACGGTGGACTGCGGGGAGGATGTACTGCTCGCCCGCATGGATGCAAAGCTGATCGTACAGGTATTGGTGAACCTGATCAACAATGCAGTAAAATATACACAGGCAGGATCCAAGATCCGGATTACAGCCGGAAGAGAAGAGAAGAACGTATGGATTGCAGTGGAGGATAATGGACCCGGCATTCCGGCGGAGTGCAGGGAGCATGTATTTGAAATGTTCTATTCCGGAAAAAATAAGGTGAGTGACAGCCGAAGAAGCCTTGGCCTTGGGCTGGCACTGTGCCGTTCCATTGTAAATGCACATGGCGGGGAACTGGTGCTTCGTGACTGCGTTCCGCACGGCTGCCATTTCCGTTTTACACTGCCGCTCAGTGAGGTGAATTTGAATGAATAAGACTTTAATACTGGTTGTGGAAGACGATACGCCGGTCCACAACCTGATTACGACAACACTGAAAACACACGATTATAAATATATTTCTGCGAAAAACGGAGCAGGCGCCATCATGGAGGCATCGACGCACAATCCGGACATTGTCCTGCTGGATCTTGGCCTGCCGGATATCGATGGCGTGGAGGTGATCGAAAATATCCGGAGCTGGTCCAATATGCCGATTATCGTGATCAGCGCAAGAAGCGAGGACAGCGATAAAATCGAGGCGCTGGATGCCGGAGCGGATGACTATCTGACGAAACCGTTTTCGGTAGAGGAACTGCTGGCACGCCTTCGGGTAACACAGCGCCGTCTGTCCCAGATGCAGGCGGAAAACGGAGTGCAGTCGGCCGTGTTTGAAAACGGAGCATTGCGGATTGAGTATGCGGCAGGATGTGCATATCTTGACGGAGAGGAACTTCATCTGACACCGATAGAATACAAGCTGCTCTGTCTGCTGTCACAGAATGTAGGAAAGGTACTGACCCATACGTTTATCACACAGAAAATCTGGGGAAGCAGCTGGGAAAATGATATCGCATCCCTCCGGGTTTTCATGGCAACGCTTCGAAAAAAACTGGAAAAAAACGGAGATCAGACACAGTATATTCAGACTCACATCGGTGTCGGATATCGGATGCTTCGGGTAGAGTAAAGAAAAAATTGACTTTGCGAACTCAAAATGGTAGCATAAAGGACAGAAAATGCAGTTTTGGGAGGAACAACAGCGGATGATGAAAAACTTCGAAGTACTGGAGGAAGTTAAAAAACAGGGACGGAATCTGATCGAGTCAAAACGGGATGAAATTGTGCGGCAGAGTCTTCTGTCCGACGAATTTATTGACATGATACAGAAAAATAAAAAACCGTTTGACCTTCTGATGTCCTATTATCAGTGTGCGATTATGGAGGTTGAGACGAAGTTCAAGGTGTTGAACCAGGAGTATTCGTTATCGTATGATCAAAATCCGATAGAGGGAATTAAAACGAGAATCAAATCATATGAGAGCATTATGCGAAAAATCCGGGTAAAGGATGTTCCTGTTACCCTGGAGTCGATTGAGGAAAATATCCGTGATATTGCGGGCGTGCGTGTCATCTGTTCTTTCCCAAGTGATATCTACAAGCTGGCGGACAGCTTTCTGAAACAGGACGATATTACGCTGATTGAGCGGAAAGACTACATTCAGCATCCAAAGGAGAGCGGTTACCGCAGCCTTCATCTGATCGTTCAGGTACCGATTTTTCTGCAGGATCGGAAAAAGCTGGTCTATGTGGAAGTACAATTCCGTACCATTGCAATGGATTTCTGGGCAAGCCTGGAACATAAGATGCGATACAAGAAAAATATCCCGGAAAACCATGTGAAATATCTGCAGGATGAGCTTTACGACTGCGCCAGACAGAGCGCCGAGCTGGACAATCGGATGCAGAATATCAGGAATCTGATTGCGGAGGAAGCAGCAGAAGAAGAACGATACTCACTTGTATCATCATCAATGAAAGATAAAACCGGAATTTGAGAGGAAGCATAAAAATACGTCGCAGGTCTGCGGCGTATTTTTATGTGGTGCGGTTAATGATTAGAAAATCAGCTCCTGTTCCCGGAACAGTGCGTCAACCGCATCTTCATATTCCGCAAGCCGGTTCGCCTTTTTGATCTTTTTCAGATACTTCTGCGGATTCGTAAACGACGTTCCGAGATAAATCCACAGTGCCTTCAACTTGAACAGCACATTTTTATCCCCGGAAATCACACGCGCATAACCGGCGCAGAGATCCTCACAGAACGCGTGCAGCAGCTCTTTATCGGGAGCAGAGGCTTCGCCGCCTGCCGGATCTGCACTGCGCAGCATCCCAATCAGCCACGGATTCTGCAGTACCCCGCGTCCGAGCATCACCTTCTCCGTGTCCGGAAACTCACGGCAGAGCTTCTGAAAATCATCGGGTGAGAAAATGTCGCCGTTGTAGCAGAGCGAATGGCGGCTTGACTCATACGCTGTCCGGTAGCACTCCATGCGCGGCGTAAATTTATAGAAATCTTTCTGAATCCGCGGATGAATGATCAGTTCCTCGAGCGGATATTTGTCGTAAACCGTAAGCAGATCCTCCCACTCGTCGGTATCCGTTGTGCCAAGCCGCGTTTTGATCGAGATGCGGCAGTCGCACGACGAAAAAATCTCATCGAGAAACGCGTCGAGCGTATTCGGCCACGCGAGCAGCCCGGAGCCGCGCCGCTTGGCGACAACCGTGCCGGACGGGCATCCGAGGTTCAGATTGACGGTATCGTAACCGTACTCCCTCAGTTCCTTTGTCAGGGACAGAAAATCCTCCGCCTGATTCGTGAGAATCTGCGGAATCACCGTCATCCCTTCGTTGTGCTCCGGGAGAATATCGTTCCGTTCGCGGGAACTCATTTTTTTATTTGTAATAAACGGCGTGAAATAACGGTCCGCCGCCGGAAAATATTTGTGGTAAGCATTCCGGTACACATACCCGGTCAGTCCTTCCATCGGGGCGAGATAAAACTGCATGATGATAAAATCCTTTCGAAAAATAGTCAGGAAAAGGAACGATAGCAAGAACAGAGAATAACGCAAAAAGGGCAGTGCTGAATTTTTGGCATTATTTTCGGGGATTGCTATCATTCTGCATATGAATCTGCTCGCCCGTAACCGGCGCAAAGCAGCAAAGGGTTTCGCCATCGAGATTCTCGCGGTGCATATCAACCGCAGAAATCTGATGATTGTCATACGTTGTATAATAATAAATTCCACGCGTTGCATTGCAGCAGGACGTATAGAGCGTGATTTCGTACTTTCCATCCGCCACCTCACAGCATCCTCTCTGCTGGTCAACAGAATTTAAAATATGGAAAAACTGGCTGACACTCTCCGTTTCGCTGTTTCCCGAGATCGAGTTCTGCTTTACAAACGCCACGCGTGCAAAGCGGGAAGCAGACGAGAGGTCGCCCGGCAGTCCAAGACCGCCCATGCCACGGCTGTACGTAGAAAGATCGAGCTGGTTGGAAAACGTGTTGGCCGGCTGTTTCGGTGACAGATGCAGGTAATTGTTCAGTGAGAACATCTGCATTGGAAACGGCGGATTGTTTGTCAGAACGCCGACCGGATTGTCGTAGACATGCAGACCGTCCGCCGTGGATTCCACGGTGATGGCGCCCGATGCATCTGCGATGATCCAGTGAAGCTGTGCGAGCGGAAGATTCTCTTTAAAAGGTGTGCTGATGAGATTGATACGGGAGAGGGATTCTTTTGCTTCGGCAAGCGAAGCACACGTACCGAGAATCCACGGAATCAGTTCGAACTGCGCGATGTTATCTTTCTCCGGTTTCGGATCGAAATAAACGGCATTTCCTACAAAATTAAGGCCGGCGATACCAAGCCCTTTTTCGTTGAATGCTTCATAATAGAGCGGGTAATCATCCATTACACACGCCATGCCGATCATTGCATAGTGATGGGAAAGGGACGGTATATGAAGAAAGGAAAACGGGTAATTGCGAGGTGTGACGGTGATCTGGTCGCCATAGGAAAATTCATAATCGAGTGTGCGCCCCATATAAAAGTCGCGTGTTTGATAGGTTGCTGCTGTACACATAGAAAAACTCCTTTCGATGGACGGGTTGTCATTGCTGTAAGGTATCATAGCACAGAAGCGGAGGAAGGAACAGGAGAAAAATATGAAAAAAGTATAAAAAAGGATCCTGTCAGGCAGGATCCTTCAGAGTGTAGACAAAACCCTGCTTTTGCAGGGTTTTGCTATGGGTGTTTTTTGAGGGATGATTGCTCAGATACGCTCCGGGTCGCTGACCGGTACCTGTTTCAAAGCAGCAGATCTGCCATAGATGCTGTGATTTGAAAGGATGCTGCAGGAAGAGGTGGAATTACGCAAGATGCTTCCGGAAGCGTTCTATGACAGCAACGGATTCTGCACTGACAGGTTTCGGAACAGCGGACGGTTTTGCAAGAAAATAGCCCTGCAGGAGATCCACATCCAGTTCCAGTACCTTCAAAAGCTCAGCTGGAGTTTCCAGACCCTCAGCAATGATTTTCATGCCTCTTTGATGTGCATAGGAAACAATATTTTCTACGATCTGCTGCTTGTCCGGATCGGAGTCGATGTCGCGGATGATGGAAAGATCCAGCTTGATATACGCCGGTGCAAGCTCCAGAAGCGTTTTTTCATTGCTGTAGCCGCTGCCGTAGTCATCCAGGGCAAATACACCGGAAAATCCCAGCATCTCACGTTTTTTCTGCAGAGCGGTAAGATCCGGCGAATCCTCCTCTGTGATTTCGATGACAATCCGATCCTGAAGAAAGCTGTATTGTTCGACGTAAGCCACTGCCTCATCGTGATTCATGCATTGGCTTGCAATCGAATTGACAAAGAGAAGCTCATCACCGCGTATCTGATGGGTGGAGAGGAATGTGGCATAGGATTTTGCAGAGAGAAACATGGTCAGACGTTCTATTTCATGCAGGCACTCTTCCTCGTGAGCCAGCTGCAGGATCTGATCCGGACGAGTAAGTGCCGGGAGATTTCCGCGCATCAGCGCCTCGTAGGCATAAATACTGCCGTCCGTGGCGGAAACGATTGGCTGGAAGTAATAGGTAAACAGTTCTTCATTCAACATTTTATGGAACAGGCGGCGCATCTCGGTTTCCTTTGCGGTTTTTGTAAAAAGCTCCGGATCGAATTCGGTAATGTGCCCTTTTTCCGCTTTCTTTACCTGGTACATTGCAAAATCCGCATATTTTTTCAGCGTAGACAGATCGGTACTGTTTTCCGGATACCAGGAAACTCCGCCGGAAAGGCGAAGTGAAAGCTTACGACCACTTGGCAGCTCCAGAGCTGTATTTGAAACCGCAAGGGAAAGATTCTGCAGAAGTGCTCGAATTTCTTCCTGCGACTGGTAGCCGTAGAACAGAAGGTTAAATTCATCGCCGGAAATACGGGCACAGAGCGTTTTAGCCGGCACAGAGGAGATAAAACACTGTCCCGCCTGCCGGATATAGGCATCGCCCCAGTCGTGGCCGAAGGTGTCGTTGGTGCGTTTTAGATTGTCAAGGTCGATCATCAGAAGGGCAGCGTGACCGAGAACTTCCGAATGCTCAAAAAGAGCTTCACTTTCCCGCTGAAACGCGCGTCGATTGTAGAGACCGGTCAATGCATCGTAATCACGCTCGTGCTCCATGCGCTGTCGTTCCAGCATAACGGAGGTAAAGTCTTCGACAAGTCCGATTTGCGCATAGCCCTCGCGGGAGGTCTCCATACGGATGTAGCGGATTGTTCCGTCGGAAAATGAAATTTCATACACCTTGGAATGCCCGATCCATACGGTATGAGAATGTGTCTGGTCAAATTCACGCAGCATCTGCTGGAAATACCGGGTGGAAAGCCCGGAAACATCTTCAGATGGAAGGTTGAGCATGGAAAAAAAGTTCTTTGTGACATAGACTGTGTTGAGATCAAAACGCATCTCATAGCCACCAAGCTCAATGCTTGCCATTTCCATGATACGCAGGAATTTTGTGGAGGTTGTCAGAATATCCTGACTCAGCTGTGTAATTGCCTGCGAAAACTGATCGAGCTCGCGAATTCCTGTGCGGGAGAGAGTCGGCAGCTTTTCCCTGTTTTTTTGTGCGACAGCCACCTCTGCGGAGAGCTGGGAAACAGGATGCGCCAGCAAACGGCTGGTGATCAGGCTGGAAACGAGTCCGACGAACAGAGTCAACACAATGGCGGTCATCAGAATACGCAGCAGTTGCCTGGAAAAATAAAACAGGTTTGATGCTTTTACGGTACCGGCCAGTGCCCACTGTTCATCGGAAAATGGCGCATTCCTGCTGTAAAGCGTAAGCGGTGTGACGGAAACGTAATACGTGCTTCCGTCACTTCGCAGCCAGAAGGAACCGTCAGGATGTTCTTTAAGCGTAAATGCCTGCTTCTCCTCTTCAAAAAACGTCATACCGTTTCCGGTGGAACAGACAGCTGAGCGGCAGATGATCTGGGATGGGGGATCGCTGTTCAGTGAAGCGGCAGACGCGGAAAAGAGAAGATACGTTCCATTGCTTTCGTTCTGCAGCTCGGAATAGGGAAGAAGCGACTGCAGATAGGAGACAAGCATCTCGATACCGACAACGCCGTAAATGGTACCGTCGGATGTGATAAGCGGAATTGTGTAGGCAATGGCAGGACGGTCATCCCCGGAAAGCGTGTAGGGCAAAACCGTCCAACGACCGTAATTATCCGCGTCCAGCGCACCGTGATCTGCCCATGTGGCAAGAAAAACCGGTGTGAGGAAAGCACTTTCCGGCTTCTGTGTCAGGTCAAAGGAAGTTGTCCAGGATTTATCTGTGGAAATACCCATGGAACGGACAAGCGCTATGGGAGAGCGTTCCAGAAGAAGATCATCGTTGGCTGCAGAAGCAGGAGAAGTGGGATCCAGATCTCGCAGATACATGCCCGGAATCGCGGAAACCGTACTTGATTTTGAGAACTCCTCCGTTGTAAAGGCAACGAAAACCCCGGTGACGGATTTACTGCGCAGTGTGGAAATCATGGCAGAACTGATTTCTTCCAGAAGAGGAAGCGCCTCGGCGGAACTGTCTCCAATTCTGGAAAGATCCAGCTTTTGGGCAGCGGAGAGTTCAGAAGCTTTTTCGTTGATACAAGAAGAAAGCCTGGAGAGATCCTGGTTGAAAAGCAGTATGCTTTCCAGATAATCGGCGCGGTTGCTGGTCTGCATGTCGAGAAGATCCATGGCGTTCTGGTTCAGTCTTGTACTGACATTGCTAAGATACAGGGCAGAAACAAGAAGGACAATTTCAATGCCGAGTATGAGAAGCATGGCGAACAGGATCGTCCGAAAAATTGTTTTTTCTTTCTTTCTTTTTTTCATTGTCATTCTCCTGTCAGAGTTTCCTGATCGACCAAAGCTGAGAGTGTGGAACGTGTGCTGCTGTACCAGGCTTCAAAGTGGTCATCGGTCAGAAATTCGGCAGATGCTTCCTCGAGTGTCTGTCCCTGCTCCATCCGGTCACGGACAATGAGAAGGTCAGCAGAAGCCTGGTCACTCATGGCATGCTCCAGAACAGAGCGTGCCTCTTTTCTTTCTCTGTAAGATAAGGGGAAAGATCAACGACCTGTCCCATCTGCTCAAGCGTATAGGCGGTATCGGCGTAGGCGGAAAAAATATTTGGCATGGCAAGGGCACCAACCCTTCCTTTGGCGGCATCGAGAACATTTTTTTCCAGGTCATTGATGCTGCCCTGACTGGAGGCTTCGACCGTAATATGCTCGTTTTTTCCGATCGTTGTATTGAATTCCTCAACAAGACGTTCAAAGGAAGCTAACTGATCTCCGGTGTAATACGTCCATACGGTCAGCGTAACGGGTTTGTCGGAGGCGCGGCATCCGCCAAGAAGCGATACAGCGAGAACAGAACTCAAAAGAACGGTTGTGGCTTTTTTGTGTTGCATAGAACTCCCTTCACAGCACAAGAAGAAAAGAACGAAAGGATCTGCTCCGCTCTGCCGGCTGATGATTGTCACTATTTTTCTGGAATATCTAAAAAACTTTATAATTTTGTGACTTGATTTAAAAGAATTATAACATAAAGGAACAGGAGCCGCAATCGAAATTAAGCCGTGGAACAGAAAAGTTGTTACAGTTCACTGGTTCCCAGCGAACTGTAACATTCGCAGCCCTCATTTAAAGTTTTGCTTCGCAAAAGGAGGGCTGCTCACACCTGAATCACTTTCTTACGCAGCGAAACAGCAAGTGTTTCACTGCTGAGTGAACAGTAACGAAAAGTTATAAAAGTGATCAGAATTTTACTGATGATAATAAGAGAGGAAGTCGGTGATCTTTCCAACCGCATCCTTTAAAACTTCAATTCGCGGCAGGTAAACAACGCGGAAGTGATCCGGCTGTCCCCAGTTGAAGCCGCCGCCGTGGACGATCAGAAGTTTTTTGTCGCGCAGCAGATCGAGAGCAAATTTTTCGTCGTTTGTGATATTGAACTTTTTTGTGTCAATTTTCGGGAACATGTAGAACGCAGCTTTTGGTTTGACTGCGGTGATACCCGGAATATCGCAGAATGCCTTGTAAACGTATTCGCGCTGCTCGTAAATCCGTCCGCCCGGAACGATGTAGTCGTTGACGCTCTGGTGGCCGCCAAGAGCGGTCTGGACAACGGACTGGGCCGGAACATTGGAGCAGAGACGCATGTTAGAAAGCATTTTGAGTCCTTCAATATAGTCCTTTGCGATAGCTTTATTTCCGCTTAAGATCATCCAGCCGATACGGAAGCCTGCGATCATGTGCGATTTGGAAAGACCACTGAAGGTGACACAGAACAGATCCGGTGCGAGGGATGCAATGGAAACATGCTCAAGACCGTCCATGACGAGCCGGTCATAAATTTCATCGGAAAAGATGATCAGCTGATGCTCTCTGGCAAGGTCGACAATCTGCTGCAGTACCTCTTTCGGATAGAGTGCACCGGTCGGGTTATTCGGATTGATGATAACGATCGCTTTTGTGCGGTCGGTGATTTTTTTTCGCATATCATCGATGTCCGGATACCATTCGGACTGTTCATCGCAGATGTAGTGGACGGCTTTTCCGCCGGCCAGCGTTGCGCAGGCGGTCCAGAGTGGGTAATCCGGGGATGGGATGAGGATTTCATCACCGTCATCCAGAAGAGCGGACATGCAGAGGTTGATCAGCTCACTGACGCCGTTTCCGGTGTAGATATCATCGATAGAAACATTTGGCAGTTTCTTTAACTGCGCATACTGCATGATCGCTTTTCGCGCAGAGAAGAGACCCTGGGAAGGAGAGTAACCCTCACAGTCGGTAAGCTGATGGCTCATATCATAGATGACCTCATCCGGTGTGCGGAAGCCAAAAGGAGCCGGGTTTCCGATGTTCAGCTTCAGAACCTGTGTGCCGCACGCTTCCATGCGGTTTGCCTCTTCCACAACGGGGCCGCGGACATCGTATAAAACATTGTCGAGTTTCGATGATTTTTTAAATTCTCGCATAGGGGAACCTCCTGTTATTTTTGTGGTAAGGGAATCGGCAGAGACATCGGATGCGTTTGCTGCCGGCTGGGATGCAGATGGTGTACTGTGTTTTGCGGTATCTTTTGCAAGCAGCCAGTCGGGATCGACTTCCAGCACATCGGCCAGAAAATGAAGAATGTCGGAACGCGGAACGGTTTTTCCGCTGACATACTGGCTCACATGGCTTTTTCCAAGCTTCACGCCGCGCCGCTGGGCAAAACGGATTAAATCGACCTGTTTGAACTGCTTCGCCTGCATGGCGGCTTTCAGACGGTCAGAAAATGTTTCATTGGTCATAGAAAAATCTCCTTGTGATAACTACGATAAAAAGAAAGTTCAAAACTGTGTGTATTGTAGCATGAATGAAAGGAAAGTTCAATAGAAAAATAAGATTTTTGAAAAAGCTGAGAAAGGTTCAAAAAGAGAAAGTGACAAAAGTTCAATTTTGGAATATACTGCGCAGCAAAAGAAAAAATAAGAAAACCTATTGACATTCAAGTAAACTTTAATGATATAGTGAAACCAACAGGGCGCATTGCGCTCAAAAAACGAATGGAGGACAGATAAAATGGCAGAAGTATTTACAAGCAAGCAGAAATTCGGTTTTGGTCTGATGCGCCTTCCGCTGACCAACCCGGACGACGGCGGCAGCATCGATCTGGAAGAAACGAAAAAAATGGTGGATACATTTCTGGAGAAAGGTTTTACGTATTTCGACACCGCGTGGATGTACTGCAATTTCAAGAGTGAAAACGCAGCAAAAGACGCACTCGTCGATCGTCACCCGAGAGACAGTTTCACCCTGGCAGACAAGCTGCATGCAGGATTTCTGAAAACAAAAGAAGACCGCGATGCGATTTTCAACGAGCAGATGAGAAAAACAGGTGTTACGTATTTTGATTATTATCTGCTGCACGACATGGGCGTGGATCACTATGAAGTCTACAAAAAACTCGACTGCTTCAACTGGATTCAGCAGAAAAAAGCGGACGGATTCGTAAAACACATCGGATTTTCCTTCCATGACAATGCCGAAGTGCTCGACAAGATTCTGACCGAGCATCCGGAGATGGAGTTCGTACAGCTACAGCTCAACTACCTTGACTGGGACAGCGAGGGCGTGCAGTCACGGAAATGCTATGAAGTAGCTACAAAACACGGAAAACCGGTCATCGTTATGGAGCCAGTCAAAGGCGGAACCCTGGCAAACGTACCGGAGCAAGTAGCGGAAAGCTTTAAAGCATACCACCCGGATATGTCTATTCCGTCCTGGGCAATCCGTTTTGCGGCAAGCCAGCCGAACGTAAAAATGGTCTTAAGCGGCATGAGCAACATGGAGCAGCTTCTCGACAACACTGGCTATATGGCAGACTTCCAGCCGTTAAACGACGAAGAAATGGCTCTTGTGAAAAAAGCAGTTGACGTGATCAACGGAAACATTGCCATCCCGTGTACCGGCTGCTCTTACTGCACCGACGGCTGCCCGATGAGCATCGCGATTCCGAAATATTTCTCCCTTTACAATGCAGATTTGCAGGAAGCAAAAGAGAAAGGCTGGACCCCGCAGGGTGAGTATTACGACAGACTGACAAAGTCCTTTGGAAAAGCAAGCGACTGCGTACAGTGCGGCCAGTGTGAAGGTGTCTGTCCGCAGCATCTTCCGATCATTGAAAATCTGAAGAAAGTAGCGGCATACTTCGAGAAGTAATCATAAGAAAAAGTATGATTCCATGCTCGTTCTGTCCCACTTCAAAGGCCATCCGATGGGAGGCTTCGGCGGTGCGCTGAAGAACATTTCGATCGGACTTGCTTCTTCCCACGGAAAAGCCTACATCCACGGCGTTGGAAAATCAGTAAGGATCCGATTTCCTGATTTTAAAGTCATATGAGAAACGGGCTTTCCGGGGAGAGTGAATGCTCCCTGGGAAGCCCGTTTTTCCTAGTATAGAAAAGAGAGTTATGAAGAAAGAAAATGATATATATGGAAAACGGTTTAACTGTTTAATACAGTACCGTCTGCCAGCGTAATGGTGTAGCCGTTGAAATTAATGGTACCATTGTTGGTGAGGGAGCTGATCGTGCAGTCTCCGGTCAGAGTCCAGGTGCAGCCCTCATCGATGGTGACAACGGCGTTGTCGGATACGGCAGTGCCGCCCGCTTCGTTATCGGTAATGTGGATCGTTCCGGTAAAGGTGCTTCCGTCGGAAAGCGTCAGATCAAGAGTGGAAATAGTATCAACTACGATATTGCCTTCGAGTACCTGATCCGAAGCAGTCACCTCAGCCTGTGCGCCGTTGGATCCCGCGCTGCCCCAGCCATGGCTTGCACTGTTTCCGGTAATCGTCATCAGGTTGGCATCTTTGTCCTCATTGGTGATGGAAACGCCAGAGAGGCTGATGACAGAGTGTGTATTGGTAATATAGAACATGTCGCCGTTCTTTGCAGTCAGAGAGCCGCCGGTCATGGAGAAGCTGGAGGTTCCGACCTCGGCATCGCCCGACATGGACTGGTAAATCATGACATTGTGAACGTTTTCATCGGAGCTGGTGCCTTCGGTGTCGCTCATATTTCCGGTGACATCGCAGTCGTTGAGGGTAATCGAGTTGCTTCCTTCAATGACGAGTGCCTCGGAATTGTTTGCAGTCAGCGCCGCGTTCGATACGGTGATGTCAGCGGTGGAGTAGACAGCCGGGGAATTGTAGCCGTTGGAGGTGTACGTACCCTCGTCTACGTTGACGGTACCGCCGCCGCGGTCAGAGCGGATGGCTGCTGCCGAGTTTCCGGAAGTCTCAACGGTCAGGTTGGAAGCATTCGTTGTGCCGCCGCCTGTGGTCTGGATTCCGCCGGAGTTGTCAGCCGTTGTGGTGATCGTACTGTCAAAGATGTTGACGATCGTGCCCTCGCCGTAGCTGAAGACGCCGTTTCCGTTCTGTGCGGAGGAGTTAATCGTTGCATTTGTAATGGTCACTTCCGCGCCGTTCGTAGCGAGCAGTGCGGCGTTCATGCCGTAGAAATCGCCGTCCTCGGTGTTGGAGGAGCTGCCGGCGGATTTGTCAACGGTGATGCCGTCCAAGGTGACGGATGCGCCGTCCACGCGGAGTGCATTTTCATCATCGCCGGTGGAAGTGTAGGTTTCGCCGGTTACGGTGGTGTCAGAATCAAGCGTCGTTGCTGCGGTACCCTGTGTTACCTCGCCGGATCCGCCAAAGCTGCCGCCGCCAGGAGCGCCGCCGTTGCCGGATGGACCGCCGGTGGATACGGATTCAATCACAACGGAAGTGATGGTGTTGTCATCCCCGAAGGTGACAGTGAGGACGGAATCAGTGGAGATATCATCGATCGAAGCGTCAGTGGTTTCGCCGTTTTCGGATTTCTGAATCGTTACGCCGTCGAGATCAATCGCTGCGGTGCCTTCGCCTGCCGTAAAGGTTTGTCCGCCAGGGCCTCCGCCCATCTGGGAATCACCGCCTGGCATATCCGGAGGAGTCTGCTGGTCGGAGGAGCCATCCGAAGAACTGTCGGAAGAAGCGTCACCGTCTGGTTTTTCCGGCGGAGTCTGCTGATTAGACGATCCATCCGAAGAGGAATCGCTGTTTGGCATATCCGGCGGTGTCTGTCCGTCGGAGGAACCGCCAGGGCCGCCCCCGGTCAGCTCGCCGAGCTGCAGCGTGACGGAAGTGCCGTCCATGGAAACAACTTTTCCGGTGATGGTCTGATTACTGTAGTCTGCCTGTGCGGTATCCACGGAAGTGGAAGATGCGGATGCACTCACTGAGGAGCTTGTGGTGGAAGCGGAAGACGAAGCAGCCGCACCGGAGCATCCGGTAATGGATAAGCAAAGAGCCAGGGAACATAAAAATATAGATCTGCGTTTCATACAGCAGTTACCTCCTTTGTTTTGATGAGCTCATTATAAGGGGGGAACCTTAAATGAACTTTAAAGAAACAAAGAAATTTGTGAAGCATTTGTGAAACAGAAAAAACAATTGTTTGTTTATTCTGTACAGGTAAAACGCTAAACCTTGCGTATTTTACAAATTGACAAACCGTGGGATTTCGATAGAATAGAAGACAAGGTTTTAGGCGTTTCTATTAGAGCGTGTCTGAAAAAGGCTTTTCGTGAGCTGCGAGTCCCAGTTTGTGGGAGATTTTATCCGAATGAGGGCGGCGTAGCGGGCTACGGCAACCGAATGAGGGTAAAATATACCGCAAAGTAGGGCTTGCAGATTGCGGAAATGATTTTTCAGACACGCTCTAGGAAAGGCCTTGTAGAAACGGAAGAAAAAGGAAGGGGAATATGTATGGGGGAAGGTCATAAAAAACTGAATTTTTCCGACTGTATGGGTCTTGCGATCGGTCAGATCATCGGCTCAGGAATCATGGTGCTGACGGGAATCGTCATCGGTCTGACAGGACACGGCATTGCCGCAGCGTTTATTTTAGGTGCCGTGCTTGCCATTATCACCTGTGTGCCGTTCATTATCCTGACATCCGCGATCCCGTCGTCGGGCGCCGGTTTCACCTACATCCGCCGGCTGATGGGCGAAAAAGCCGGATTTATGTACATTGCGATGTTCGTCTTAAGCCAGGTGCTGATCGCGACGTACGCGAAAGGCTTTGCGAGCTATTTCTGCTCGATCTTTCCGCAGTTCAATGAGGCGGTTGTGGCCATGGCGGCACTTGTCATCTGTACAGCCATCAACCTCGTCGGACTGAAATCGAGTGCACTCGTACAGAAGGGCATGGTTGTGATGCTGCTTTTGAGCCTGTTCTTATTTATTGTATTCGGACTGCCGAAAGTGAGCTGGGATGCCCTGACACCGACGGTATCCAATCTGATGCCGAACGGTCCGAAGAACTTTTTCACAGGCGTGGCACTTTTGAGTTTTGCGTGCGGAGGCGCAAAATTCGTTGCGGAGAACGGAGACGATATCGTGGAGCCGTCCCGCACGATTCCAAAGGTTATCGTGCTTTCCACGAGTATCGTTGCTGTATTCTACGTGCTGATCGGTATCGTGGCAGGCGGCGTGCTTCCGGTCGAAACGGTCGCATTTCAGAACCTGACCCTTGTCGCACAGGAGATTTTTCCAACCTGGCTGTACCTGTTTTTCGTGTTCGGCGGTGCTGTATTTGCGCTGCTCACCACCCTGAACGGAACCTTGAGCTGGGTGACGCGAGGACTGCAGGCGGCCGCAAAACAGGGCTGGCTGCCGGAAAAAACTGCGGAGGAGAATAAAAACGGTGTTCCGGTGATCCTTCTGATGGTCTTTTTCCTGATGGGTGCCATTCCGATCCTTACGGGAATGGATCTGACATTGATTTCCAACATGGGTGTCGGAACCGATATGGCGACGGAGTTTATGGTGCTGCTGGCCTGCTGGCGTCTGCCGGATATTTTCCCGGAAGAGTATCAGAAATCTGCGTTTTGTATGAAAAAGCGGACACTTCACATTCTGCTGTTTTTCATCGGAATTCTGATGATTGGAACCTCGTATGTCAATCTGTCAGACCTTACCGTTCCAGCGGCGGTCGCATGCGGCATCTATATTCTGGTGATGTTTGTTTACACGCAGGTCCGATATCCGTATGTGAAGGCAAAACAGGAGAAGAAAGAAGACAAATAAAGAAGAGAAAAAGAAGAGAAAAAGAAGAGAAATGGAGAAGAAACATGAGGGCAACAACAAAAGAGCAGGGCTTTTACAGCCAGATTTTTAAGCTGGTTCTGCCGATTGTGATTCAGAATCTTTTAAGCGCGGCAGTCAACTCTGCCGATGTCGTGATGCTGAACTACGTGGGACAGTCCGCTATTTCCGCGGTATCTCTGGCATCCAACTATGCAAATGTATTATTTATGGTTTATTACGGACTGGGAACAGGAGCAACACTTTTGTGTGCCCAGTACTTTGGAAAGGGCAATATGCGCGCAATTCAGACTGTCGAGGGAATCGCACTTCGATTTTCCGTCATCATCTCCGTCGTTGTGGCAGGAATTGCTTTTACCATGCCACAGATGATGATGCGTCTGTTTACAGATAATGCGGAACTGATCCGGATTGGTGCCTCGTATCTGCGTGTCATGGGTGTTACCTACCTGTGCTGGGGCATCACGGAGGTCTATCTTGCGGTGCTTCGAAGCCTCGGCCGTGTGACGATCAGCATGGCGATGAATATGATGGCATTCGCGCTGAATGTATTGTTCAACGCATGCTTCATTTTTGGCCTTTTCGGATTTCCGAAGCTTGGAGCAACCGGTGTTGCAATCGCAACGGCGATGTCGCGTGTCATTGAATTGATCGGCTGCGTGATTGTGTCGATTACGAGTAAGGATATCAAGCTCGATCTGCGGTATATGTTTATCCGCAACAAGCTGCTGTTTTCTGACTTTGTGAAGCTGTCACTTCCGGCGCTTGGAAATGATCTTTCCTGGGGCGTTGCATTTTCGATGTATTCTGTAATCCTGGGCCATCTGGGAAGCGATGCGGTAGCGGCAAACTCGCTCGTTGTCGTTGTAAGAAACATCGGAACCGTGCTGTGCTTTGGTGTGGCAAGTGCGGGCGGTATTCTGCTTGGAAATGTTATGGGAGAAGGAAATCTGGAAAAGGCGAAGGAATATGCATCGAAACTGCTGAAGCTGACGGTTGTTACCGGAGCGGTGGGCGGACTGGTTGTACTGGTCATCACGCCGTTTGTACTGAGATTTGCTTCGTTAAATGAGACTGCGATGCATTATCTGAAATATATGCTGCTGATCAACACCTATTATATTATGGGGGCAGCTGTTAATACGACGCTGATTGCCGGAGTATTCCGTGCCGGAGGTGACACGAAGTTCGGACTGATCTGCGATACGATTGATATGTGGTGCTATGCGGTTCCGCTGGGATTTCTTGCAGCGTTTGTTTTCAAGCTTCCGGTTCTTTGGGTCTATTTCCTGCTGTGTACAGATGAGTTTGTGAAATGGCCGTGGGTTCTGAAACGGTATAAGAGCGGACTGTGGGCAAAGAACATTACGCGGGATCATCTGTTTGAGGATGAAGCAAAAGAATAGATGATATAGAAAAAAGACATCTGCAGGGGTGAAAAATCACTTCGTCAGATGTCTTTTTTGTGTTTTTCAAACACACTTTAAAGAACAGTATATCCTTTGCTCTTTAAGCTTGCTTCTGTCTCGTACACATCCGGTACATGGAACACCATGATCGGGCAGCCGGACTCACGGTTGAAGGAGAGATAGATATAGTCAATGCTGATATTTGTCTCAAGCAGTGTTTTCAGAAGAGAATTTAAGTTACCCGGCTGATCGACGACTTCGACACCGAGTACATCTGTCTGGCGTGTCATGTAACCGGCAGCCTGAAGCGCCTGCTCTGCTTTATCCGGATCGGAAACGACCATGCGGACAATACCGTACTCCGCGCTGTCATTGTTGACGGAACCTAAAATATTGACGTCATTTTCAAACAGAATCTGTGTAATCTGCTGCATCGTGCCTTTTTTATTTTCTGCGAAAATAGAAATTTGTTTTAACATAATTGGGGCCTCCTAAAATAGATTTCTGATTTTATTATACTGCCAAAATCAAACCCGTCAACGAATTTTGGAAAAGAAGACGAAAAAAGATGAAAAAAGTGTATTACTTGCAGAAAATTGATAGAATAAAAACATCAATACAAAAAATGAAAAAAGTAATTGATGGGTGGGAAAAAGACAGAAAAGTTGGTTTGTAAGAGAAAATACACAAAATACGGACGAAATATAAAAAAACAGGCGAAAAAACTTTTGCATAATGCCGAAAAATGCGCTACAATATAAGCGATATATGTGAATTTATCATTGGGAGGTATTAGAATTATGGCTACATTTTATGCATCAAAAACAGGAGAAGTATCTGCAAGAGAAAAAGAACATTCCGCGCTGGTACGTGAACTGGCCGGTGAGTGCATGACACTTCTTGAAAACGACGGAACTCTGCCGCTTGCCGGTGCAGGAAAAGTCGCAGTTTATGGCAACGGCGTCCGCCACACGGTAAAAGGGGGTACCGGTTCCGGAGACGTTAACACAAGAACAGTTGTCACGATTGAACAGGGCTTAAAAGAGGCCGGTTTTGAAATCCTGACCGGTAAATGGCTCGACGAATATGACAAAGTGCTTGCAGATGCGCAGGCTGCATACCAGGCAGAGCTGGCAAAAAAAGCAGAGGAGCTTCACGTTCCGATTTTTGCCGTCATGTTCTCGGAAGTATTTGCACAGCCTGACGTACCGGTAATTAACGAAAAAGAAGATACCGATACCGCTATCTATGTTCTGTCAAGAAACTCCGGTGAAGGTGCAGACCGCTATAACAGAGCATGCGATTATCTGCTCGGCGAAAACGAGCTCGCAGACATTGCCTATCTGGCAGAGCATTATGAGAAAACAGTTTTAATTTTAAATATTGCGAACCTTGTAGATACCACAGAGTTAAAGAAAATCAAAGGACTGAATGCAATTCTTCTTGCAGGACAGGCCGGAAATGCAACCGGAAACATTGTTGCAGACGTTGTTCTCGGAAAGAGCATTCCATCCGGAAAGCTGACCGATACATGGGCTGCTTCCTATGAAGACTATCCGTCCTCCAAAAATTTCAGCCATAATAACGGCGACACCAACGATGAGTATTACAGCGATGGCATTTATGTCGGCTACCGTTATTTTGACACCTTCAACGTAACCCCGAACTACTGCTTCGGCTACGGCAAAGGCTACACCGATTTTGAGATGGAAGTAAAGGGCGTGGAGGCAGACGCAAAGAACGTTACCGTTACTGCATCCGTAAAGAACATTGGTGATACGTTCGCCGGAAAAGAAGTCGTACAGGTTTACTATTCCGCACCGGAGGGAACGATCGAGAAACCGTATCAGGAGCTTGGTGGTTTCGGAAAATCCGATCTGCTCTCGCCGGGTGAGTCCCAGACAATTACCATTTCCTTCCCGACAAAATCTATGGCTTCCTACGATGAGAAAAAAGCAGCATGGGTACTCGAGGCAGGAACGTATTACATCCGTGTCGGCAACAGCTCCAGAACAACGAAAGTAGCAGCAGCTCTGAATCTCAAAGAGACCGTTGTTACGGTTCAGGGAAAGAATCTTTTCCCGGCAGATGATGCTCCGCAGGAACTCACAAAAGCAGGCGTGGCACCGTACAGCTATGAAGGTGAGGCAGAAGAGAAAGCAGCTGCAAAACAGATCGATATCTGCAGCAAATGCATCAAAACGGAGACTGTTGTCTACAGTGAGACACCGGAAGCATTCCCGGCTTATGAGGGAGAGAAGCTGACCGCGGCAGATGTAAAGAGCGGAAAGGCAACGTTAAAAGATCTTGTATCGCAGCTGACCGTAGAGGAGATGGCTGCCGTCTGCAATGGTACTGCAGACGGACTTGGTCAGGAAGGATTTATCGGATCTTCTTCCGATATGGCACCTGGAGCAGCGGGAGATACGACTTCCATTCTTCTGGAGGACAGAGGCATTTACAATACGATTCTTGCAGACGGTCCGGCCGGTCTTCGTCTGATTCCGCACTTTGTCGTTGATGCAGACGGAAAGATGGTATCCTCCGGAAATCCGCTGGAAGATGCGTTTAACAAAAATGAAATCGAAGTTCCGGAAGGCGGCACGGAGTATTTCCAGTACTGCACCGCAATCCCGGTAGCAGCGCTTCTTGCACAATCGTGGAACATGGATCTGATCCAGAAATGCGGTGATATCGTCGGAAAAGAGATGGAAGAATTCCACATTTCCGTATGGCTGGCACCTGGCATGAACATTCACAGAAATCCGCTCTGCGGAAGAAACTTCGAGTACTATTCCGAGGATCCACTTGTGGCAGGTCTGTGTGCAGCAGCCGATACCAGAGGAATCCAGTCCCATGCCGGAATCGGAACCAGCATCAAGCACTTTGCAGCCAATAACCAGGAAGACAACCGTATGTATGTCAATGAGCATATCAGTGAGCGTGCAATGCGTGAAATCTATCTGAAGGGCTTTGAAATCGCAGTCAAGACAGCACAGCCGATGACAATCATGTCCTCGTACAACCTGGTAAACGGCGTACATACTGCCAACAGCCACGACCTTCTGACGGCAGCAGCAAGAGATGAGTGGGGCTTCGCAGGCTATGTCATGACCGACTGGGGAACCTCAGAGGATATGAGTGGACTGTTTGCCTACAAATATAACCTGAAATACGGACATTCCACTTCAAGAGAATGTGTTCTTGCAGGAAATGACCTGCAGATGCCGGGGCAGGAAGGAAACCGTCAGGAAATTGTAGCATCTGTTGCAGACGGAACCCTGCCGCTTGGACAGCTTCAGACCTGTGCATACCGCATTCTGAATGTTGTTCTGCAGTCCCTCGCCTATGATGACTGCAAACCATATGGTGATCAGTTCGATCTCGAAGAGGCAGTTACCGTTACAAAAGCATAAAAAACCAAAAAGCATAGAAGCAGCCCCGCAGACCCTTACCATAAGGCTTTGCGGGGCTGCTTTTTGTACGGTCAAAGAGACAAGTCTGTGACTGCAAGAGACAAACGATTTCCGCAACCTGCAAACCCCGCCTGATGGCATAAAATGTAAAAAGCTCACGAAAAAACGGTAAAACTGGAGAAAAATACAGAATAAAATCGGTAAAAAATAAAAAAATAGTGGAAAATGCACAAAAAGATTGTCCATAGAGCAGATAGTGTGTTATAATGAATGCATCTATTAAAACAGGGGGATAGATTATGGCAAAAGAAATGATAGCAATGCTTCTTGCCGGAGGTCAGGGATCTCGCCTTTATGCGCTGACCGAGAAGCTTGCAAAACCGGCAGTTCCATTTGGCGGAAAATACAGAATCATCGATTTTCCGCTTTCTAACTGCGTAAATTCCGGAATTGATACCGTAGGTATTCTGACTCAGTATCAGCCAATGGTGTTAAATGAGTACATAGGAAACGGCCAGCCGTGGGATCTGGACCGCCTCCATGGAGGTGTTCATGTGCTGCCTCCTTATCAGAAAGCCTCAGGTTCTGACTGGTATAAAGGAACTGCAAATGCCATCTACCAGAACATTCCATTCATCGAGAGCTACGATCCGGAGTATGTCATCATCCTTTCCGGAGACCAGATCTGCAAACAGGACTACAGCGATTTCCTCCGCTTCCATAAGGAAAAAGGAGCAGAGTTCAGCGTTGCGGTTATGGAAGTGCCGTGGGAGGAAGCATCCCGTTTCGGACTTATGGTGGCAGATGAAAACGACAAAATCACCGAGTTCCAGGAAAAACCAAAACAGCCGAAATCCAATCTGGCATCCATGGGTATCTACATTTTCAACTGGGATATCCTGAAAAAATACCTGATTGAGGACGAGGCAGACCCGAATTCTTCGAACGATTTCGGAAACAACATCATCCCGAATCTTTTAAAAGACGGACGCAATATGTACGCTTATCACTTCAGCGGATACTGGAAAGATGTAGGAACCATCTCCTCTCTGTGGGAGGCAAACATGGAAATCCTCGATCCGGAACACAGCGGAATCAACCTGTTTGACAATGACTGGAAGATTTACAGCCGAAACAGCGGAAAAACAGGCCATAAGATCACTGAAACCGCTGTTGTGGAAAACTGTATGATCACCGATGGCTGCCGTATTGCAGGTCATGTCAAACACTCGATTCTGTTCTCCGGCGTAAAGGTTGCAGAGGGCGCAGAAGTAGAAGATGCCGTGATCATGGGAGGAACCGTGATCGAATCCGGAGCAGTCGTAAAACACTGTATCGTTGCGGAAAACGTTGTGATTGGCCAGAATGCCGTGGTGGGAGAAATGCCGCATGACGGTGAAAAAGGTGTTGCCACCATCGGATCCGGAATCCATATCGGTGAGCGTGCCAAAGTAGGACCAAATGCAATGGTAAATGCAAATGTAAAGGATGGTGAAGAAGAATGGTAAACGCAAATGCAGATGCACTGGGCATCATTTTCCCGAACAGCTATGATGAGCAGGTACCGGATCTGGTAAACGAGCGTCTGATGGCCTCCATTCCTTTTGCCAGCCGTTACCGCATGGTGGACTTTATTTTATCCAGCATGGTAAACTGCGGAATCGGAAATGTATCCATTATTGTCCGCAAAAATTACCATTCGCTGATGGATCATCTCGGTTCCGGACGTGAGTGGGATCTTGCCAGAAAAAAAGGCGGCTTAAATATTGTTCCGCCTTATTCTGAGAAGAAAATTCAGGTGTATTCCGGAAGAGTGGAAGCACTGGCAAATGTTCTCGATTTTCTGAAATGGCAGAAAGAAAAATACGTTGTTATGGCGGACACCAACATTGCCTGCAATTTTGATTTCAAAGAGATGCTGAATCAGCATATCGAAAGCGGCGCAGATGTTACGGCAGCTTATACCAAACAGCCGATTCCGGAAGGCGTCAGAAGCTCTTACGAGAAAACCAATTATCTGCACTACACCTTCTCCATGGCAGGACAGAAGATCAGCAAGATCTTTGTAAACTCGGAGGAAAACGGAGTACAGAATGTATCGATGAATATCTACGTGATGGAGCGTCAGCTTCTGATCGACGAAATCAAAAAAGGCTTTGTCCTTGGAAATAAATTCTTTGAGCGTGATGTCCTGGCACCGCAAACAGAGAAGCTGAATATTCAGGGATATGAGTTTACCGGCTATCAGGCAAGAATCGACGATATGAAGAGCTATTTCGATGAGAACATGAAGCTTTTAAAAGATGAGAATCTGGATAGTCTCTTCTCCGGCAATCCGATTTATACCAAAGTCCGCGACGATAATCCGACCCGTTATATCAACGGATCAAAAGCGAAAAACGTGATGGTAGCTGACGGCTGCGTGATCGAAGGTGAAATCGAAAACAGTATTTTGTTCCGTGGTGTTAAAGTTGCCAAGGGAGCAAAAGTAAAGAACTGCATTCTGATGCAGGATACCGTGATCGAAGCAGGCGCTGAGATTGAGTATGTTGTTTCAGATAAATACGTTACGGTATCCGAGGGAAAACAGCTCAAAGGAACCGATTCCTTCCCGGTATTCATTGCGAAGGATCAGGTGGTATAAAGACACCCCAGGCGGGCAGGGAGGATATCTTCCCTGCCCGCTTTTTAAGATGAAAAACAAGCGCAAAAAAGGTACTGCACCAGGAACGGATCCATCCTGTGCAGTACCTTTTTTCAGAAAAGTATGTTTTGTTTTCAGGCTTTCAGCGTTGGCAGCTGATACTGTTTTTTTAGTTCTTTATACTCTGCCTCAAACTCTTCTTCTTTCTTCAGCGCATGCAGATACTCATGCGTATCGAAGGATCCGCTGTGGATCTGGCTGACGCAGACGGCGATGTTGGAGCAGTGGTCGGAAATCCGTTCGAAGTCGGTCATCACATCGGAAAGGATAAAACCAAGCTCGATTGTGCATTTTCCACTCTGGAGCCGTTCGATGTGGTGGTTCTTCAGGCTGGAATTCAGGCTGTCAATCACCTGCTCGAGCGGTTCTACTTCATTTGCTTTTTTCACATCTTCATTATTGAAAACGGAGAAGGTCAGGCTTACGATATCTTTGACTGCTTTTCCATAAACAGCAAGCTCTGCGGCTCCGTCAGCGGAGAACTGCAGGTTCTTGTCATGCATTTCTCGTGCAGCTTTCATGATGTTGACGGTGTGATCGGAAATTCGTTCGAAATCGCCGATGCAGTGCAGGATCATGGAAAGTGTCTGGCTGTCCTTCGGGGAAAGCTTTTCGCTGGAAAGCTTCACCAGATATGTGCCGAGGGCATCTTCAAAATGATCCACCTTTTTCTCAAGAATATCTACATTTTCCGCATCTGCCTCGTTGTAGGAGGCCATCAGGTCAACAGAAGTAACAAGACCGGTTTCAGTCAGCTCTGCCATTTTTGCGGCTGCAACTTTACACTGCTGCAGAGCAAAAGCCGGGCTGTCGAGGAAACGGGTATCGAGCATCTGAACCGCTTCGTCTGCTTTTTCTTCCGGTCCGTCCGGAATGGTCAGTTTCGCAAGTTTAACCAGTCCGTCCGCAAACGGGAACAGGATCAGTGTTGCGAAAATATTGAAGCCGGAGTGAACGATTGCGATGTCGGCTGCATTTGCGGAGGTTTCCAGGAATGGAAAATGTACAAAGGCATTGATTCCATAAAAGAGAACCAGGAAAATGACAGTACCGATGATGTTGAAATAAAGGTGAACCATTGCGGTACGGCGTGCATTGCGGTTTGTACCGATGGAGGAGAGCAATGCGGTAATACACGTACCGATATTCTGTCCCATAATGATCGGAATGGCTACGGCGTAGCTGACGGAACCGGTTGCGCAGAGTGCCTGAAGAATACCGACAGAAGCAGAGGAACTCTGGATCACGGCGGTCAGAATGGTTCCGGCAAGAACACCGAGCACCGGAATTGAGAATTTTACGAGAAGTCCCGTGAATTCCGGTACATCTGCGAGCGGTGATACAGCGCTGCTCATGGTGTGCATACCAAACATCAGAATGGAAAAACCGGTTAACAGGGTACCGACATTTTTCTTTTTATCGCTCTTTGCCAGCATCAGCATAAAAACGCCGATGATTGCAAGAATGGGGGAAAAGGACGACGGGTTCAGCATTTTAATGAATACATTGTCGCCCTGAATGCCGGTAAGACTTAAGATCCAGGAAGTGATGGTGGTACCGATGTTGGCGCCCATGATGATGCCGACTGCCTGGTTCAGCTTCATGATGCCGGAGTTTACGAATCCGACAACCATAACAGTAGTTGCAGAAGAGGACTGGATAACTGCGGTAACACCGGCACCTAAAAGAACTGCCATAATCCGCTTTGAGGTCAGCTTTTCCAGCAGGTATTCCAGTTTACCGCCGGAAAGTTTGGTCAGGCCATCGCCCATGGCACTCATGCCGTATAAGAACATGGCAAGGCCACCGACAAAGGATAACACTCCAAAAATGTCCATAATTTCTCCCTTTACGTAATTTTCTTTTTCTTTTCGTGGTTTTAACAATAGATACGTGTTCTGCAGGTTCTACTCGAGAAAAAACCTACATTTAGAAGATAACACATCTAAAAACAGTTTTGTGTTAAATGTATGTAAAGTTTGTAAAGTGGTCAAAAAAGACTAAAATCCGGCGCGGCACTGTTTTGTGCCGGTGCCGGATCGCTTCTCAATGCAGGTATTTTGGCTGCTATGCGATTCTCGTTATAAGAAGTCTTTTAATTTCTCCATATTGTACTCTTCTGATTTCCGAAGTTTATCCATCAGATCCCGGATTTTGGGATCTGCGTCCTCGTACTGGCGGTACTTCTGGATCGCCTCGACGATGCCCATGCTGCTTCCGGTAATCAGCATGCTGGCAATGTGTGAGGCGGACTGATCCGTCATGGTCTGCAGGTTTATCATAAAATACGTGCGTGCTTTCTCCATCATGCCAAGGCCTTTTTCATCGTATCCATGCTCGTTCAGCAGCTCCTTTGCCGCCTGATGAAATTCCTCATAGCCCTGAAACTGGGTTTTCAGATGTTCTTTTAAGTCTTTGTCCTCAACCACGCCGATGAGCTGCCGGATCGTGTCGACACCCATCTGGGAGTTCTGGTAAATAAAGTTTAAAAGCTCTGCATCTCCACTCATCGTGCATCTTCCTTTCTTGCTTTCTTTGGTGGTTTCATGAGAGAGTATTGCCGTAAATCGGAGCAGATATACAAAGAAGCTTCAAAAATTTTGACAGCAAATGAGAGAGTTATTCATTTTGGAACTTTCGCTTGCAGTTTTTACGGAGTGTGGTAAAGTATTAGAGGAGTTATATGAATTTCAGCAGGGACAGACGATATGATCTGGCTCTGTGTTCAGAAAGAGGATAGAAAATTATGCTGAAAAAAATTGGAAGAAATGATCACTGCTGGTGCGGCAGCGGAAAGAAGTACAAAGACTGCCATCTGGCGCTGGATGAGAAAATCAATTCTTATAAATTAAAGGGATGGAAAATTCCGCCGAAGAAAATTATCAAAAGACCGGATCAGATCGACGGCATCCGTGAGAGCGGTCTTGTCAACATCGCCGTTCTGGATTACGTGGCAGAGAACATCCACGCAGGCATGAGCACCGAGGAGATCGACCGCCTCGTTGCGGAAAAAACAAAAGAGCTCGGCGGAATCGCTGCACCTCTGAACTACGAGGGATTTCCAAAGAGCGTGTGCACCTCGATCAACGACGCCGTATGCCACGGCATCCCGAATGAGGAGGAGATCCTGCAGGACGGAGATATCATCAACGTCGATGTTTCTACTATTTATAAAGGATACTTTTCCGACTCATCCCGTATGTTCTGCATCGGTGATGTAGACGATGTTTCGAAGAAGCTGGTGGAAGATACGCTAAAAGCCGTACAGCTCGGACTCTCCGAGGTACGCCCGTTCAACCGCCTCGGCAATGTCGGAGCCGTCATCAACGAGTTCGCCCAGAGCCAGGGCTACAAAGTTGTCCGCGACATCGGCGGCCACGGCGTCGGTCTGGAGTTCCATGAGGATCCGTTCGTCAGCTACGTCACAAGACGCGACACCGGAATGCTCCTCGTACCGGGCATGGTATTTACCATCGAGCCGATGATCAATCTTGGAACCGACGAAATCTTTATCGACGCCGACAACGACTGGACCGTTTACACTGAGGACGGCGCACCGTCAGCACAGTGGGAAGTAACGGTTGCAGTAACGGAAGACGGATATGAGGTGCTCGCTTACTAATTGATGCATAGAAACTATGAGAAACACGCTCTGCGAGTTTCTCAAGTTATCGCGGCAGTCGCCAAGGTCTCGTGCAGGCACGGACTTTGGCTCGTTGCCCGCGTAAATAAGAAAGCTGTGTCTGTGAGAGAAATTATTTTTCGGAGACACAGCTTTTTCTTTGCTGTCAGAGAAAAAGAGGTTGCATAATGGCAGGAAATACAATTATAATAAAAATACTGAAAGAAGCAGGGAAGCGACAGAGAGGAGGAATATCATGCCGGCAAGTACCAGAAATTTATTGGATCAATATACAAAAATACTTCAGAAAATTTATGGAAATCATTTAAAAAGCGTTATTTTATATGGGTCGTATGCAAGGGGCGATTACAGAGCTGATTCCGACATAGATATCATGATTCTTCTGGATCTGTCCGATCTGGATATTAAACAGTACCGCCATAAATTGTCAGGAGAAACCTTTGATTTTAATATGGATCATGATCTTGACATTAAACCGATTGCGAAAAGCCAGCAGCATTTCCAGAACTGGGTAGACGTATATCCGTTTTATGCCAATGTAAAAAAAGAGGGGGTAAAATTATTTGACGCAGCTTGATGAAAAAGGTACGCAGAAGGATCTGGTTCAGTATCGGATCGAAACGGCAAAAAGTGATATTAAAGCGGCAGAGATTCTTTTACAAGCAGAAGAATTTCGTGGGGCGAATAACAGAGCGTACTATGGAATTTATCATGCGGTATCTGCAATTCATGCGCTGGATGGAAATGCGTATAAAAGACATAAAGACGCTTTGGCAAATTTCAATAAAAATTATGTAAAAACAGAGATCTTTCCGAGAAAACTGGGAAAAAAGATTGTTGAATCGGAAGAGATCCGGCATGCGAGCGATTATGATGATTTTTATATTGCAACACGGGAAGAAGCAGAGGAGCAGATTGAAACAGCGAAGGAACTGGTAGCCCGGATAGAAGCATATGTGCAGATAAGATGGGAGCAGGAAGAAAAATAAAACCAGGCTGGATGATTCAAAAACATTTTTGCAGGCAGAAAAAACGGCGTCTGCAAAAATGTTTTTGTGCTGTTATATGTCAAAGGAGAAAAGGAAGAAATACTATGCTGGATTTGGAACAGGAGATGAGCCGGTGCCGGGTTTGTCCGCGGAAGTGTGGGGTGGACCGGGAGCATGGGAAGACGGGGTATTGTAAGGCGCCCTCCGGAGTTGCGGCGGCGCGGGCGGCGCTGCATTTCTGGGAGGAGCCTTGTATTTCCGGGACGACGGGGTCAGGGACGGTTTTCTTTTCCGGGTGCAATCTGCGGTGTGTCTACTGTCAGAACCATCATATTGCGGAGATGGAGAGCGGAAAAGTGATTTCGATCGGGCGGCTTTCGGATATTTTTCTGGAGCTGCAGGCGCAGAATGCGAATAACATCAATCTCGTGACGCCGAGCCACTATGCGTTACAGATCCGGGATGCACTTCTTCTGGCAAAGAAAAAGGGACTTACCGTGCCGGTTGTGTATAACTGCGGCGGGTATGAGAGCGTGGAAGCCCTGCAGGCACTGGACGGGCTGATTGATATTTACCTGACAGATTTTAAATATATGGACCCTTCCCTTGCAAAAGCATACTCGCGCGCAGAAGATTACCCGGAAACAGCAAAACGGGCGCTCGCGGAAATGGTGCGCCAGACAGGAGAGGCTGTATTCGATGAAAATGGTCTGATGAAAAAAGGTGTGATTGTGCGCCATTTATTGCTGCCCGGTGCTGTAAAAAATGCAAAAGCTGTGGTAAAATACGTCTATGAGACGTACGGCGATACTGTCTGGCTGAGCCTCATGAGCCAGTACACGCCGCTTCCGCAGGTGGAAAATATCCCGCCGCTGAACCGGAAAACGACAAAGCGGGAGTATGAGCGTCTGCTGGATTACACATTTTCCCTCGGTGTCACCAACGCCTTTCTGCAGGAAGGGCCGGTAGCTGAGGAGAGCTTCATTCCGGAATTTGACGGAAGAGGAATTTAACATCAGTAGACAAGAAGTCCCCCGCTTCTAAAGCGGTGGGATGAATTGTTAAAAGAAACATAACGGCAGTGGCGGGCGGAGAGAAATCGGTATCCTCCACTGACATGAGGCAAGTCACAGTCGAACTATTTTCGACATGTCAGACTCCGTGAAAATACCGACTGTGAGTTGAAATACAATACAAGGAGGAAAAACTTTTGAGCAACGCAGTTGTAACGCTGAAAAAAGGAGAGGGCCGCGCCCTAAAGCAGGGCGGAGCCTGGATTTTTGATAATGAGATCGCTTCGATTTTAGGAGCATATGAAAACGGAGATATCGTGCTGGTGCGCGACTTCGACGGATACCCGATGGGGCGCGGTTTCATCAACGAGCATTCCAAAATCCGCATCCGTATGATGACAAGAAACATCGACCAGGAAATCGATGAAGCATTCCTGAAAAAAAGAGTGCAGGATGCCTGGGAGTACCGTAAAAAAGTGACAGACACATCGAGCTGTCGTCTGATTTTCGGTGAGGCAGACTTTCTGCCGGGACTTGTAGTGGATAAATTCTCCGATGTGCTGGTCGTTCAGTCGCTGGCACTCGGTATCGACAAAATGAAAATGACGATCATCCGCCTGCTGGAGGAGGTTCTGGCAGCTGACGGGGTTACGATCCGCGGCGTGTTTGAGCGAAGTGATGCAAAAGTGCGTGAGCAGGAGGGCATGGAGCGTGTGAAAGGATTTCTCTCCGAGCCGTTTGACACCAGCGTTGAAATCGTCGAGAATGGTGTTCATTATCTCGTCGATGTCAAGGACGGCCAGAAAACAGGATTTTTCCTCGACCAGAAGTACAACAGACTGGCTGTGCAGAAGCTCTGCAAGGACGCGAGAGTGCTCGACTGCTTTACCCACACAGGATCGTTTGCACTGAATGCGGCATATGCAGGAGCAAAAGAAGTCATCGGCGTTGATGCATCGGAGCTCGGTGTAGAGCAGGCACGGAAGAACGCAGCCTTAAACGGTCTGGAAGACGTAGCATCTTTCGTCTGCGAGGATGTCTTTGAACTGTTGCCGCGTCTTGAAAAAGAAGGTGAGAAATTCGATGTTGTTATCCTTGATCCGCCGGCCTTCACAAAATCAAGAAACTCCATCAAAAACGCAATCAAGGGATATCGTGAAATCAATCTGCGCGGCATGAAACTGGTCAAAGACGGCGGTTACCTGTGTACCTGTTCGTGTTCCCACTTCATGGACTATGAACTCTTCACGAAAACCATCAACCAGGCGGCTCACAACGTCCACAAACGCCTCCGCCAGGTAGAGTACCGCACCCAGGCCCCGGATCACCCAATTCTGTGGGCGGCGGATGAGTCCTATTATCTGAAGTTTTATATCTTCCAGGTTGTGGATGAAAAATAGAAATTCTTCCTCCGCCGGAAGCGTCGAAACGGAAAATCGAAGTGTACGGTGATTCCGTCTTCGTAGGAGAAGTCTCCGAAGCGCTGTTTTTTCGGAAAGTGGTAGAAACAAGAATCCCACTGCTTTAGCTGTGGGGAGTGTCAAGCGAAAGGAATCGAATAGAAAGCAAGAAATGGGAGGAATTGCCATATGATGTATCCATTCATGACATTAAATGACGATACGGAAATTACCCACTCAGAAATGAAAGCAGATGGAAAAGTAAAAGTATATATTGAAACTCCCGACGAATCTGGTGGATTTCACAATGCAACATGCTGGCTTCCGGGATACCAGTGGGAAGAAATTGAGGGATATTCGGATGCGGAAATGGCTTATTTTAAGCAGTTGATTCGAAATAATGCACACCTTATTCTTGAATTTTCAAAAGAAGGAGGCGTTTTGAATGCTGCAAATTCTTAGAATCGGACCATACAGTCTGTATTTCTGGTCGAATGAAAGTGATCCATTGGAACCAATTCATATTTACATTTCAGAGGGACGGGCAAGTGCAGCTGCAACAAAAGTCTGGATTACAAGTACGGGAAAAGCAATGGTATGCAACAACAATTCCAAAATTCCAGAAAATGTGTTAAAAAAACTGGTGCGAATCGTTGAGGCCAACAGTGAAACTATCATAGAGGAATGGCTGAATCGTTTCGGGGAGATCAGTTATTTCTGCTGATATACGATAAAAGAAAGAGGAACTACAAATGACAGAACTAACACCCCACACACAGAAGAAGACGCACTCCCGCCAGATGGCCACAAGCTGTGAGTCATGCGGCAATTTTGTGTATGATGAGGATTATGAGTGCTACACCTGCGAGGTGGATCTCGATGAGGATGAGATGGCACGTTTTCTGCAGGATAAATTTTACAACTGTCCGTACTACCAGCTCGGCGATGAGTATCGGATTGTGCGGAAACAGATGTAGCAGGCAATGCGTCCGGTATACAAAGCTGCGGCGTTTGCGATAAAAATAGAAAAAGAACAGGAGGATTTTTACCATGAACAACGAAGTATTAAATGCAATCAAAACAAGAAGAAGCATCCGCAAATACAAAGCGGAGCAGATTACGGATGAGCAGCTTGATGCGATTCTGGAGGCCGGAACGTATGCGGCAACCGGCATGGGAAAACAGTCGCCGGTGATTGTTGTGGTACAGAAACCGGAGCTGATTGCAAAACTTTCGAAAATGAATGCGGCTGTTATGGGTACAACATCTGATCCGTTCTACGGCGCGCCGACCGTTCTGATCGTGCTTGCTGACCCGGAGCGCGGAACTTATGTGGAGGACGGCTCTCTCGTTATGGGAAATCTGATGCTGGCAGCACATGCCGTTGGTGTGGATTCCTGCTGGATCCATCGTGCAAAAGAAGAGTTCGCGAGCCCGGAAGGAAAAGCCCTCTTAAAAGAGTGGGGACTTTCCGAAAATTATGTTGGCATCGGCCACTGCATCCTCGGCTATCGCGACTGCGAGTACCCGGAGGCAAAAGAAAGAAAAGCAGATTATATTGTAAGAGTATAATCATCTGTGAAAACGGCTCCGGAAGCGGCTGTGCGTTGAAAACACCCGCCCGGAGTCCATATTTTTAACCGGATCAAGCAAGTACTAGAGACAACAGAGGAACAGCCATGTATCGAATTATGATTGTAGAAGATGATGAAATCATCGCCCGCGCCGTACAGCAGAACCTGGTTTCCTGGGGCATGGATGCATTCTGTGTGCAGGATTTTTCCGGCATTCTCGCCGAATTCGCCGCGAAAAGCCCGCAATTAGTGCTGATGGACATTCATCTCCCCTTTTTTAACGGATTTCACTGGTGCCAGGAGATTCGAAAAGTCTCCAAAGTGCCGGTAATTTTTCTTTCTTCTGCATCGGACAACATGAACATCATTATGGCCGTTAATATGGGCGGCGATGACTTTATCGCGAAGCCGTTTGATTTAAGTGTCCTGACCGCCAAAGTCCAGGCGATGCTCCGCCGCACCTACGAATTTGCCGGAGAAACGAATTTCCTCGAGCACCGCGGTGCCATGCTCGATACGGGAAGTGGTGTGCTGAATTACCGGGGAAAGCGGATTGAGCTGACAAAAAATGAGTGGCGCATTCTGCAGTCCCTTCTCGAAAATAAAGGAAAAGCCGTCAGCCGCGATTCGCTGATGATGCATCTGTGGGAGTCGGACAGCTTTATTGATGACAACACGCTGACCGTCAACGTCACGCGCCTGCGGAAAAAACTGGAGGAGGCAGGACTTACAGACTTTATCCAGACGAAAAAGGGTGTCGGCTACCTGATTGCATGACGGAAGCAGAACAGGAGAAAAAGGATGGAACAACAGAAAGAGGGAATCCGGCAGGAGGTTACGCTTCTTAACTGGTATTTGAAAGAGCATCTTGCATCGGCTGTGCGGATTGCCGCTTTTATCGGAGTATTTTCACTCCTCTGTTTTCTGCGCAATGTGCCGCAGGATGTCACCGTTTATATGATCGTGCTGATGGCTGCTGCCGGAGCCGCAGATTTTTGCTTTCATTATGGGAAGTACCGGAAACGTCATCTGGTCTTAGCGCTCCTTGCCGCCGAACCGCAGGGCAAAACAGAAGCGCTTCCGGAGGAGGACGGGCTTCTGGCGCGGGATTACCAGCAGATTATCGCATCCTACGAGCGGCAGTTTCAGGAAGAACAGATTAAGATGGAGCAGAAATACCGCGATATGATGGAGTATTACACCATGTGGACCCATCAGATCAAAACGCCGATTGCGGCGATGCGGCTGCTTCTGCAGGAGGAGGATACGCCGTTTTCGCGTGAAATGCAGAGCGAACTTTTCCAGACGGAGCAGTATGTGCAGATGGCGCTGCAGTACCTGCGCATGGAAAAAATGACATCGGATCTTGTTTTTGCAAGGTACGATTTGGATGCGCTGATCCGCCAGGCTGTGCGGAAATATGCTCCGCTTTTTATCCGCCGGAAAATTATCCTTTCCTACGAGCCGGTGCACTGCGAGGTGCTGACAGATGAAAAATGGCTCGTCTTTGTGCTGGAGCAGATTCTGTCAAATGCGCTGAAATACACGAAAAGTGGCAGCATTCACATCTATGTGTCACTGGATGCACCAAAAACGCTGGTGATTGAGGACACCGGCATCGGCATTGCGCCGGAGGATCTGCCGCGGATTTTCGAAAAAGGTTACACGGGCTGCAACGGCCGCGCAGACAAGCGGTCGACGGGCATCGGACTGTATCTGTGCCGCCAGATTATGGAGAAACTTTCGCATACCATCCGCATCGAGTCGGAGATGGGAGTGGGAACGAAGGTGTATCTTGGGCTGGATACCATATTCCTGTAGTACATAGAGAGTTTCGCCGGGAATCTTACAGAAATGTAAGGTTGCCGGTCTTTTTGTAAGATGATCCTAAGGCAGAAGAGGGCGCGGGCGGGTATAATAAGCCTTGTCAATTAAGAAAACAGTTCAGACAGAAAGGAAAATGTGACATGGCAATTCTGGAAGTAGAACATCTGAAAAAAACATATACCACGCGCCTCGGCAGCAACCGGGTGGAAGCGTTGAAAGACGTTAATTTTACAGTGGAACGGGGCGAATTTGTTGCAATCATGGGTGAATCGGGAAGCGGAAAAACGACACTTCTGAACCTGCTCGCGGCACTCGACAAGCCAACCGGCGGACAGGTGCGGTTAAATGGAAAGAATCTCGGCGAATTAAAAGAGAAGGAGATTGCCGGATTCCGCCGCGAAAATTTAGGTTTCGTGTTCCAGGACTTCAACCTGCTCGATACATTTTCCCTGCGTGACAACATTTATCTGCCGCTCGTGCTGGAAGGAAAAAAATACGAGGAGATGAGTCTTCGGGCAGAGCCGATTGCGAAAAAACTCGGCATCACCCAGATCCTCAATAAATACCCATATGAGGTGTCCGGCGGTCAGAAGCAGCGTGCAGCCGTTGCGCGTGCGCTGATTACCAATCCGGAGCTGGTTCTTGCGGATGAGCCTTCCGGCGCGCTCGATTCCCATGCAGCGGATGGCCTCATGAACCTGTTCGAAGAGATCAACGAGGAGGGCCAGACAATTGTTATGGTAACGCACAGTGTGAAGGCGGCCTGCTCGGCGAAGCGTGTGCTGTTCATCAAGGACGGCGAGGTCTTCCACCAGCTGTATCGCGGTTCTTTAGGACGCGATGAGATGTATCAGAAGATCTCCGATACGCTGACAATTCTTGCGACGGGTGGTGAACGGGATGAATAATCTGCTGTATGCCAGACTGGCAAAAACGAATTTGAGCAAAAACCGTCAGAATATCCTTCCGTATCTGCTGTCGTGCATCGGCACGGTGGTGATGTTTTTTATCATGGATACACTGGCGCAGGGAAGTGGCTTTGATTCCATGATCGGAAAAGATACGATCCTGACAGTGATGGGGATGGGAACCTATATCATTGGCCTGTTCGCGGTGATTTTTCTGATCTACAGCAACAGCTTTCTGGCAAAAAGAAGAAAAAAAGAGTTCGGTCTGTTCCAGATCCTCGGCATGGAGAAAAAGCATCTGGCGAAGATTCTCTTTTTTGAAAGTCTGTATCTGTGGGCGGTATCGCTTGGAATCGGTATTCTGCTCGGTGTGCTGCTGTACCGTCTGCTGTTTCTGGTGCTGATAAAGCTGACCGGACTGAACGGAACAATTGGTTTTGCGTTCAGTGCAAAAGCCGTGGGAAGTACGATGCTGCTGTTCGGCCTGATTTTTGTGATCAATTTTCTCTTAAGCCTCCGCCAGATCCATGTCTCACAGCCGGTTGAACTGCTGCACGGCGGCGCACAGGGCGAGCGGGAGCCGAAAACGAAGATGTTGACGGCGGTTTTTGGATTCATGCTGCTTGGTGTTGGCTATTATCTTGCTCTGACCTGCCAGTCCTCGATGGACGCGCTTGATAAGTTTTTTATTGCAATCGCTTTGGTTATGGCGGGAACGTACTGTCTGTTTTCTGCTGGAAGTATTGCATTTTTGAAAATCCTGAAGAAAAACAAGAATTACTATTACCAGACACGCCATTTTACAAGCATTTCGGGCATGCTGTACCGCATGAAGCAAAATGCGGTCGGTCTTGCGAATATCTGTATTCTGTCAACGGGTGTGCTTCTGGTTATCTCCATCAGCACATGTTTGTGGACGGGGATTGAGGAGGTTACCTATACGCGGTTTCCACATCAGATTTCGATCGAAGCAAATACTGGCGTGAGCGGCATTATGAAGACGGTGGAACCGGTCAGTCAGAAGATGATAGAGGAAGTGAAAACTGGGATTGATCAGCATCTGGAAGAAAAGCAGATCAAAAAAGAGTATGAAAGTGATCAGAGATACTATGTGATGCTTGCTGCTGTAGATAGAAACAAAGTAGAAAAAACACAGTCGGATGATGCTGCGGCGAGTACACTGATAAAAATCATGGAAGAGTCGGAGTACAATCAGGTAACCGGCGAACAGGTAGAGCTGGAACCAGGGCAGGCTCTGGTTTTTCAGGCAAAACAGAAAAATTATGGATATGACACGATTGAATTGGGAAATCAGACGTATGAAGTAAAAAAATGGAATACCGATAAAAAATCGTACATTCTGGATGAGAAGACGCAGGTGTATGAGACAATGACGGTGGTGACGCGGAACAAGGAAGCAAAGGAAGCGTATGCGGCTGTGCAGGGAAAGGAGCCAGAAGGATACAGTTGGGAATATGCTCTGGATCTTACCGGGGATGCCGGCGAACAGATCGCCGTTGGAGATGAGCTTGAGACGATACTGACGGAATCATCTTTTAACGGATGGCTGGAAGTGCGCGAAAAAGAGCGCAATACGGTTTACAGTCTGTATGGTTCAATTCTGTTTTTAGGTGTTTTCATCGGTGCGCTGTTTTTGATGGGTGCCGTTATGATTATCTATTATAAGCAGGTTTCGGAAGGCTTCGACGACAGAAAAAGGTTCCGGATTATGCAGAAGGTCGGCATGAGCCGCAAAGAAATCCGTCAGACGATTCAGTCACAGGTGGTAACGGTATTCTTCCTGCCGCTTGCGGCGGCGGTGATCCATACGATGGCAGCATTCCCGTTCACGAAGCGCATCATGGCGCTGATGAATTTCCCGGACAGCAATATGTTCCTTGCGGCAACGGGGATGACGATCGCGGCATTTACGGTGGTTTACCTGATCGTTTACGTGTTGACGGCGCGGGCGTATTACAAAATTGTGGAATAACGGGCACGCGGATATGTACTTTTTCAGATACACAGAGGCGGGTTTGAAAAAAACTTAACAAAATCAAAAAAACATCCGATACAGAAATTTTACGCTGCATCGGATGTTTTTTGATTTTATTTGTAAATGCCGTTGACGGTAACTTTGAAAAGTGCCTCTTTTCCGTTGAGCTCGTCTTTTCCATAGTCCTCCGGGAAGGTGACGGTTACGTCCACGCTGTCTCCCGGGTGATGGCCGATGAGCTGTTCTTCGAAGTCATCAATGTAACTGTGGGAACCGATGACAAGGTCAGCACCGTTGCCTTCTGTGTTTCCGCCCTGAAATTCCACGCCGTCAATGGAACCGACATAGTCAATATTGACGGTATCGCCGTCCTCAATGGTGAGGGAAGTGTCGGTCTGCAAAGAGGCAGAAGCCGAAGTAGAGGCGGATGAAGTGGACGCGGCCGATGAGGCTGTAGAGGTATCCTCCGATGAGCTTTTCGACGAGAGTCGTTTGGAATCGAGTACACTGGCGATGACAAGGCCGACAATCACAACGACAATCAGCGCCGGTCCGGCCCAGCTCCAGATCTTTTTGTAATGCGCTACTTTCGCTTCGTGCTCCCGCTCTTTGGCACGCCGTTCCTTGGCAGCTTTTCTGTTTTCTTTGTTCATAAAATGGATCTCCTTTGCACTATTACGACTGCAATCGTATTTTATAATATCAAGTATATCATAAAAATATGGTAAAAGTGTGAAAAAAATAACACGATCCAACATTGTCAATAATCAAAAATGACGATATAATGAGTGCAAGTGAGCCAAGTGAAAATTTATTTTCAGTTGGCGAACGACGAATGTCGCTTACGCGGCAGCGTAAGATTGAGTGCAAGTGGGCCAAGTGAAAATTTATTTTCAGCTGGCGAACGACGAATGACGCTTACACAACAGCGTAAGATTGAGTGCAAGTGAGAAAATGTAGCGAGTAAGGGGATGTGTGAGATGGATGATTGGAATATTTTTAGGACAGCAACATCCGAACAAAAACGTCTCCAGGCCGCACTTTCAGGGTATTTTGAAACAGCAGAACTGCCGAAAGAGCAGAGGTCTGTCTACGCCACATACCTGCAGAAACGAATCCGTCCCGCTGTCGAAACGCTGATTCGTGAGGATGATTTTTCAAAGCTGGAACGTATTCTGCAGACCGGATGGCTGTCCGATGCAGACCGAAAACGTTTTCTCAACCTTGCCGCCGACCAGCAGAAATGGCAGGCCTTCCGCATTCTCCTGAACCGGAACTCACAGGATCCGATGCAGGAGAATACGGAAAGCAGAAAAACAGAAGCTGCGGTTCAAAAAGAAAAGCCCACAAAAGAAAAAGAAGCGCTGGCGCTCCGGCTTTTCGAAGAAGCCCGCAAAAACCTCTGCTGGCTGTACCCGGAACTTGGTGAAGCGATTCTTTTCTTTCGTCATCAGCCATCCGACAGGATAAAAGCCATCACATCCGACGGTCATACGATATATTTTAACTCTGATTTTGTACTCCGCATGTGTGCCGAAAATTCATCGTTCCTCAAGGAAGGCTATCAGCACCTGCTGCTGGAATGCATCCGCCGGTTTGGAAAAGAAACACCGGAGCCGGAAAAAGAAGAACAGTCCCCGGTTTCATGGCTGATGCCGGGAAAAGAGCCGGAACTTATCGAGTCTTTTCAACCAGTCTGGAAACGTGCTGCCCGCAAGTTGGCGGAAAACTACGGCACCGGCGGCCTGCGGCGAGGCCAGAACCGCGGTGGAAAAAAAGAAACTCTGTCCGAGATCGAAAAAAGAGCGTACGATTACCGCCGCTTTTTAAAACAATTCACTGTCACCCGTGAGGAGATGGAACTGGATCTCGACAGTTTTGACCCAGTCGCCTACCATTACGGCCTGGAGCACTACGGCAGTCTCCCTTTCATCGAGCCGCCGGAGACGCGGGAAGGAAACCGCCTCGAAGAGCTGGTCATCGCAATCGACACATCCGGCTCGTGCAAAAGAGAAATTGTAGCAAAGTTCCTTGGTGAGACGCGTAGCATTCTTGAAGAAAAAGAAAACTTCTTTTCCAGATGGAACGTCTGCCTGATCCAGTGCGACAGCTTCGTGCAGGATGTCACGATGATCCATTCCCCGAAAGAATGGGAAGCATACCGCGAAGCAATCACGATCAAGGGCCGAGGCGGAACCGATTTCCGTCCTGTCTTTCAGAAAGTGGAAGAGTTGCGGGAACAGCACGTATTCCGAAACTTAAAAGCGTTGATCTATTTTACCGACGGAGACGGAATTTATCCCGAACAAAAGCCCGATTACGAAACGGCATTCGTCTTTGTCAGACAGACCGAAAAAATGAATCTTGTCCCCAAATGGGCAAAAAAACTGCTGACAGAAGAACGTACTCTTTGAACACAACGGACAAAAAAGCATTTCGCAAAATCAAACACAGAAAGATTTCGAGAGTACATAAAGAGTGCACAAGATAAGAGAGAACATATGAACATACAAGAAGCAAAAGAGACAATTGAAAAAGCCCTGCGCGCATACTTTGCAAGAGATGAAATTGGTTTTCCACTGGTTCCGCTCCGGCAGCAGCGTCCCATTCTCCTGATCGGCCCGCCGGGCATCGGAAAAACGGCAATTATGGAGCAGATCGCAGAAGAGTGCGGTGTGGGGCTTGTCGCCTACACGATGACACACCATACGCGTCAGAGTGCCATGGGCCTTCCGGAGATCTGCACACGTGAAATCGAAGGGAAAACGGTACATACAACGGAATACACGATGAGCGAGATCATTGCCTCGATCTATGACTGCATGGAGCAGACCGGAAAGAAGCGGGGGATCCTCTTTCTCGATGAAATTAACTGCGTCTCCGAGACCCTCGCTCCGGTAATGCTGCAGCTTTTGCAGGATAAAAAATTCGGCAATCAGCACATCCCGGATGACTGGCTGATCGTGGCTGCCGGAAATCCGCCGGAATATAATAAATCTGTGCGGGAATTTGATGTGGCAACGCTTGACCGTGTGCGGAAGATCGAGGTGCTTCCCGAGCTTTCCGTCTGGCTCTCCTATGCAGAGAAAAATCAGATCCACAGTGCCGTGACAACGTACCTTACGGCACACAGTGACCATTTTTATTCTGTTTCGCAGGAAGCGGATGAGAAGCGTTTTGTGACAGCACGCGGCTGGGAGGATTTGTCGGCAGTGCTGAAAAGTTATGAAATCCTGCATTTTCCGGTCGATGAAGCACTGATCGGACAATATTTACAGGAAGAAAAGACGGCGGAGGAATTCAGCTCGTACTACAGGATTTACGAAAAATATGGACAGGATTACGGTGTGGAGGAGATTCTGACCGACGCATTTTCCGGAAAAATCATGGCAGAAAAACAGCAGATGGCGGCCAATGGTTCCGCAGAAGAACGATCTGTACTGCTGTCTCTGTTTCATGCGGCACTTCAGAAAGAGGCATCCGCCTGCCAGAAGCAGGAGCACACGGCAAAGGAGCTCTCCGAGTGCTTTCGCCAGTTTACCGGGCTTTGCAGGCAGAAAAAAGATGAGACATACGCATCCTGGCTGCAACAGAAAGAGCAGGGATTTGCAGTGTGCAAACAGCAGGGACTGCTGAAAAAGGACGAGGAAGAAACGAATGCGCGGGTCTTGAAAAAGTTAAAAAAACTCGAGGAGACCGCTAAAAAATGTCGCAAAACCGATTCGGATCAGATGAAAGAGCTTTTTGAAACGGTATGTGAACTGGAACAGGAAAAAGTGGAGAAGGAAGTAAAGGATGTGAAACTGCAGATCCGCCGTGCCGCTGAATTTTTACAGAACAGCTTTCCGAGCGGAGCAGAAGTGGTGCTGTTTGAAGCAAATCTGGCGCGAAGTCCTGCGCTGCGGGCTTTTTTGATTGAGAAAAGCATGGATGCCGAATGATAAGCGGCCACTTTGGAAAGGAGAAAAAGATGAATTATAAAATGATCCTGCAGTACGACGGCACGCGCTATAACGGCTGGCAGAAGCAGGGAAATACGGACAACACGATTCAGGGCAAGCTCGAAACGCTGTTGTCCAGGATCGCAGGAGAGCCGGTGGAGATTCACGGCGCGGGCAGAACTGATGCCGGCGTCCATGCGGTGGGACAGGTCGCAAATGCAAAGTTCCATACCGATCTATCCGATGAAGAACTTCTGCAGACAATCAACCATTATCTGCCGGAAGACATCGAAGTCACCAGCCTCGCGCGGATGCCGGAGCGTTTCCACAGCCGTCTGAATGCGGTGGACAAAACATACGAATACCGTATCGTGATCGATGGCAGAAAGCATGTTTTCGAGCGGAAATACGTGTATTTTCCGGAAGCACCGCTCGATGTGGAAAAAATGAAAGAAGCATCGAAAGCGTTTATCGGAACGTATGATTTCAGGAGCTTCTGTGCCAACAAACGTATGAAAAAATCGACGGTGCGGACGATTACCGGAATTGATTTCTGCGAGAAAGACGGGATTCTTACCATTTCCTATACCGGAACCGGTTTTCTGTACCACATGGTGCGGATCCTGACAGGAACGCTTGTGGAGGCTGGGATGGGAAAACGGGAGATTGCATCGATGACGGAGCTTCTCAAAGCAAAAGACCGCGAAAGTGCAGGTTTTCTTGCACCGGCGTGCGGACTTCTGTTAAAAGAAGTCCGATATGAATAACTGGAATAATAAGGGCAATGCACCAGCCTTTTTTGCATAAAAATCCGAAAAAAGAGGCTGTGAATTGATAAATGCAACGTAGAAAAGAGAAAGGATGAGGTGAAAAGCATGTTTCAGAAGAAAAGAAATACTTTTCATGGCGGCGTTCACCCGTACGAGGGAAAAGAGCTCTCCAAGGACAAACCGATTGTCAAAGCGCAGCCGGGCAACTTATTGTATTACGCAGTGTCACAGCACATCGGAGCGCCTGCTGTGCCGATCGTACAAAAAGGCGACCATGTAAAGGCGGGACAGAAAATCGCAGAAGCGGGAGGCTTTGTTTCGGCTCCGGTTTATGCATCGGTTTCCGGCACGGTAAAAGGAATTGAGAAAAAAATTTCCGCGGCCGGTTCTCCGGTGGACTGCATCGTTGTGGAGAACGATGGGGTGTATGAAAAAGAAGCATTTGAGGAGTGCCCTCATTGGGAAAAACTCGATGCTGATACGATCCGGAACAAGATCAAAGAGGCCGGAATCGTCGGAATGGGAGGCGCCGGTTTCCCGACACACGTAAAAGTATCCCCGAAAGATCCGTCAGCGATCGACCACATTCTCGTCAACGGCGCAGAGTGCGAGCCGTATCTGACGAGCGATTACCGCAGAATGCTCGAGGAGCCGGAAACGGTCATCGGAGGCCTGAAAATCATGCTGCATATGTTCCCGAAAGCAAAGGGAGTCATCTGCATTGAGGACAACAAGCCGGACTGTATCGCGAAATTTCGTGAGCTGGTGCTTCCGGAGGACGACATTGAGGTGTTGGAACTCAAAACAAAGTACCCGCAGGGCGCCGAGCGTATGCTGATCTACGCCGCAACAGGACGCAAGGTCAATTCCTCCATGCTGCCGGCAGACGCAGGCTGCATCGTGGACAACATCGACACCGTAACCGCCATTTATCAGGCAGTCCGTTACGGCGAGCCGCTGATGGGCCGCATCGTTACCGTAACAGGCGATGCCGTACAGAATCCGTGCAACTTTGAAGTGCCGGTCGGCATGCTCTTATCGGAGCTTCTGGAGCAGGCAGGCGGTCTGAAAAATGAGGCAGCCAAGATCATCTGCGGCGGCCCGATGATGGGAAGAGCCCTGTTTACGATGGATGTGCCTGTCACCAAGACAACATCGGCACTGACCTGCCTCACAGAGGACGAAGTGTCCGCACTGGCACCGTCTGCCTGCATCAACTGCGGCCGCTGCGTTTCCGTCTGTCCCGGCCAGGTTCTTCCGGCCCGCCTTTCCGTCTTTGCGGAGCACGGCGAGGAAGAGAAGTTCCTGAAATACGGCGGAATGGAGTGCTGCGAATGCGGCTGCTGTTCTTTTATCTGCCCGGCAAGACGTCCGCTGACGCAGGAGATCAGCTCGATGCGGAAAGTGCTTCTGGCAAAGAGAAAGAAGAAATAGGGGGACCTTACATATGAATGGATTATTACACGTATCATCTTCCCCGCACGCCCGGTCCAAGGTAACGACGGACAAAATCATGTTTGCCGTCCTGCTTGCCCTTGCCCCGGCAGCCTGCGTGGGAATCTGGAATTTCGGCCTTCGGGCACTGCTTCTGATTGTAATTTCGATGGCAGTCTGTCCCCTGACGGAATATCTGTATGAAAAAGGCATGAAAAAACCGGTGACGATTGCAGATGGAAGCGCACTTGTCACAGGACTTTTACTCGCTATGAACATGCCGGTACAGGCACCACTTTGGATGCCGGTGATCGGCGGTGTGTTTGCGATTCTCGTCGTAAAACAGCTTTTCGGCGGTCTTGGCCAGAACATCATGAACCCGGCACTTGCAGGAAGATGCTTCCTTCTGATTTCCTTCCCGGGCCATATGACGAATTTCGCCGCTCCGGCAGCCGCACATCTTGTGGATACCGTATCCGGTGCGACACCGCTTGCTGCAGCAAAAGCAGGAGAGCAGGTGAATCTGCTGTCCATGTTCCTTGGAAACACGACAGGAACCATCGGCGAGACTTCCGCGCTTGCCCTTCTGATCGGCGGAATTTTCCTTGTCTGCATCCATGTGATTGACCTCAACATTCCGCTCATTTACATCGGAACCGAGCTTTTATTCGCCCTGATTTTCGGCGGCCACGGCTTTGACATCAATTTCCTTGGTGCGCATCTCTTCGGCGGCGGTCTGATGCTCGGCGCATGGTTCATGGCAACCGATTACGTCACCCGCCCGATCACAAAGAAGGGACAGTATATCTATGCGGTCATTTTAGGACTTCTGACCGGTGTGTTCCGTATCTTTGGCAATTCGGCAGAGGGCGTTTCCTATGCCATCATCTTTACCAACCTTCTGGTTCCGCTCATTGAGCGCGTGACCGTGCCGGTTGGATTCGGAAGAGGAGGCAAGAAGAAAGCATGAATAAAATAGTAAAAAATGCACTGATTCTTGCGGCGATTACGCTGATCGCCGGCTTGCTTCTCGGTGCGGCCCACCAGGTAACCTTAGAGCCGATCCAGAAACAGCAGGAAAAAGAAAAACAGGAATCCTGCCAGAACGTATTCCCGGAGGCAGCTTCCTTTGAAGAAGTAACAATGAGCGATGCAGAACAGGCAGAGCTTACGGCAGCACTGATCGGCCACGGTTTTGAAGCACAGACGATTGACGAACTGCTGCTTACAAAAGACGCATCCGGCGCGACGATCGGCCTGGTTGAGATCATCTCCACAACCGAAGGCTATGGCGGCGGCATGCAGTTCTCAATGGGAATTGCATCAGACGGAACGACAAAAGGAATCTTTTTCCTGTCACTTTCCGAGACGGCCGGCCTTGGTATGCGTGCCGACACAGACGATTTCAAGAATCAGTTCAAGGATAAAAACGTAGAAGCATTCTCCTACACAAAATCCGGCGCATCCGCGGATGATGAAATCGATGCGCTGAGCGGAGCAACTCTGACAACGAACGCTGTAACAAACGGTGTCAATGTAGGAATCTGCTGTTTTAACTACTGCAACGAATCCGGTCTGCTTTCCGGAGAGGGAGGGAACTCATGAGAAAAGATACGCCGTTGGAACGGCTTTATAATGGTATCATAAAAGAAAACCCGACCTTCGTCATGATGCTGGGTATGTGTCCGACGCTTGCGGTTACCACTTCTGCAAAGAACGGTATCGGCATGGGCCTTGCGACGATGGTCATCCTGACCGCCTCCAACCTGATGATTTCCCTGCTTCGGAAAATCATCCCGGACGGCGTGCGTATGCCAGCATACATCGTTGTTGTGGCATCGTTTGTAACCATCGTGGAATTTTTGATGGAAGGTTTTATTCCGGCACTCTATTCCGCCCTTGGCATCTACATCCCGCTGATCGTTGTAAACTGTATCATCCTGGGACGCGCCGAGGCATATGCCGGAAAACATAGGCCCATCCCGTCGCTGTTTGATGGTATCGGCATGGGCCTTGGATTTACCGTCGGCCTGACCCTGATCGGTATGTTCCGTGAGCTGATCGGAGCCGGAACCCTGTTCGGTATCCAGGTAATGCCGAGTGCTTACGAGCCGGTCAACATCTTCATCATGGCACCGGGTGCATTCCTTGTGCTGGCAATGCTCGTTGCGGTGCAGAACCGCATCAAACGCCAGAAGTCAGAGAAAACCGGAAAACCGGCAGTCCCGGCAGAAGAGACCGGCTGTATGGCATGCGCCAATAAGGCATACTGCCAGGCTGTGAAAGGAAAGGAGAAAGCGAAATGAAAGAACTGATTTTAATTGCGATCGGTGCGGCGCTGGTGAACAACGTTGTCTTAAGCCAGTTCCTCGGCATCTGTGCTTTCCTCGGTGTTTCCAAAAAGATGGATACGGCGGCCGGCATGGGCGGAGCGGTTATTTTTGTCCTCACGATTTCTTCATTTGTGACAAGTCTGATTTACAAATTTATCCTGGCACCGGCAGACCTTGATTATCTGAAAACGATCGTTTTCATTCTTGTCATCGCGGCACTGGTACAGCTCGTTGAGATGTTCCTGAAAAAGACGATTCCGTCTCTGTACCGAGCGCTCGGCGTTTACCTTCCGCTGATTACAACAAACTGCGCGGTACTCGGTGTGGCACTCATTAACGTACAGAAGGATTACACGATTCTGCAGGGGACGGTTTACGGTCTGGCAACTGCAATCGGCTTTACGATTGCCATGGTGCTGATGGCCGGCCTGCGGGAAAAGATGGAGTACAACGATATCCCGGAGTCATTCAAAGGAATGCCGATCGTTCTTCTTACGGCTATGCTGATGTCAATGGCATTTATGGGATTTTCCGGAATGATCTAGGAGGAATGAAGAGATGAATGGTATTTTAGCAGCCACCCTGATGGTGGGTGGAACCGGCCTTTTGATTGGTGTTCTCCTCGGAATCGCCGGAAAGAAGTTTTATGTGGAAGTGGATGAGCGCGAGACGAAGGTCCGCGAAGCATTGCCGGGCAACAACTGCGGCGGCTGTGGCTATCCGGGCTGTGACGGAGCGGCGGCTGCAGTGGTAAAGGGTGAAGCCCCGATTTCGGTCTGTCCGGTCGGCGGTTCTCCGGTTGCGGCAGCGATCGGTGCCATTATGGGACAGGAAGCCGGAGCACAGGAGCGCAGAAAAGCAGTGGTACGGTGCGCCGGTACGTGTGACGTGGCAAAGAACAAGTATGAATACACGGGTGCAAGGGACTGCTCCTACGCCGGTTTTGTACCGGGCGGCGGTCCGAAGAGCTGCGGAAACGGATGTCTTGGTTTTGGAAACTGCGTGAAGGCATGTAAGTTTGATGCGATCCATATTGAAAACGGCATTGCCGTTGTGGACGGCGAAGCGTGCAAGGCATGCGGTGCCTGCGTGAAGGCCTGTCCGAGAAATCTGATCGACCTGATTCCGTATGAGCAGAAGATCACGGTGAAATGCCGCTCAACCGAGAAGGGCAAGGCGGTGATGGCAGCGTGTGAGATCGGCTGTATCGGATGTAAGAAGTGCGAGAAGAACTGCCCGTCGGATGCAATTCACGTTGTGGACCAGCGCGCGGAGATCGACCCGGCAAAATGTACAGGCTGCGGCCTCTGCGCGGAGAACTGCCCGCGGAAGTGTATTATGATAGAAAAATAAAAATGAGAAATTCCATGCTGTGGGAGGGAACTTCTGCGGCGTGGAATTTTTGCTTTTCGGTGATATCGTGTTAGCCAATGCCGGGGGTGGCTGGCTTGACTTGAATTTGGGAAAATGATAAACTGAAAGTCAGAAAACGAGGGGCGAAAAGTTAAAAAAATATAAAATGGCAGAAAGGACGGGGCAAAAGTATGACAATGACAATGGATGAACTGATGAAAGTGCTCGATATGCAGGAGGATATTCTGCAGTTTACGCATTTTACAAATGCAGACGCATGGGAACTGGGAACGATGATACTGATGGAGGCAAGACGGCGCGGAGCACAGGTTGGCATCATGATCCGCAGAAGCAACGGGGAAGTTGTATTCCAGTATTGTGATAACGGCATTACGCCGCACAATGTGGAGCTGATGAGACGGAAGAGCAATTCGGTGCTTCTGACGGAGCGGAGTTCACTGCAGCTCTACATGGCGGCGACGAATGCGCCGGAGAGCGTAAAACAGATGGTACTGGATCCGAAGGAATACGCAATGCTGGGCGGAGGTTTTCCGATCTGCGTGGAAGAAGTCGGCGTTGTGGCAACCGTAGCAGTGTCCGGCATGGGACAGGTTTCGGATCATGATGTGATTGTGAAATGCATCAGCAAATATTTGCATATCGATGAAGTACCAAGAATCAGAACTGTATGAAAATGATGATTGAAACTAAATTTTGTGTATGATATAATGTCACCGGCAAAAAGACATGACAGTTCCATCAGGGACAACAAAACCCCCGTGAGCGGCAACTCACGGGGGTTGGTTTATGTCAGCAGGTTTTGCATATCTTCCGGCAGTGGTGCGTGGAAGTTTAAGGGTTCTCCGGTGATCGGATGGACGAAGGAGAGCGATGCAGAGTGAAGTGCCTGGCGGGGGAAAGTGCCGGGAGTTTTGTTATAGAGGGTATCGCCGAGCAGCGGATGGCCGATGTAAGCCATGTGGACGCGGATCTGGTGGGTGCGGCCGGTTTCGAGGTTGAGTTCGAGGTGGGAGAAAACGGAGCAGTGCGCGAGGGTGCGGTAATGGGTTACGGAGCGCTCGCCGGAGGCAAAGTCGACGGTGCGCTGGATGAGGGAGCCGTTGAGGCGGGCGATCGGGGCGTCGATGGTGCCGGATGCAGCGGTTTCGCCGAGGGCGAAGGCCTGATACGTGCGGTGGATTTCGCGGGAGCGCATGGCCTGGGAGAGGACGGCGGCGCTTAAGGCGTGCTTGGCGAGCACGATAAGGCCGGTGGTGTCGCGGTCGAGGCGGTTGATACAGCGGTAGACGAAGGGTTCACCTTTCTGTTCAAAATACCATGCAATGCCGTTTGCCAGCGTATTTTCATAATTTCCAATCGACGGATGAATCGGCGTATCAGCGGGTTTATCCACAACGAGGATGTCGTCATCCTCATACACAACCGAAAACGGAACCGGCCGCGGCAGAATTCCGTCGGAGGGTTCTGTTTCGACAAGGTGCGTTTCGATCACATCCCCGGCGTGCACGGCCTGGCTCGTCCAGGCGCGGACGCCGTTTCGGAAAATGCCGTCCTCTGTGCGTTTTAAGCCCGTAATAATATGGCGCGAATATCCATGCCGGCGGAGAAACCATTCCACAGTCAGATTTTCCCGTTCCTCCTCCGGCGAAACCACATATGTAAACCTGTGTCCCATACACAAAACCTCCGTTTCTATAGCTTTTTTATCGAATGAACCCTGTCATTTCGGGGCAAAATTTCAAAAAGAGACTTTCCCAGTCTTTCGCAAGTATAGCCGAAAACAGATGGAAAAGCAAGAAACTTACCTTTCTATAGCGAAAATATAAAAAAGTATAAAAGTTTCATGAAATGTCAGAATTTGATTGATTTTAGCGAAAGAAAAGTTTATGCTACTAAAAAAGAAAGAAAATCAAGAAACAGGAGGGGATACAGATGAAGCAGGTGCAAAAACCGAAAAAACCCATAATTTTTTATTATGTGATTGCGCTGATCGTCATTCTGCTGTTAAATCTTCTGCTTTTCCCGAGACTTCTCGAGCCCAAAGTAACAGAAGTTGATTACGGAAAATTTTTGCAGATGGTAGATAACAACGAAATCAGCGAAGTCCAGATCCAGTCAAATGAGATTATTTTCAGCGACAAATCAAGCCCGGCGAATTATTATAAGACGGGTGTGATGAATGATTACAAGCTGGTAGACCGTTTATATGAGGCAGGTATTACCGAATTTGGAACGCCGATCATAGAGCAGATGTCGCCGCTCATGGAATTTCTTTTAACATGGGTAATACCGATCGTTGTGATGGTTGCGCTCGGACAGTGGCTGATGAAACGCATGACGAGCAAGATGATGGGCGGCATGGGAAATGCGATGAGCTTTGGAAAGAGCAACGCCAAGGTTTATGTACAGTCCGAAACCGGCATTAAATTTGCAGATGTTGCCGGAGAGGATGAGGCAAAAGAAATTTTACAGGAGATTGTTGACTTCCTGCATAATCCCAAAAAATATGAAGAAATTGGTGCAAAAATGCCGAAAGGAGCACTGCTTGTCGGCCCTCCAGGAACCGGTAAAACGCTGCTTGCAAAGGCAGTAGCCGGAGAGGCAAATGTTCCGTTCTTCTCCATTTCCGGTTCTGAGTTTGTCGAGATGTTCGTCGGCATGGGAGCTGCGAAGGTGCGTGACCTGTTCCAGCAGGCAAATGAGAAAGCACCGTGTATCGTCTTTATCGATGAGATCGATACCGTCGGCAAAAAACGTGACGGCGGCGGATTCTCCGGAAACGACGAGCGTGAGCAGACCCTGAACCAGCTGCTTGCCGAGATGGATGGATTCGATGGAAAGAAAGGCGTTGTCATTCTGGCAGCGACGAACCGTCCGGATTCCCTGGACCCGGCACTTCTTCGTCCGGGCCGTTTCGACCGCCGTGTGCCGGTTGAACTGCCTGACTTAAAAGGCCGTGAGGAAATCCTGAAAGTCCATGCGAAAAACATCCGCGTGGGCGACAATGTCGATTACAATGCGATCGCACGTATGGCATCCGGTGCTTCTGGTGCAGAACTTGCCAATATGATCAACGAGGCAGCACTCCGTGCCGTCCGTGATGGAAGAAAATTCGTCACCCAGGCGGATCTGGAGGAGAGCGTTGAGGTTGTCATCGCCGGATACCAGAAGAAGAATAAGATCATGACCGACAAAGAGAAACTGATCGTTTCCTACCACGAGGTCGGCCATGCACTCGTCGCAGCACTGCAGAGCCATTCCGCTCCGGTTACGAAGATCACCATTATCCCGCGTACGTCCGGCGCCCTCGGCTATACGATGCAGGTGGATGAAGATGAGCACAACCTGATGAGCCGCGAAGAGCTGGAAAACAAGATTGCAACGCTGACCGGCGGCCGTGTGGCAGAGGATCTGGTGTTCCATTCCATCACGACAGGTGCTTCGAACGATATCGAGCAGGCAACGAAGGTGGCAAGATCCATGATTACCCGCTTCGGTATGAACGAGGAATTTGGTATGGTTGCATTTGAGACGGTAACGAACCAGTACCTCGGCGGTGACACTTCCCTGGCATGCTCCGAATCGACAGCAGCACAGATTGATGAGAAGGTTGTTGCAGCAGTCAGAAAACAGTACGACAAAGCAGAGCAGCTCTTAAAAGATAATATGCCGAAACTCCACGAGCTGGCAAAATATCTGTATGAGAAAGAGACGATCACAGGTGATGAGTTTATGGAAATCCTGAATTTATCCCCGGATCAGCTCACGACAACGAGAATTGAGACAAACTAAATCCACAGAATGAGAACGAGAATCCCGCGCTCCGAGGCGACTTCAGCCTTGCGCGGGATTCTTTCTTGTGCTATAATGCTGTAATGCGAAATTATGACACAAAAGACAGAATTTTTCAGGATAGACCAAGAGAACATAAGGAGATACGCAATGAAGAAAAAACAGGCATGGAAAGTGATGGGTGCAGTTCTTGCGGGCACACTGGTATTTTCCGATGCAGTTCCGCTCCGTGCCAGCGCATCGGCAGGAACGGAAAAAAGCGCAGTACAGAACGAAACTGTCTCCGGAACGGAGAACGGTACAGAGACAAAGACAAAACGGGCAGCCGTTTATGTGAATCTGAAAACCGGCGATGATACGGCAGACGGTACAACGGCAGAGACAGCAGTAAAAACCGTGGAAAAAGCACAGGAGCTTCTTGCAGCTGCAGCGGCAGAACTGCAGGCGGACGGAAAAACAACCGAAAAAAACACTGCTGCAGATACCAGCAAAACGGCAGCGGAGGAAGCAGCAGAAAAATATCTGGTATTCGTCGGCATGGATGAAAAAGAGCTGGAAACGTATCGAAAGAAACAGCAGAAAACAGACTTCTGGGGAAGAGTAACAGATACCGTTTTTGCGGCAGATGAAATCGTGGTGACAGAAGCCGGATATGAGGCTGTTCTGGCAGCAGAAAAAGCAAAAGAAACGGTTTCGGAAACACCAACGCTTGTGCCAGGCGAGTCTCCGGCACCGGATGCGGCAGAAGATACCGTAACACCAACTCCGGGTCCGACGGAAACGCCGGATGCAGAGCCGACTGCAGAACCAACGGTGACCCCGGACGCAGAGCCAACGGCAGAACCGACGGAAACGCCGGACGCAGAGCCGACCGTAACGCCGGCGGAGGAACCAACGGCAACTCCGACACCGGATGCGGACAACGGAGAAAATACAGGGGATACACCAACGGCAGCGCCGACACCGGATGCGGAACCGACCGTAACGCCGGAAGTAACTCCGACGACAGCACCGGGCGGGAATACCGATGACAGTGAAAATCCGGAGAATCCGGAAACTCCGGCAGAAGATCCAACCGTGACACCTGCCCCGGATGATACAGCAAAAGACGATCCTGCAGCAGATGATACAAACCAGGACGATGCAAACCAGGATAACCAGAACGGAACGGGAAATGATGCATCATCGGATCAGTGGAAACAGGATGAAAATCTGGATGACCTTGTAAAAGATGAAATTCAGAAAGAAAACGAAACCGTAAAAAATTTCGATGAAATTTCCAATCCGTCCGGTACGGACACAGAAGACGGCTATCTGGTCTCCGATGTCTCTCTTTTGATCCAGCCGAGGGCAGTAAGTCTGTCCAGAAGCGTTGTATCAGAGGAGCAGACGGAAACAGCAGAAGCTGAGACGGCGGACGAAGGCGAGCAGGAACTGCTTGCAGCTGCAGAGCAGAAATCCAACCTGAGTGCCGGTGAAATGACAGCAAGTGCAGCCGATGACGTAAGTACGCTGCGTGCCGCAGGAACGATCCTTGTCGGACCGGACAACTACGGAACGAATAAGACATCCACTCCGACTCCGACAGCCACACCGTCGAAGAGCAGCAGTAACAACAGCTCTTCCAATTCCAATGCCGGAAGCACAAAGATTCCGCAGAAGAAGACACAGACCACTGCAAGCATCCGCAGCATCCCGGTCAACACCGGCGATGAAACGATGGTGCTTCCGCTGGCGATCAGCTCCGCACTTTCTGCAGCCGTTATGTTCTGCATGGCATTCCTTCAGATGCAGGCGAAACGCGCAAAGAGCATGGCCGCATGGCTGGAATTCAAAAAGAATCATCCGTTTGACGAAGAATAAAGAAACAGGCATATCCGAAAAAGCCATTCCATACATTTACAGTATGGGAGGGCTTTTTCTTATGGAAGAAAAGAAAACATGGGCGGTGGGTGCGGGCAGCGGGATCGGCTGGCTGAAGGCTCTTCTCGTTTCCTATCTGATCTCGGTGCTTCTTCTTTTGCTGCTGTCTTTCCTGCTCTGGAAATTTTCCTGGAAGGAAAGCTGGGTGCAGGCGGGCATTGTGGTGATCTATCTGGCATCAAGCTTTTCCGGCGGAAGAATGGCAGGAAACATGGCGGGAAAACGGCGGTTTCTCTGGGGCATCTGCTTTGGAATCGTGTATTTTGCCATTCTGATCATCGTCTCCGCAGTCTTCCTGCCGGGCGGATTTGCCGGAGCCGGAAGACTTCTGTGGGCGGCAGCAGTCTGTGCCGTCGGCGGAATGGCAGGCGGAATGACGGCACACGGCAGATAAAAGCGGACAAAACAGAACATTTTTTCAAAAAACAGACTTTTAAATTTGAAAAACCTATGCTATAATGGGAAGAGCTAATGGCCGAAGACTATAAAAAAGTCGCGCGTCAACTACAATGAAGGAGGAATGTGCCATGAAACACATCAAAACTTTAAATACAAAAAGCTTACAGAACACTGTAAAAAAAGGTGGATGCGGTGAGTGCCAGACATCCTGCCAGTCCGCATGTAAGACTTCTTGCACCGTAGGCAACCAGAGCTGCGAGCATAAGTAAAAGTAATCCATAAGGACGAGTAAAAGGTGTTCCCAGAACCGGTTTCGCCGGATTTGGGAACATTCTTTTTGCCAGGCATATCAAAAAAGAGAGAGTTATAGAAAGGAATACCACAGTGATACATTTATATAAAAGCAATGGCTTCAACATGGTGCTGGACGTCAACAGCGGCTCCGTCCATGTTGTGGATGACTGCGTATACGATGTCCTTTCCTGCATGAACGAAGGAAAAAATGCAGAAGAGACAGCAGAAGCGCTCACAGGTAAATACGCCGAGCAGGATATCACCGAAGCCAGAGAAGAAATTCAGGAACTTGCAGACAACGGCATGCTCTTTACAAAAGACATCTACGAAAACGCAATTGATCAGTTTTCCAACCGTCCGACCGTTGTAAAAGCACTCTGCCTCCACATCGCACACGACTGCAATCTTGCCTGTCGTTACTGCTTCGCAGAAGAGGGCGAGTACCACGGAAGACGTGCGCTGATGTCCCTCGAAGTCGGAAAAAAAGCGCTCGATTTCCTGATCGCAAACTCCGGCAGCAGAAGAAACCTCGAGGTAGACTTCTTCGGCGGCGAACCGCTGATGAACTGGGATGTTGTAAAACAGCTCGTAGCCTACGGAAGAGAGCAGGAGAAGTTACATAACAAAAACTTCCGTTTCACCCTGACCACCAACGGCGTTCTCTTAAACGACGAGGTCATGGAGTTCTGCAATAAAGAGATGGGCAACGTCGTATTAAGTATCGACGGAAGAAAAGAAGTTCACGATCACATGCGTCCGTTCCGCAAAGGTGCCGGAAGCTACGATCTGATCGTGCCGAAATTCCAGAAATTCGCTGAGCTTCGTCATCAGGACAAATACTATGTGCGCGGAACCTTCACGCATTACAACACAGACTTTGCAGCTGATGTTCTCCATCTGGCAGACCTCGGCTTCAAGCAGATCTCGGTTGAGCCTGTTGTAGCGCCTCCGACCGAGGACTATGCGATCCGTGAGGAAGACCTTCCGGTGATCTTCGAACAGTACGACATTCTGGCAAGAGAGATGATCAAGAGAGAAAAAGAGGGAAGAGGCTTCAATTTCTTCCACTTTATGATCGATCTGACCGGCGGACCATGTGTTTATAAACGTCTTTCCGGCTGCGGTTCCGGAACCGAGTACCTTGCGGTAACACCGTGGGGCGATTTCTATCCGTGCCACCAGTTCGTAGGACAGGAAGATTTCTGCCTCGGAAATGTTTACGAAGGCGTGAAAAAGACAGAAACTGTCAACGAATTCAAAAAATGCAACGTTTATTCCAAGAAGGAGTGCAGCCAGTGCTTTGCACGGTTCTACTGCAGCGGCGGATGCGCGGCAAACTCCTACAACTTCACAGGTAAGATCAACGATGTTTACGAGATCGGATGCAAGATGCAGCAGAAACGGATCGAGTGTGCATTGATGATAAAGGCAGCTCTGGCCGAAGATTAAAGAAAAGAGGAAAATCGCGACATGATGAAGAAGAAACAGAGTATCATCGCACTCGTCCTGGCAGCCATTGTAACAGTGCTTCTTGGATGGACGATGATCAAAGGATGGGGTCCTACCGGAACCGGTTCGATGAAGAACATCAACCTGGGTCTGGATCTGTCCGGCGGTGTCAGCATTACCTATCAGGCCGTAAAGGACAACCCGACAGACGAAGAAATGTCAGATACCCGCTACAAGCTGGAACAGCGTGCGCAGCAGTACAGCGAAGAGGCACAGGTGTATCTGCAGGGCGACAACCGTATCACCATTGAAATCCCGGGTGCAACCGATGCAACCACCATTCTGGAAGAGATGGGTAAACCGGGAAGCCTGTATTTCATCAAACAGACGAATGATGACGGAACAGAAAACTACACCTATGACAGCTCGACCGGCGAGTACGTTCTGAACGGAAAAACCATCGAAGAGCTCGAGGAGGACGGCTCCGTCGTTCTGACCGGTAAAGATGTGGCAAGTGCAGAAGCCATGCATCAGCAGAACTCCACCACAAAAGCAACCGAGAGCGTCGTTCAGCTGAAAATGACCGACGAAGGAAAACAGAAATTTGCAGACGCAACCCAGGAAGCTTACAGTGCAGGAAAGAGCATCGGTATCTACTATGATGAGAAATTCGTCAGTGTACCGAGTGTAAACGCTGTGATTTCCGATGGTACTGCAGTCATCTCCGGCGGAAACATGGACTGGGATGAAGCAACCAGCCTGGCATCCACCCTCCGTATCGGTTCCCTTTCCCTGGAACTTGAGGAGATCAACTCCAGCGTCGTTGGAGCACAGCTTGGATCTGCAGCTGTTTCCACCAGCGTGAAAGCAGGAGCGATCGGCATTATCCTGATCATCATCTTCCTTGCAGTTGTATACCGCCTGCCTGGTATTGCAGCCGGATGGGCACTGCTCATTTACGTTGAGCTGAACCTGATTTCTTTAAATGCATTTGACCTGACCCTGACTCTGCCTGGTATCGCTGGTGTTATCCTGTCGATCGGTATGGCAGTCGATGCGAACGTTATCATCTACGCCCGTATCGAGGAGGAGATCGGTGCCGGAAAGGCGGTTCATGCAGCAATCCGCGACGGATTCAAGAAGGCAGCTTCCGCCATCCTGGACGGAAACGTAACGACTCTGATTGCAGCAGCCGTTCTGTATGCACTCGCAAGCGGAAGTGTCCGCGGATTCGCCATGACACTTGCTCTTGGTATTGTTCTTTCCATGTTCAGCGCCATGGTTGTTTCCAGACTGCTGGTCAACAGCCTGTACGGTATGGGACTGAAGGATGCGAAATACTACGGAACCAAGAAAGAGCGCAAGGGATTTCCATTTGTGGAAAAGAGAAAGATCTTCTTCACGATCTCCTGCATTCTGCTGCTTGCCGTTCCGGCCGGCATGATTTTCATGCATCAGACAAAGGGAAGCGCACTGAACTTCGGCCTTGACTTCAAGGGCGGTACTTCCATCAACGTTCCGTTCAACGAGGATTACTCCATCGAAGAGCTGGACAAAGAGGTAGAGCCGGTTGTGGAAGGCGTGACAAAAGATTCCAATATTCAGATGACAAAGGTTGTCGGAGGCAACAATGTCATCATCAAAACACGTTCTCTGACTCTGGAAGAGCGTGAGCAGGTTTACCAGGCAATGGCAGACAATTTCGGTGTCGATACTTCTGAAATCACTTTCGACAACATTTCTTCTACCGTAAGTAAAGAGATGAGCCAGAATGCGATGAAAGCAGTTATCATCGCTGTAGTCTGCATGCTGCTGTACATTTGGATCCGTTTCCGCGACATCCGTTTCGCATCGAGTGCCATCCTTGCACTGATGCACGATATCGCCATTGTGTTCGGATTCTATGTGGTATCCCGTATTTCGGTCGGCAGCACCTTTATCGCGTGTATGCTGACGATCCTCGGCTATTCCATCAACAGTACGATCGTCATCTTCGACCGTATCCGTGAGAATCTGCCGGAGTTAAAGAGAGAGCCGATCGAGTCCCTGGTTGACCGCTGCATCACGGACACCCTGACCCGAAGCATTTACAGTTCCCTCACCACCTTTATCACCATCTTTGTTCTGTTCGTGATGGGAGTTTCTTCCATCCGCGACTTTGCAGCACCTCTGATGGTTGGTATCGTATGCGGAGCTTACACTTCTGTCTGCATCACAGGTGCCCTGTGGTATGTGATGAAGCACGTTGGAAAAAACAAATATGTGCCGTCCAAAGCAGTACAGAATAAGACAAAAAATAAATAAAAGCAGCAAAAACCATAAAAAGAGAAACGCCGGACCGGAAAAGTCCGGCGTTTCCTGCTAACAAGAAAGCATTCTGGTGATATGTCAAGAGAAATTTAAAATAGTTTTTGATATGTTTTTC